>Ga0208764_10001325_pt1 | contig 15958 bp, 20 predicted proteins | sample ETNtaG_18_FD_185762 | JGI IMG/M metagenome (GOLD analysis project Ga0208764, IMG submission 185762) | Marine microbial and viral communities from oxygen minimum zone, Eastern Pacific Ocean - ETNP201302SV91 (SPAdes) (version 2) | ecosystem: Environmental > Aquatic > Marine > Oceanic ... | reverse complement strand
ACTGTAAAGTCCATTGGTCTCATCCAAAAGATTGCCTTTGTTGGGCAAACTCCGATACATGCACCGTCTGAGATACATCTTTCAGGATAAAATACAAATGCTTTACCTCTTTTCCAGCCTTCGACTGGTTTTACTCTTAATACATCAGGTCCCAATGTTGTACAAATTTCAACACATAGTGCGCATCCAATGCACATTTGTTCACTGATGTCTGGAAGTATTGCTACTGGCATTATGAAAATACTCAAATTTTGATCTTAATATAACTTACCTAAAAAATGCGAATTATAACGGTGTTAGAAATTTCAAACAGTGTTATAGAAATTCTGATCGCATAAATTTTCAAATCGCCTTAATCTTGATTTTTGCATCATTTTCATTTATTTCAAATCTATTTACATTCTCAAATTCTAGAATATGTCTTCCCGTAGGTAAGATCCAATCGTCATCTTTCTTTTGACCTAAACAAGTTACAAATAAAATTGATTTAGCAAATTTTGCATTTGTAGTTAGAAGCATGATTAAGCTATTGACGAATCTAGCTGGATTGTCATCATCAATGAAATTGTAAAGTCCATTTAACGAATCTACAATGAGAGTTGTTTTTCGTGAAGATATCTTTGTTAAAACACTAGGTAGAAGTTCTTTGAGATTTTCTTTATCTGGTTTGATGATTTCCATGTTCGGTGGTTTTTCCATATATCCGCTCTCAAGATAACCAGAGAACAATAAATCGAAATCAAGATAGATGATAGGATCTTCAAATGACTCTATGATTTTACTCATAAATTTTGTCTTTGAGAAAGCATCATTATAAAAAATCAAATTTGTGCTACAAGGTATCATCTTATTTTTTGTAGACTCAAAATTTTCAAATAATGTATGATTTTTCTCCATAATTATTCTTGTTCTTCAATTACCATCATAGTAAGAGTCGATTGAACATTTTCTATTTTCCGAATCTGATTTGTCACAATACTCCTTAGTTTAGGACTATCATCAGATGAGACCTTAACTACAATATCATAAACCCCATAGACACCCTGAATCTCATAACTGATGTCTTTTTCAGATTGCATAATCTCCTTGATTTTTCCTATAATCTCAACATCTTTTCCTAGATCGGAATTTATCAGAACGAAAGCAATAGGCACATCAAAAATCTTCTTAAACAATATTTAACCTTTAATGACCGAAAACTGATTAATTAGATAACATAATTTTTAGTATGAAAGTAATAGATCTTACACTTACAGTTTCAGAAAAAATTCCAACTTTTCCAGGTTCACCAAAACCACATTTCATAGAATGGGAAACCATTTCAAAGGATGGCTATAATTTAGAACTACTTTTTCTTAGCACTCACACTGGAACTCATATTGATGCACCATTTCATTTTGTCAAAAATGGAAAAAAAATTCATGAGATTGCCCCTGAAAGACTGGTAAATGAAGCAGTTCTAATCAGAATTGGTAAAAACTCAAATCGGTCTATTTCAAAAACAGACATTCAAAACTTTGAACAAAAAAATGGAAAAATTGAGAATGGCTCAACTGTCATTTTCCATACGGGTTGGCAGAAAAATCTCAATAAGGAATTTTACTTTACCGAGAATCCTGGCCTGTCAGTTTCGGCTGCAAAGTATCTGGTATCAAAGAAAATCAATATGGTTGGGATTGACTCACCAAGCATAGATTTGGGCACAGATTCAAAATTTTCAGTTCATCATGTTTTGGCAAAAAACAATATTCTGATTGTGGAGAATTTGGCGAATTTGAATAAAATCAAATCTAACAACTTTCATCTAATCACAAGTCCACTTAAACTCAAAAATGCAACAGGATCACCAATCCGAGCTTTTGGTTTTGTAGATTGAATTTCAACTGTGTTTTTCCATCTTGTGATTTCAAGAAAAATGACATTGAAGAAAAAGAGTTCCTAAAGCATCTGAATGATACACATCATGATGAGATGGTAGAGGTTTCAGAAAGAGAAAGTATTCCGATTAAAATGGTAGAGATGATATCAGTGTCTAATTCTACTGTATTCATAAATTCTGGTTAATTTTAGAAAAAAAAGGGTTTAGAGTACGTCTACAGATTTGCCCTTTGGTTTGGTATCCAGATTGAAGGTTAGTTCAAGGATGCCATTTGTGTAAGTGGCTTTTGGAGAGTCTGATTCGACCTTGTGCTGAATTGGGACGTTAACATGATAGCTCTTTTCTCCATGTTCAGCATCGATGTGAATGATATCCTCATCCACAACGACTTTTACATCGGTCTTTTCAACACCTGGCATCTCGGCAACAATCTTGAGAGTTTGTTCCTTGTCGTCAACCAAAGTGTCTATCAGTGGTTCTCTTTTTTCTGCTATAGGTTCGTGTGATTGGCTGGCACATCCACATGAACCTACTGTAGGTAAAGTGTCTGGCTTGACATTTCCGTACTCTTGGATAACGGGTTTTCCATCAGGACCAACGGTCATGGTATAACCGAAATAGATTGGTTCAGATAGTCCGTTTGTGTTTCTTAGCATCTCAAACACATCATCTAGATTCCCAAAGGAACTAGACATCTGTTTGAAGATTCTATTGAATTCGTCGTTGAACATTGTCATATTTACCTGTATTATGTCATATCTATGACATTATATATACTTTATTCTGTATTTACCTATTAACTTACAGATTTCATGTTTAATTACATAATGTTATTATATATGTCATAGGTATTATATAATATGAGAACTACCGGCGTTTCTGTGCCTGAAGTTGTGCGTGAAATCATCACAAGGAACCGTTCAATCTACGAGTGTATGAAGATGGATGTTATCAACTATACGGCCCTAGCCGTGAAAATACAGCCTGATGTGGAAAAGACTGTTGGAAACACTGTAAACCTGAATACCATTGTAGTTGCCATAAAGCGATATGCAGATTCATTTGATTCCAGTGAAAAGGTTTCAGAAGAGCCTGTTCTCAAAAATGCCAGACTTTCATTAACTGATGGAATAATGGGCATTCAATGGAATATGGTAGATGCTGGAGAGGAAATGGCAAAAATGCTAAACGAGTTTCATAAGGAATTTGCAGATTCAGAATTTTTCAGATTAGGAGATTCATTTAGAATTCTTACCGAAGATAGTGATAGGGTTAGACGAATGTTCCAATCCCTGCCAAAGGAAAACGAGTACAATTCCGGTCTAGCAAAGATCAAGGTCTCAGTTCCACCAAACCATAATAGATCAGACATAATGTCATTTGTTACTGAAATTCTTCATTACAACGGAATTGATATGGCAGATGCACTATTCACCCAAGATGGACTTGTAATAGTTCTAAAAGAAGAAGATGCACCAAGAGCCTATGAAAAATTACGAGCCCAGATTTCTAGGTAGATTATACGCCCAAAGTTTCTGCTTTTGATAAATCCAAAAAGACCTTATCGCCAACTGAAAGATTGAGTTCTTTGTATTCATGCATGTCAAGTTTGATGCTGGTATTTCCAGGACCGCCTCCCATACCTCCCATTCCACCTGCCATCATTTTATTGAGATTTTTCATCATGTCATCCATGTTGGTAAATCCCATTACATTTGATCCAAGTTGAGATGGTGGTTGATTTCCTTCTTTCATGTCTTTTGCTAAAGATAGTGAAACTACGACATATGGAGCACCATCAGGCGCTGCATCGACTCGCATAACAACAAACTCTTTTCGCATAATTTATCTCCAAAAAATCTATATTTTAATCTGTCATTTGGGCATGCTTTTTCTCAGTTATTGCTTTTAGCCCATCTTCGAAAAAGAACTTTTCACCAAATGCTGGTTTTAGGTCATCTAGCCAAATTGCATTTTCGTCGTACTTTGCAAAGAATGGTTGATTTACCCATTTTGGGTCTCTGCCCTGAAGCATACGTAAAACCATGACTTTTTGGCCACTTACCTCACCCACACCATCAATCTGGACCTTCCCAGGAGTGGCTGACATGCTAGGACCTCGAACTGTTCTTGCTAATCCACTCACCTGCTCAATTGCAGTCTTGAAGATTTGGTGGGCTCGAACTAGAGGAACCCCAAAGTAATGCTGAGCGCCTGTATCTCTTACAACAAACATGTAGTATGGAACGCAGCCTAATTCGACCTGCTTCTGCCACATCTGTGCCCACATATTTGCATCATCATTAATGTGAGTCAATAAAGGAGATTGGGTTCTGATTTGAGCTCCAGTCTCTCTCATTTTTTTAATTGCTGCTTTTACTGAACCAGTTTTTAATTCTACAAGATGATTAAAGTGTGCCATTATAGATAGATGAATTCCTTTGTCTGTAATTCTTCTAAACGTGTCCAATGTTTCTTCTGCATCTTTGTCTGTCAAAACTTTGTAAGGCCAATACGACAAAGCTTTGGTGCCAATTCTGATTGTTTTCAAATTTGGAACATCTGCATCAAGTAATTTATCAATATATGCTCCAAATAGACTTGCTTTCATTATCATAGGATCACCGCCAGTAAATAGAATGTCGCTAACCTCTGGATGTTCTGTAACATATTGGGATAATGCCTCACCTTCCTTCATTGCAAACTTCATTTCATCCATTCCAACAAACTGTGGCCATCTAAAACAAAATGTACAATATGCATGACAGGTCTGACCCTGACTTGGGAAAAACAAAACAGTTTCATTATACTTGTGTTGCATTCCATAAAGTTTAGTTCCATCCTTTAGAGTTGGAACGTTTAGCTCCATCTGTCCTGCTGGATGTGGATTAAGTTTTAGACGAATATCATTTGCTGTTTCTTGAATTTCTTTTCTATCTCCTCTCTTCAAAACTGGTGCCATCTGATCAAAGTGTTCTGGTTCAAGCATTCCTTTTTGAGGAAATGTCAATGCAAAGATTGAATCGTTTTTTACATTGTTCCAGTCAATCAGTTGTTCAATTACATAGTTGTTAGCTTTGAAAGGCAAAATATTTCCTACTACTTCCATATCGAAAATTTGCTCTTCAGTGAATTTTTCAAGTTGTGGTAGCTTTCTGAAATTTGCTAATGTGTAAGACTGAATTGATGGTGATTCGTTTACAGTCCACACTGGCTCCTGTGTTGATTGCGCCATTTTGTATAATAGGCAAGCACGTCTGTTAAACCTTAGGATCCATGCCTGAGTAGGCATAGAATTTTGTAAAGCAGTGAGTTTGAACGTAAAAGCTTGGACGTAAATCTAAGTTCCGATCCTCTCATTTCAAAATATCAATTATATATGTTTATAACATTATGTTATAATAATATATAGTAGCATTGTGTAATAATAGTATGAAATACTATTGTCCTGTCTCTGCTGATTCAACATATAGTCTACGCTATCTCAAAGTTGTACAAGATAGGGGAGTTAGAGAAAGTGAGTGGAAAAAACCAATAGGTCAACTGCAGTATTGTGAATTTTGTGAGCGTGTATTTCCTGCAGAAAAATGTGTAGAGGGTGCAGATGGTTGGAAGAATACGGAACTGGGTAGAAGAATCTCAAAAAAACTGTCTTCGGATGATCTGTGAAATATTGTATACTGTAGTCTTGTTATCTTCAGATGAATTACTCAAAATCCTGACAGAGAGGCCTGAATCATTAGGTAGAATGCTTGCGCCACCAACAACCTCATCATTATCTTTGAAAACCTGATTAATTGTCTTGTAAAGTTCCTCAATGTTTTCTTTTTTTGTCACTACAAACATTGTTGAGAGAACAGTTTTGTTTCCAAACATTCCCAAAGTATTCATTGTCTGGTATTTTGGTTCTAAGATAGAGTTATCATGAAACTTGATTTCATGTTTATCGTTATAGCATAATGTTCTCAGATAACAAATATCATAATCGAATAGTTCACCCATTGCAACTCTTCCTGGTACAATTGTTTCTGAATAAACCAACGTTGCGGAATCATCAACCGTAAATGTTGTTTTTTGATAATATCGGGAACTTTTGTATGGGATTAATTGTTCTGGAAGAAATTCAAGATAACAATCCTTCCCAACTTTAAGATTAATCATCTGTGTAGCATAGTTTGAATTCATTTTGTAAATTCTTGTGGCGCCTTGTGTAGTGATGTGTGATGTGGCTTTGTTCTTCAATTCAATGTCTGTTCTGTATCTATCACCTTGTAGAACACCGCCTGATGGTGATAAAATGAATATGTGAGCCATGGAAGGAACTGTCTCATCATAGTGTAACGCTTTTTGAACATACAGAGGAACCTGAGTGCGTTGTTCTGTGACTATGGTTTTACTTCGTTGTGAATCATGTTCTAATGCTAATTTTAAAAATCCAACCTTACCAGTCTTGCCAACACCCATCTGTGAAACTTTTCCATCAAGTGATGCAATCTGTGATGGTACATCATCTGGAAAACAAAATTTCAAGTCTGTCATACTGTTTTTACCACCGAATTCTTTGGAGGTTGATCAAATAACACATCATGTGTAATGTGTTGTGCAACATCTTCCACGCCTTGATCTGTCTTGCAGTTTACAAACACGTAAGGCTTGTTTGTTCTGAGGACTTTTGCATCACGCTCCATTACACTCAAGTCAGCATCAACCAACGGAGCAAGATCTATTTTGTTAATTACCAAAAGGTCCGAGGTCTCAATTCCTAATCCTCCTTTTCGTGGATACTTATCGCCTCCAGATACATCTACAATGTAAATAGAATAATCAGCTAATGCAGGACTAAATGTGGTTGTTACATTGTCACCACCACTTTCAATAATTATCAAGTCTAAGTCAGGATGTTCAGCTTCAATTTTTTCTATTACTGACAAATTAATTGAAGGATCCTCACGTACTGCAGTATGTGGACAACCACCTGTAGCAAGACCAATTACCATATTTTCTGGAAGCAATCCTTGTTCTGTTGCAAGATTATTACGAATTCTGTCTGCATCTTCTTTTGATATGACATCATTTGATATGATACATACACGATAATTGTTCTTTGCAAGAAATGGCACAACACGTTCAATTAACATGCTCTTACCACTACCTACGGGTCCGCCAATTCCAACTCTTGGTATTCTAGAAGTCATATCAGTTCGAATTATGTGATGAACATTTTGGAGAACTTTTGTTCATGAGTCATTTGTATAATATCATATTCTGGTGTAAACTGCCACATTTCATCAAGATTCTTGTCTGCATAGATATCTACAGTTTTTGAGATAATTGGTTTTAGATTGTGAAGAGTTTTTTGGCTTTGTATATGATCTAGCATTCCTAAACGAAGTGATGCACCAACAATACTAACACAAACACCATAAAGTAACATCTGTAATGCATTCTTTTTTGTTATTCCCAATGCATTACTGCATACTGCAGATGCTACAGGATGTGTAGCTAGTGTTTTGGAGTCTTGCAATGATTTAGAAAATTTTTGTAATGTATCATCTTGTGAGAATGCCTTTACACATTTGATCATCTGTGAGCCAGCCATGCATGATGCATCTCGTGCTTCTTTGGTTAATTTCATCGAGTGCAAAAATTTGTCACATTCTATAACTTTGTCGATATCACCTGAAGATGCAAAATCATATGCGTTTGAGAGTGCCACACAATCAGAAGGACCAATCTGTTGAGAAATTACAGTCTCAATGAATGATTGTATATCGTCAATTGTATGGATTTTTTTTTCGTCAAATAATGTCTCAAGTCCACTTGACATTGTATACAATCCAGTTGGAAAAAATGAATCAGACAACTGCATCATACTCATGTCAGAAAAATCAGTGCTCATGTGAATTCATTCCCTTGTTAGATGTAAAAATTTCTTCTGATACATGTAGTTCTAAATGATCAACTATATCATGAAATAATTCTTTGAATAAATCAAGCTCCCCATCATTATGTATTGGAAAAACAATAGTGCCATCGTCAGAGATTGAGATTGGTCTGTGTCTATTACCTATGATATGACCAACTTGAACAAGTAATGTGGGGTTATTTTCTTCTTTAACTCTAACATGAAGAACTTTTTCTGGTAATTGGTGTATCATGATCGTATCGGAATTTGCATTTAGTACATCTCCAGTATGTAGTGTTTTTCCAGGTTCAAACACAAATCCAAGTTCTAATCCATCTTCAGTTGTCTTTTGTAATCTAGATTTTTCCATTTCAGATCTAGTCAAAAATAATTTTTTAAGTGTACCATTTAATTTTGCTTGTTCTATTTTTTCTTTGACGCTTGTTTCATGATGCACGTTACCTAAAACAGAATTAACGATCAGCATGTAAATGAGTGATTTTTGGCTAAGTTAAATTTTTAGGGTGTTTTTTAATTTTTAAATATAGTAAAATTCAAAATTATTCATGTTCTTAACGCCAAGAGAAATTGATAAATTACAAATTTTTACTGCTGCACAAGTGGCACAAAGGCGAAAAGATCGCGGTTTAAAATTAAATCATCCAGAATCAGTTGCGATTATTGCAGATCATATACTGGAAGGTGCAAGGGATGGAAAATCAGTATCAGAACTAATGAGTTCTGGAAAAAATGTTTTGAAAAAAGATGATGTATTACCAGGAGTTTTAGATATTATTCATACAATCCAAGTTGAAGCCACTTTCAATGATGGAACTAAACTTGTAACAATACATGACCCCATAGTGTGATAGATATGATTTCAAGATGGCGTTCTAGAGTACCACACATAGGCGAATACATGCCTAAAGATGATGACATTGTTGCCAATGACGGTAAAAAGACAATCAAACTTAATGTTTCAAACACTGGTGATAGACCAATTCAGGTTGGATCACATACACACTTTTCTGAAGCAAATAAGGCACTAGAATTTGACAGAGAGAAAACACTTGGATTTCATCTTAACATAGCATCTGGTACATCTATCAGATTTGAACCTGGAGAATCAAAGCACGTAGAAGTTGTAGAATTCGGTGGTACCAAAACAATATTCGGTTTTAGTGGACTGGTAAGCGGTGATTTAGAATCGAAAAAAGATGATGCAATTAAAAACATTCACGAGAAAGGTTTCAAAAATATTTTGGAGGATGTAAAAGTGGAATCAAACCCACTTCAGATACCACGTCAACGATACGTGGAATTATTCGGACCTACAGATGGTGACAGAGTTAGATTAGCTGATACAGATTTGGTAATGGAGATTGAAAAGGATCTAATCAAGTATGGAGATGAGTTGGTGTTTGGTGGAGGTAAAAGTGCTAGAGATGGACTTGGACAAGCTAGTGGTGTTTTACGAGAAGACTCTGCAGATTTAGTAATCACTAATGCCATGATTATTGATCCTATACTTGGTATCATAAAGGCGGATATTGGAATTAAAGATGGAAAAATTCTTGGCGTTGGTAATGCTGGAAATCCAAATGTAATGGATGATGTAGACATTGTTGTTTCATCAAATACAGAAATCATTTCAGGTGAACATACAATTTGTACTCCTGGAACAATAGATAGCCACATTCACTTTATCTCTCCGCAACAAGCAATTGATGCAATTTGTAATGGCACAACAACAATGATTGGTGGTGGAACAGGACCAGCAGATGGTACAAATGCAACTACATGCACTCCTGGAGAATTTAATATTCATAAAATGATAGAGGCCGTAGAGGAATTTCCGTTAAACTTTGGATTTTTGTGTAAAGGAAATGACTCCCGAGAAGAATCGTTGATGGAGCAAGTCAAGGCTGGTGCATGTGGACTAAAGTTACATGAAGACTGGGGAACCACACCTGCAACAATAAATTCTGCACTAAATGTAGCCGACAAGACAGACACGCAAGTTGCTATACATACTGATACATTAAACGAATGTGGATATGTGGATGATACAATTGCTGCAATAAATGGCAGAGTCATCCATACTTATCATACTGAAGGTGCAGGAGGCGGACATGCCCCAGACATCATGAAGATAGCATCAGAGCCAAACGTTTTACCATCATCTACTAATCCAACAAGACCATTTACCACAAACACCCTAGAAGAGCATCTTGACATGATGATGGTATGTCATCATCTTAATCCATCTGTTCCAGAGGACATCTCATTTGCAGAATCCAGAATAAGGGCTGAGACAATAGCAGCTGAAGATGTCTTACATGATGTTGGAGCTATTAGCATGATGTCATCAGACAGTCAAGCCATGGGAAGAATAGGAGAAGTGACAACAAGAAATTGGCAGACTGCTGACAAAATGAGAAAGATGAAAGGAAATCTTCCTGAAGATGATGGTGATAATGATAATTATAGAATCAAACGATACATTTCAAAAATTACAATCAATCCCGCAATCACACATGGTATATCAGAATATGTCGGTTCTCTGGAACCAGGAAAAATCGCGGATATTGTGGTGTGGATGCCACAGTTTTTTGGAATCAAACCAAAGATGATCATTAAAGGAGGCTTCATAGCCTATGCATTAATGGGTGATCCAAATGCATCAATTCCTACAACTGAGCCCGTATACTATCGACCTATGTTTGGAGCACTTGGAAAGGCCAAAAAGACCACATCTGTTACTTTTACCTCACAAATTGCACTTGACAATGGGTTAGAAGAAAAACTGCAGATTGAAAAGAAATTAGTGCCGGTAAAGAACTGCCGTAACATTGGAAAAAAAGACATGGTCTATAACGATGCAACACCAAAAATTGAAATCGACCCAGAAACCTATGAAGTTAAAGTTGATGGAGAAATTGCTACAGTAGATCCTGCAAAAGAAGTTTCTCTTTCAAGATTGTATAGTCTGTACTAATAGCCTGTATTTCCTGTTCCCAATAGCAGTCTTCTATTGTTTATCGTACGTCTGATCAGTAAGAATCCTACGCCGGTGGTAAACGCACCAAATAATATATTCACCAGATTTGGTCCCTCTCCTTCTCCGCCACCCATCAAAGTAAACAGTAAACCTAGAATCATCAATAATCCTCCAAGACCTCCAATTATCAACATAGGAATTGGAAATTTGTTTGTCATTTCCTTCTTGCTTTTATCAGGTAGAAGTCCAGTAAGTGCAACTTTATGACATACATCACAAAAGTGCTTTTGCTTTTTTCCTTGCCAAGCAGTTTTTAGAAAATAAAATTCAGTTTGGCACAAGTCGCATGAACGCATTGGTAGTGTAACTTTTCCATGATCTTCCCAGTTTTTACCTATCTCCATCATACAAGGCTTACAATAACTGCCACCTATTCGCCATAACTTTTTGAATTTGTATTTTTTGAAGCCAAGTACGAGTCCACAACCGCTACAAGATGCCATGTTTGGATCCTAAACCTCGCATTAAAAAGAATTTCTAACTGACAATGAAAAAACTATCAGTTTCCTTATGCTGATGCTTTTTTGCCACTGAACACTTGGGCGAAACCTTGTCTCGCTTCTATGATTGGGATACAGATGATACAGAATGATGCTACTGATACCCAAACGATAGCAATGCTAACCCAGAGACTATAGAATCCTAAGTCAAATACATATCCAGAGAAGTATAATGGCATTGGCCATAGTACAACACAAATTATAGTCAAAATTCCACCGCCTTTGAGGCTAAACTGGAATGCTTTCTTCAAAGTTGCTTCATCTTGTTCACGTTTTGCGATTTCTGCTTTGGCTTCTTCAGTCATATCGCCAGCAACCAAATTCAACTGAGTATTCAAAGTAGCCCAATCAAACTTCTTGTTCTGAGCCAAACTGACTACTACACAGATTAGACCAGATGATAATATTGCAACAACATTACCGTATAACATTGGGAATGCACCGCCGAGTGAAGCAATATCTACAACTCCATCAGCTTCTGATGCTGCAACACTTGTCCAAGTCAACAGTGATAACATTACACCAATCAGCGCGCCCGCTACCGCACCACCACGTGTCGTTTTGCTCCACGTTATGGTTAGCGCAATCGGGATAACCGCCGATCCGATCAAAATACCCATAGCTAAATACACAAATCCTAAACTAAGTCCCATACCAAGTAACACAACCGCAATTCCACCCATTCCCAAGCCGAACGCCACAATTGTCGCACGGCTAACTTTAAGCAATGTCTTACCATCTGCGTCCGGATTCTTGTACGTCCGATACACATCATACGTTATCAGCGATGATACGGCAATTAATTCAGCAGATCCTGCTGAAGTTACAGCCATGAATAACATTACCAATACCATAATTGCACCAATTTCACCCATCATGACAGAAGCTGCTGCTGGAACCGTAAGTCCGAGCTGCACCTGCTCTGGAGTAAGCTCTACATCCAGCGCGACCGCAGTAAGTCCCATGGTTGTTGCAAGTGTAAATGGAATTGAGAACCAGCACATTCCACCAAGTAAGAAACCTTTTACAGTTGAACTTGGTTGTGCAGCGATTGCACGTTGCCAATATGCCTGATCGACAAAGACAGTACCGAAATTACCTACAATATTGATTACACCAAATATCAGACCGCCAGCAGAAGCCATTGTGAGATACGCTCCCATAGCGTTACCATATGTACTTTCGTCACCTTCAACTACTCCGCCTTCAGAGAATGTTGGACTCATAACTGGGTGCAGATCAGCTGCCGCTACCAGTTTTTCATACATTCCTTCAATTCCACCCGTCACCGGGCTGATGAAGAACACCATTGCGACAAAAGTGAGTATTACAATGAAAATTATGACCGTATGCATATAATCCGCCACAAATGTAGCTTTCAGCCCTCCAACCAGCGTATAGATCATGACTCCAATTGGAATCAAGAATGCTGCCAAGGAGATATCCATGCCTGTAAGACCGTTTACAACTGCTGCGCCTCCTAGAAGGAGCATTCCAGTTACAATCATGTTACATGTTAATGCAAAACCTAAGAAAATTTTGTGAGTTCCGTTACCAAATCTTGCTCTAATAATTTCTAAGAATGTGTGAGCGTTTGGAGCCTTTCGTTTTAGTTCAATTGCTAGAATTCCGAACAAAAGAACCTGAATTGTTGCGCCTGCTGCATACCAGAAAGGACCACTTACACCATAAAGATATGCTACTGTTGAAGATTGAAGCAGTGTCGCAGCCCAAGTCCAGGCAGATACGATTGCTGCTGCAGTAAGACCAGTCTTGATAATCCTACCAGCAGTGTTAAACCACTCTGAGTTTTGAACGTGACCGAGATATTTTTCTTCAATCTTAATCTCTGCTGAAATAATTCCAGCGAATACCATTCCGAGGCCTACAACGATAAACCAACCAACGGATTCATCTAAAACCTCACCAAGTTTGAATTCGCCTTCGATGGCACCTGCAGCTGCAGCATCTTGTGGAGCAAATAATAGACTAGTTCCTATACCAAATGCTAATAGCATTACCATCCAGCTAATTTTCAACAAAAGAACTGATTTGTAATAGTACATAAAGATTTTGAGATCTAAGCCCAAAACAAATCTTATATACATGCAAATGATCATTTTCCCTTTATTGCCTGTTAGCACTATTAGAAAAAAAGTTAGCACTATATACCACTAGGATAGAAAAGTAGTGTCCGTTAAATATTCAAAAAAATCATGGAATTGTAATGATTTCTGGCATACCAGCTAATTTTCAACGATTTCTAGTATGCCGAGATCATTAGTTTATACTCACTTTTTCAAAACACTAGATGAATTTTAGGCTAAAATTCTGATAGAAAAACATGTTTCATAGTTAAAAATGCGTGAATTTAGGCATGGAATTGAGCAATTTCTATAAATTTTAAAACGGTGTAAATTTACGTTTCTTATGGAATTAGAAGCAGATGATATGAGGGTTTTGGGTGCCATCAAACGTGGCGCAAGCTCGGTTCGATTCTTAAAAAGTATTGTAAATTTGAAGAAAGATGAACTCGAAAAAACTCTTGATGTGCTGGATGAGAGTCATCTGATCAGTTCCAGATATGTTTCTGGATTATTGGGACAGAAGAAACTTGTTATACAGATTACTGAAGATGGCACCAAAAAAATTGATGCGTTTGTCGCCGACTTGGAGAAAAAATGGAGAGAGATGTTGGAGTTGGCTATGGCCGGTGAGAGAGCAACCTTGGATGCGATGATTCAAGAACGCCCCTATTTGGTCAATATGATGATCTTTTACGGAGTAACGGACTTGGCTACACTCAGTAGATTGAATCTTAGATTTCTTCTGGAAGGGAAACACTTGTGCTATAAATGCAAAAAGGAACTAGGTAGGTTTTCACAGAAATTCTCGGTCTCTTCTGTTAGAAAATTCAACTTCAAATTACCGAAGGGGATGACTACTAGGGATGATCTTTGTGCTGATTGTTTTAATGGATTACCACCTGCGCCGAGAGCGTAACTAATTCGACTTTTTCATGCGTTTTTTAACAATCTGAAATGCGATTCTTGCTATTAAAAGACAGGCTACTATTACGATGCATATTGTCCATAGATCCGTCATATCCTGCTCATCCTGCTGATGTTCATCTAGTGGTTTTGAATCAAATTGAGATCCAGTAGCAAATGGGTCCGTGTCCATTTGTGTCTCAGCAAAAGCAGCACTTGGTAAGATAGTTATGAAAAAAAGTGCTGTTATGATTTGTAGTATTTTCAAATATTTTTTGGAGGATTAGATGGATTTAACGGTTTATGATACTAGTCAAAGAATCCTGTTCCAACCAAAAAGAAACCAATAAGACTAAACATAATCGCTGCAATTCCTATAATCTGTTTATCATTCATTACATAATATTGATAAAATTGATTAATATTCTTTCTGAAGAGAACTCTCCAGTTATTTTCCCATTTTTTCTCTTACAAATTTGATAATTTTCTCATGGTCCGCATCAGGATTCAAACTTATCAAAAGAAGATCATTCTCGTTTAGGGGAATTCCAATCTGCTTGATTTTTTCATATTCAGCAAATGCGTATAAGGGATTTCCAATTTTATATGATAGTTTTTTTCTCATATCCCACCTCATATGTGCATAATGCATGGACATCTTGTATTCTTCCTTATCAACTAGATATTCTACATCGGTGTTAAACGCACCAGCGAGAAACTTTCCATTGTTCTTTGAAATGCCAACAAAGCGTATAGTTTTATCAAATTCTAATATTTCCTGGCATGTTTTTTGAGCGATCTGGGCAACGTAATCCATGCTTAGAATTTCATAAATCCGTATTTAACTGGAGTGATAATTTTATGTTTCTAGTATCTCATCTGTTGTATTTTCTCAAGAAACACTTGAATCATGTATCAATTTTGATTAGTTATGCAAAAATCGCTATCTAACTTAGATCTGAAAAAAATTCTTGAAACTGCCAATGAACGAGATTTGTTCATTGTAGGACATATCTACATTGAGAATACGATTGATAAGATATTGGAGAGAAAATTCAATATTCCTTCTAAATCAATTGATAGTGCATTATTTACATTAAATCTCAAGATGGACATACTGTCTGAATCTGGGCTGATTAAAGGCAATATCAAAAAAAATATCAGATTGATAAACAGTATCAGGAGCAGATATGCTCATAGATTACAGCCAAAGGAAGAGAAGATAGGAAATTACATAAGAGAATTAGAATATCTTGGTTCTGCGCCCAAGTTAACATCCACAAATAAAAAATTTGAAAAATATAGAATTTGTGTTATAAAGACATTCTCGGTCTTGGAGAAAATGCTATTACTATAACTAATAAGAAAAATTTGCCTAAATAGACTGAAGGATTGGTTAGTTTCTCTAAAAAATATTGACTGTATTTTGCAAACTGCACGACAAATTGATATAATTTGGCTAGAAAAACAGTTTTTTTGAGAAAAGTGAAAAAATAGATGGCGGATGAAGTTACTGAGATCTCAGTTGGTCAGTTTGATACTGTGTCCCAATTAATTATGTCATCACTTTCTTTACAATTGGCTTTTGCTGGTCTTATAGTAGGAATAATCATTATCGCCTTG
>Ga0208764_10001324_pt1 | contig 15958 bp, 18 predicted proteins | sample ETNtaG_18_FD_185762 | JGI IMG/M metagenome (GOLD analysis project Ga0208764, IMG submission 185762) | Marine microbial and viral communities from oxygen minimum zone, Eastern Pacific Ocean - ETNP201302SV91 (SPAdes) (version 2) | ecosystem: Environmental > Aquatic > Marine > Oceanic ... | reverse complement strand
ACCGATGGTTTTGGACGTTCAGATACGCGCGAGGCGCTCCGAAGATTCTTCGAAATCGATGCTGAACACATTGTGTTAGCAACGCTGTCGTCACTGGTTCGCCGTGGAGAAATCGAAAGCAAGATCTATGATGATGCAGTCAAAGATTTTGAAGTTGCATTTGAGCGCAAAGATGTCACGTCAATCTAGAGATTGGTGGTTGCCAACGACCTGATTTCCGACCGTGATCCAAGAGATGCCAATACAACGCCGCCGAAGACTTATTTTCGGGATTTGCTGTGATTGATTTCGAATTTCTCTTCCAAGCGCGTTTTGCAAAAAGAGAGAATGGAAAAAGACTCAAGGCGGGACCGCAAGCAGGTCCAATTATCGTGGTGAGCCAAGGTCGTTCAATGACTCCACATTCTTCCATCGAGCGCTGAACTTTAGACCAATCTCCACCCATTTTTCGATTGACCCATCTTGATGGGTTGACCGACGAGTCCAATCGGAATCCTGCACCCGCCAATGGCCCCGCCATCCAAGATTCAACGTATCCACCCGGTGCTCGAAACCAGGGGCGCCATGATTTCCCTGCATAGGCTGAGATTCGATCTCTTGCTGCGACCAGCATTTGAGAAAAGGCCACAATGTCTTCCGGCCAAGCAGACCAACAACGATGGCCCCAACCATGGCAGGCAACCGAGATATTCGACATTGACAGCATTGCATCCATTCGTTTGGTAAAATCTGGACAGTCGAGTTGCTCGGCGATGAGGAAAATCGTGATTGGTGGACCCTCTTGTGCCCATTCGATGAATCGGTCCGTAGCATCCAGCAATCGCTTCGAGGCACGATAACCCTGAGTGTGCCAACTTGGCATTGGTTCTGATGATCGATGAGGGTGGCCACGATTTGATGGTAGGTGAATCATATCGTCTGTGTCAACACTCAACCATGCCGTCATTAGGAACCCTCCAGCGGCAATCGAGGGATTAACCAACAATCGTGTGATACGAGTTCGCCCCCGACCTCCGCCTCGATTTGTTCATCCAATGGATATCCGTTCCATCGACGGGCTGCGGATTCAACGGTGCGGAGTCCGGCAATATTGTCTGGACTCACAGCCATTTCAACAGAGGTCAAACCACCTCGACCAATCCAATGTAGGATGGCATCAATCGACTTGCTAGCCAATCTCTTTTGCTGACAACTTCGTCGAATCCAATAGCCTAAATTCCAGTGTCCTTGAATTAGTGTGGATGTGTGATCTAACGCAATTAGACCGGCGAACTCATCTGAATATATCACAGTCCAATGATATGACAGGCCACCTCGGCCATACCGTTCAACATCGTGTAAATATCGGTCCAGTTGGGGAGAGAGGGGGTCTTCCACATCCAACCAAGGCATTGCCTGATCAATGTCTGCAAGGTTTTCGCTCATCGCTTCAAGTATGATCGACTGGTGGGATGGGTGGCACGGAATCAACCGTAGATTTTTATCGAACACAACCTCTACGATTGGACGCACAAATGAGCCATGTATAGGCGGGGTTTATGCCTTCAGGAAAGAAGGTGTTGAACCGCTTTGGCGACTTCTGGAGAGTCAGGGTGTTGACTGCGTGCAGTCTCAATCATACGACGCATGACTTCATCCTGTTGGAATTTCTTCAGCAAAACCCCGATGTGGAATACGAGATCGACGCGGTCACCCAGATGGGGACCCAGTGTCACCAATGTTCTCTTTGAGGCGGCAATATCTCCGCTCTTGGCGTATTCCATCGCATCTCGTAGAGTCTTACGAACTGTGGCATCATCCCAAGCATCCGATTGAGGCCATGGCCAGATTCCAGCAGGTGCTGGGGTTGGGGCGGCAATCGGTTCTGGGGTTGGAATCGTCGGTACGGTTGGAATTTCAGGAATTACTGGAACTTGAGGAGTGGCTGGAATCGTAGGAACCGCCGGGATAGAGGGAGCAGCCGGTGTTTGAATCGGGTCGACAGGAGTTGTGGGTAGAGGGACCGATACGGGTTCGACGGGGGCTGAGGGCTGAGGGATTGACACGGGTTCGGCTTCGCCATTCCCTTCAACCTCATCCAATATGGATGATGCCGATTGGACCGGTTCAATATCTTCGCTTTCTGTCATTTCAACAAGTTTGACAACAGGGGCGCTATACTCCTCTTCTTTGAAAGCTAAATCCGGACCATCGCCAGTATCGAATTTTGTGACGTTTTTTGGAGCATCGGCTGCAGTGAGGACATATTCTTCCTCATCCTGTTTCTCTCCCTTCACCCTAGCAACCTGTTGAGGGGCATCGAACTGATGTTCCATCGATAAGGATTGATCGACCTCCACCATTCCCTCCTCATCGTAGGGTGATACCTCGACAGTCATATCATCCATCGAAAATGAATGGCTTGTCCAATCTACAAGTGGACTATCATCACCAGTTTCTTCATCTTCTTCCAGAAGTGCATCGAACAAACCGCCACTTTCTTCATCAGTAATTTCAGAAACGGTTTGGCGATGGGCGGCAACGGTAAACTCGTAGTAACAACGGGTGCACGAGGGGGCATCCTCAGCATTCGCCAATTGGCACAACGGGCAGATTTGACCATCGGCCTGTTTCTTCCGCTTGCGGCCAAACATGTCCCCACCCAAGACAAGGGCGCTCACAATTCCTGTATAAGATTCGCTACCCCCCGCTTGAAGGTTAGATTGTTCAAACAGTTGGCCCTATAGGGGCCAACGAAGGGGTGGGAGGGTCCAAAGGTATCCAAGTATCAGGCCCAATCATGGCAGACAAGAAGGGGAAGGTGCGCCGTATCAAGCGCGGACCTCCGGCGGGTTCTTCTGCCAACAAAGGAAGTGATGAAGAAAGCGATGGAGTTTCTTTCCCTCGTTCTCAAGATCACTTTGAAAAATTCAACAATCTCATCGAATGGGAACTGGAAGACGAAATGGTTGCGGTTGAGGAGCGATTGAAGAAATGGGGCCGCGATCGTTTGGTCGAAAATGGAATCACACTCTTTGACTTAGAAGGGCGAAATGATGGATGGCTATTCGGGGAACGAATTGTCAAATTGCTCACCCGTGGTGAGGCCTTGCCCCATCATCGATTTCGGCACGGAGATATCGTTATTTTATCAAGAAATAATCCACTCAAAGAGAAAGTGATTGAAGGCACTGTGTTGTCACGCTCGCGTAAATTCATCCGTATTGTTGTCACCCAACAGCCGCAGAAAATTCGTTCCGACACATGGCGTCTTGATCGGGGTGCGAATCGCGTCGCACATGATCGAATGGCGCACGCACTAGAAATGCTGTTCAGCGAGGAAAGTTCAACGATGCTCCGAGAGTTGTTTTATGGCCAAGTCAGAGATATGGAAGGGAGTTCGTCCCGGCCAGCAAATCTCGGTGGCATACAGAAACGACTTGCGGCACAAGCGAGTCATACAGGTAGCCTCAATTCAAGACAGTCCGAGGCTTTCACAAAGGCCATGCAAAATCGCTTATCACTGATTCAGGGCCCCCCCGGGACCGGAAAAACGCACACCGCTGTGCGGATTCTTGCAGCATGGGCCCGAAATGGAGCGGGGCCAATATTAGCTGTAGCAGATTCCAACGTTGCTGTCGACAATCTATTGGAAGGGCTCTTAGATCAAGGCGTCAAGGCAATTCGACTCGGGCAACCTGTGAAGGTTCGTGAGGCGTTGAGAGATGCGACCATGGCTGCGCAAATGGCGGAACATCACCTTCGTGGGGATGTCGAAACGCTGATTTCACTAAATGAAGATGCGATGCGACGATTGCCCTCACTCAAAGGCAAAGAGAAAGGTTTGGCACATCGAGATATCAACAAGGGTTGGAAGGATGTTCGCCGAATTGAAAATCAAATGAGGGACGACATATTGGATCATGCCCAAGTCATTTGTGCAACCTGTGTTGGTGCTGGGGGTTTGTTGTTGGATTCAAGGCGATTTCCGCTTGTACTTCTGGACGAAGCTACACAGGCCACCGAACCGGCATCGTTGATCCCACTCACCAAAGGGGCTCGTCATGTGGTGATGGTTGGAGACCACCATCAATTGCCACCGACCGTGATTTCTCGAAGGGCCGAACAAGAGGGGCTCTCTTGCTCACTATTTGAGCGACTCATCGCACTAGGTGCACCATCAACAATGCTCACGACTCAATATCGAATGCACCCGGTCATCAGAGAATGGCCGAGTGAGCGCTTCTATGGAGGGGAATTGGAAGATGGGGTTTCTCCTGAAGAAAGACCGGCCCCGGCTGGATTTGTTTGGCCCGATTGGGATGCCCCTGTCGCATTTATTCCGGTAGAGGGGTCAGAAGATACCAGTCCGGATGGTGCATCGAAGCAGAATATGGATGAGGCTGGATTGGCGGTTCGTGTGGTAGATATGCTACTTTCGGGAGGTGACATTACGCCCGCCGATATCGGCGTTGTGACTCCCTATAGTGGCCAAGTTAGATTGTTGAATGACCTGTTTGAAAGTTCAGGTGGTCGTGAAGAACACGAACGTTACCATGGACTGGAAATCAAGACGGTGGACGGGTACCAAGGACGAGAAAAAGATGTGATTGTGCTCTCCGCTGTTCGGGCAAATGACGCTGGTGAAATGGGATTCCTTACGGATCGACGGAGGTTGAACGTAGCCATCACTCGGGCGCGCAGAGGATTGATTCTACTCGGGCACCCTCGCACATTGAGGAATGACCCCAGTTGGGAATCCTGGTGTGATTGGGCTTCTGAACGAGGTCTAGAAGCGTATCACGTTCTCCATATGTAACATTAAGGGCAATCGACGCGGGAACCATTGGAGGGACGATATGAACCACGATAGCCCAATCTCAATTCATGGTAAAGGCCCAACACTTGCCAAGGTCGCCGTCCAAGAAAGTGAGGGGCACTGGCCGGTTCCAGAGGGAACTGTATTGGCCCCGCTTTGGAAGCGTATTTCCGCCTACATTCTCGACACCACTGTGGTCATGGGAATTCTTCTCATCGCAACCGGATCTTGGATAGCATATGCTTGGAACCTCAGTGCTTTAATTGGACCAGAGTGGTATTTTGTATTGGTCAATTGGGTCCTTATTCTCGGTTCAAATTATCTCTATCACAAATACACAGTTCATGGCATGGGACGTTCGCTGGGGCAACGCTGGTTTGGATTGGCTGTTGTGCGTGAGGATGGGGAGCCATTGCAGAGAATGGATTGTGGAAAACGTTCAATCTCAAAATTACGCTATCTGTTGCCCGGTTTCAACTTGATTTTCTTATTCATTGACGGAAGGCACATTCGCCGCAGGCATACACATCAGTCAAGCATCGATCTCGCATGTGCCAGTATTGTTGTAGTCGCAAATTCACTGCCTCCTGCGAAACGTCACAGTCTGCGCTGAACAGAGCGGGATTCAAGTAGCGGCGTTGTGTCGACGAATCATGGCGCAGCGGACAGTCTCATCCGGTGGTGTCACTGCGACCCTCTGGGCTGTTGTCGACGATATCGACGATGACGACGAGGATATTCTCGAGGTGACAATCGATGTTTCAAATGAATCAACTCGAGATTTGTGGGATATCGAGGGTGACATCCGCGCCATGGATGGAACACATGCAGATCCACGAGGCTCGCCCTCAAGGATCGAATCTGGTGACGGTGGCGAACTGAAATTTTGGGTGCCAGCAGATACTGGGGCTTGGTTGTTCAAAATCAATTACAATACCGATACCGGCCCCGGTTCAGTAGAGCTTGGGCCCTTTACCAATGAAATGAGAGTCGCTGCATCCCCCCGGCCAGAACGACAGCCTACTTCTTCCAGTCGCTCATCGACAAGCGTGGAAGTTTCAGGAGGAGACCCGTTGGCTGCAGCCTTCGGAACCGCATTGGATGGATTTGGGGAGGACGAAGAGACAAACGATCCCGTGTTGGGAACGGATGCAACCTCTGACGATCCTATGCAAGCCGCCTTTGCAGGTGGACTCTTGGCATCACAACAACAAGCGCCGGCCTCTCCAGCACCAGCACCACCTGCAGCACCTGTAGCACCTGTAGCACCTGTAGCACCTGTAGCACCTGTAGCACCTGTAGCACCTGTAGCACCTGTAGCACCTGTAGCACCTGTAGCACCAGCAGCACCTGTCGCACCAGCAGCACCTGTAGCACCAACCGGGCCACCAACTGGCCCCCCCACTGGCCCCCCCACTGGGCCACCCACGGGACCACCGCCAACTGGGCCACATGGAAGGCCACCAGGACCTCCTCCTTCTGCGCCTACATCAAAGTCTGGAAAGCCACCGGGGCCTCCACCAAGTTGAGGTGCCAACATGATACCAGATGAACTCAAGATACGAGAGCGCCAATATCGGGCACACTGGAGGGCTTACGCGATCGTCAAACGAATGCGATGGATAGCGTTGATTTTAGGACCATTCCCGATCATTTGGGACAACATCATCGCGCCTGCATTGACCCGATTTGGTCTGCCGGAAATTGTTACCATGGAAGATGTTGCCCAAGCGATTGTATTTGGCACGGGTTTGATTTCAGAGGAGATGTTTGAAACCTATTGGCCTCACCTCAATAATGTCTGTACTGTCCTTTTCCTAGTGTTCATATTTTGGACCATTCAAAAACGACGGGCGGCAAAAAAGGCGGCGAGAGATGTTGCAGAATTGGAAGGACGCATGGCGATAGGGGGATTCGGCGGTGTCCCGTGAGGATTATCTCCTTGAGATGTGCAGTGGTCGTGCCGCTTGGACCGTTGTCCCCGAAAAAATTGACAAAATCGATCTCGAAATTGTGACCGCGATAATTGAGGCGGAGGGTTGGGAGTGCACTTTGCGAAACCGCCTATGTTGCACCTTCTCCAGCGAGTTGGCTGATATCACGTTGTACCCAAGTGGTAAACTACTGGTGAAATCGGGGGAACGAGATGTTGCGGCGACCATCGCAGAGCGGCATATGCAAGTTTGGCTCGCGGAGTTCTGAAGTGCAGAACGTCATCGGGGGCCCATGGTCGACCCGGTTGAACTGCCCACCGGCATTGTTGAACGAGTGCTTGAGGGATTACCAGTAGTCTACCCGACGACGACGTTGCCAGCATTGGGTTGCTTACCAACACCAAATGCATTGGATTCACTCTTCGATATCAAGAAACGTTCAGAAACCAAAATTGTCAGTCTCGGAGTTTGCGATTTGGAACAAGCAGCAAACATTGTTGAAATACCCGACATCGCACAGGATATCTTGGATTCTTTCCCACCTGGTGCTTTGACATTGATTCTTCCAGCGATTGAAACATTGGACCCTCGTTTGGGAGGTGACAATGTTGCAGTGCGCGTGCTCGCGGACGCGCGCGCGAGAAAACTTGTCTCTGAAACTGGGCCGCTGACAGCGACCAGTGCCAATCCAAGTGGGAAGGTGCCTGCTTCAGATTGTGTTGAAGCAGCAGAAATTCTCAACCTGCCGCACTCCGCTGCATTCCCAGGCCAGTGTGTAGGTGGAGCACCGAGTACCTTGATTAGATGGAACATCTCCGGGGACGCGTCGCAAGATTCGGATTGGACCGTTATCAGAGAAGGAAAGGTACGCACAGAGGAGATTCAAGCATGGTCGATGCAGAGAACATGAAACACTGGCGAGATGCCGGACACGTCGCACGCAGGACCATTGAGGCGATCAAAGACGAAGTCGTTTCGGGTGCCCATTGGCACGACGTCATTGAATCAGCGGAACGCTATATCCATCGCCATGGTGGTAAACCAGCATTCCCATGCACTATTTCTGTTAACGATATAGCTGCACATTACACCACTGATCATCTGAAGACACCGCCTGAAGACTGGGATGATGAACTTATTTTCAAGAAGGGAGACTTGGTGAAATTGGACATTGGTGTTCACATTCATGGAGCGATTGCAGACAATGCGATGACCATTGAAGTTGGAAACGGTGGGAATCATACCGACCAAATTCGTGCAGCGAAAGAAGCCAGAGATGCATCTATCGAACAAATGCATCCTGGAACACCTTGGCACAAAGTTGGTGCAGCGGCTGAACAAGTTGCGATCGATGCTGGCTTCCAACCGATTCGAAATCTGTGCGGACATCAGTTAGAACTGTTCAACTTACATGCCGGAACTTCAGTACCATCCTACGCGTGTGGAGCCGATCATCCAGGATTCAAAGGAACTGTCCCCGTTGGTGGAATTTTTGCAGTCGAACCGTTCAACACCACGGGAAAAAACGGTGAAGTCGAAAATATCGCACCCCGCCACTCGTCAAACATCTATCGGGTCACGGGCGATGTTTCCATTCGGAAAGCTGTTGCAAAGAAGAAATTGAAACCGCTAGGCGCCACGATGGCTCGTTATATCGAAGAAAGATACAGCACCCTTCCTTTTGCAGAAAGGTGGGCGTTTCCTTTGATGGAAAAGCCATTTCCACAAGAAGACGAAGAAAGTCGAATCCGCAAATGGAACGCCTTGGTCAAGAAATTAATGAGCATTCGATTCCTTGAAACATATCAAGCGCTGCGATGCACAGATGGTGGTATGATCGGACAATATGAGCACACGGTTTGGATTACAGACGGTGGTGCCGAAATTCTAACAATCGAATAAAAGGGCCGATAATCCTCTATTTTGGCTCTAAACAGCGATTTGGGAATGATTATACGGCTGCGGGTGCAGCCACTATCTGAACAGGGTCGATTGGTACTCGTCGAGTGCATCCCATCCCCTCTACGCTGCGTCTCTCGCCCCTGTTCACCTAACGAACTACGGCCGATAGGCTGGAAGGGGTTTCTGCGGATTTCAAAATCATCTAAAAAATGATTTTTTTGATAGGATCGAACATGTTATAAAATAGGTTCACAAATTGTTTGTACTAGTTGTCAATATCTCGCAGTGCACCGATTAAACTGCGGTTTCCACGATTCGGCGCGGTGGGAACCTTAATACCGATGAGGGGTATAGCAGCGCCATCCCCGCTGGGGAAATGGAGGACATTGAAATGAAGAATGATATGAAGAACGAGCAGGCAGTTAGCCCTGTTATCGCAACCATCCTAATGGTCGCGATCACTGTTGTTCTGGCAGGTGTTCTGTACGTCTGGGCAAACAGCCTAGCTGCAGACCAGCCAGAAAGTGGCACACGCAACAGCTACACTGCTGATGACGCCGCTGCAGACACAAGCGAAGCAACCGACGACACTCTAATGAGTGTCCGCTGGCAGCACGCTGAGGACGACCTAAACTGGGCGTTCGTTGTGATGAAGCTAAGCGTTGGCGATAGCACCTTCGACTGCAGTACTGCAGGCGACCAGGAGTGTTCAATCGCACAGGACGGTAACGATGACGCACTTTGGGAGACAGGCGAATTCCTGACCCTCTCAGAGAGTGGCAGCGATATCGCAGATGGAAACGGTGGAACAACCATTGATCTGTACGTCACATACCGTGGCACTGCAGTCGCTGGTGACGACTCTGTTACCGTCAGCTGAGACAACTCAGTAGACAGCGATAGCTCGTAACCAAAACCAGGATTACACACTTGTCCCCCGGGGGCGCTTCGGCGCCCTCGGGGGGCTTTTTTTTGTTTCACCGTCGAAGGCGATTTGATTTGCTTGCATCCCATTGATGCAAACTACGTCCAAAACGCAGTAGGACCATGCCTTGGACGAGGCGTAGGTTTTGGGTCAAGAATGCAACTGCTGAGGCACACAATGGAACTCTCAAACCTGTAACTCCTACTCCGAGACTGGCCAATACAACCGCATCTAACAATAGCATGATTCGATCCAACAGCATCGGTTCTCCGCCAAACCAACCGATGAGCAATACGGTGGTTGCATGAGCAACACCCGCGAATATACCGATGAGAACAAACCAAGGGGATATCGAGTGCTGTAATCCATTGAGACCTAGAATCGTACCCCACCGACCCTTGCGAAACCAACCTGACCTGTGTCTCCAGAAATGGCGGGACAGGCCCTGGCCTCTTCTGACCGTTCTCTCGTGTCTCTCTTTCAAATCTGTAATTGGGGCTTCGGAGAAACGAATTGATTCGTCGGAAATTGTGCGCAAACCTTCGTTCCTTACCAGCACCGCAAGTTGTGAATCATCAGCATTGGCGCCAACTTCAATCGGATGTAGAGCACTTGCGCGATACGCAGCAATTGAACCTTCAAAAATCGGTGTGGAATCAGCCCTTGATTCTCCTGAGCGGAACCAACGATACCAACCTCGATAGGTTGAGCTGATGGACTCGTTGATACACCCACAAACCGCTCCGATGGAAGGATCCTTCATCCACCTTCCAACCCGACGAAGTGCGCCCTCTTCCAATGTTGCTTCAGCATCGGTCATAACGAATACTTCGTCATCGTCGCGTAATTCTTGCATCGCCCGGTTGATGGCTGCAGATTTTCCAAGTCGGGCTGGCATTTCCACGATTTCCATATTGCATTTGTTCGACTTACTCCAATCTCTAACAATCGATACTGTATCGTCCGTTGAGGCTGAATCGATCAGCAATATTCGACGCTTCGACTCCGGATAACGTTGCGCGATTGTGTCATTCAACTTTGATTCGATGACATTACCTTCATTCCAAGTTGGAATCACGATACAAAGGGAAGGGAGATCGGCATCCTTGCAGGACTCTGGAGAAGGAGGTGGTAAACGCATCCACTTTCGATTTAGCAGCCAATGAATGGCCAATGGAAGGGTGACGGCTAGAGTTGCTCCAACCTGCACAGTGAGGAAAGCGAGTCTCTCGATCATAGGCCTCTCCAATGGGTCCCTTGACAGGCCCAACGATAAGCACACCGTAGAGAACTGCATCAGCGAGCCCTTCATTCGGTAGATGCGTCGTGTGCCGTCCGGGGGGAAAGCGATGCGTACGGTGCTTCACGTCGGGCCTTCTCAGACTAGAGGTGGGATGGGGGCTGTAATCCACCTCCTTGCAGACAACGCCCCCGATGGATGGAATGCCGAGATGATGGCGAGTCATGCAGATGGTGGTGCTATCCCAGTCTTGCGCGCGTGGTGGAAAGTTCGGAAGGAATTGGCCGCCCGCCTGAAACGGGGGAATGTCGACGTTGTGCATATTCACACAGCAACTCGTTGGTCATGGAAACGCAAAATGGGTCTAATCAAAATCTCGCAAAATGCCAATGTACCGGTGATTCTATCACTTCACTCCGGCGACTTTGATCGACATTGCAAAGAGCGAGGGCCGGAAGTTCATCGAATCTGCTCAACACTTCACACAGTCGTTTTGACAGAGCGTTGGCAAGAGAAATTGTCCCCCTGGTTGGGTGAATCGAGTGTAATCCCCAACCCTGTCCCGAATGTACCGGTGTCAAATGAACGAGATCGAAGACAGTTTCTTTTGATGGGGCGCTCAAATCCGATGAAAGGGCAATCTGTAGCGATGGATGCTACAAGGATGCTAAGAGCGAAAGGAGTGAAGGTCACGTTGCATCTCACAGGGATTGAACACGAAGAATTGGGAATCATAGGACATGGGTGGGTGGATGGTGCTGAGAAAGAGCATCTGATGTCCACCTGTGGCACATTACTCTCACCTTCAAAATGGGAAGGGTTATCGATGTCTGTAATCGAATCGATGGCGCGTGGTATGCCGGTTTTAGCCTCAGTGGCCAGTGAAGGAGTATTCACTAAATCTGGTCAAATCGTCGAGATTGATGCCCTTGCATATTCTGAGGTTATGGAGGGGATGCTCGACGGTAATCTATGGAAAAAAATGGCCGCATCCGGACCTACTGAAGCGGAAAAATACAGGCTTGAAAATGTGATGCCGATGTGGGGTAAATTGTACGATGAGGTGGCCAATTGAAACTCCTATGGATTACCCATCGACAGCAATCTGAATTGTCGGCAACATCTCGAGTCGGGATTTCATCTGCACTTGTTACACAGGGGTGGGATGTAGAATTCATGAGTCCAGATGGCGATTATATCGTTGAGAGATCAAGTACACTTGGAAGAGGTCACCGTAGTTTCACCCGCAATGTTTCGTCTAAGTTACAATCCATGGATTTGCAATCATTTTCTCTAGCGATTGTTGAATGGACCGGTGTAGAGGGGGCGGCGGAAACTCTGGAAAAGAGAGGATTGCCGTGGATTGTCATGGACCGAAGCCCGCCGGTGGTGTCGGGTATCATTGGATGGTTGCAGAGAAAACAGTATGATAGAGCATGGAATATCGCACGCTCAAAAAGTTCTGGGCGGGCGGTGAAAAGTAAGCACATGGAATCTTCGCAGCCTTGGAGTGGTCCATCTTCAATCGTCCCAGCAGGAGTGGATTTATCCTCATTTGAAATCGCAAAGATGAACGAAAAACCACTGATTGTTTGCCATGGTTCACTCGACCGTTCTCGAGAACTTCACCGATTGGCAAAGATGGGGGTCAACCTCCTTCTCTTTGGAAAGGGGAATGATTCGCAACGGTTGTCGAAAATGACCCGCGTTGAAGGGACTGGTGAAGTTGCATCTCGTTTGTCGGCAGCAGATATTGGCGTTCTTCATTTACCGAATCGAGATGTTTGGAAACATGCATCTCCTCTGAAAGTGGCCGAATATGCTGCTTCCGGATTGCCTGTTGTGGCTTCAGATGTCAGCGGCTTGGAACATTATCGGGATGCGGAGTGGATTACTTTGATTCCACTTGGAGATGATGCGAACTGCCAAAAGGCGCTACATGCATTGTGTTCACTTCCTCTTGAGGAACGTCGGCGACTGGGAGCATTGGCTCGTGAGGAGGCGGAACGGAGCATGTCTTGGGAGCGGTGTACAGAATCATTACACCAAATGCTGCTCGAGGTGAAGAGGTGAGTCGAAGGGTTCGGCTTGAGCGCGATACGCTTTGGCTCTCGGCCGCAGATATGGCTGCACTCGTGGTTGGAATTGCGGTTCATGTTGTTCTGACTCAGACCTTCACCGATGGCGATTATGGGCGCTGGGTATTACTGCTCGATTTGTTCTATGTGACAGCGACGATTGTCGATCTTGGGTTGCCTACACTCATCGGGCGTGATGGCGAGAGGTTGGGGTCCGGTGCGCATGATTTGGTACATCGCTGTCTGCAAATTCAAGTTCGGTTTGCACTTCCGATTATTGCACTCGGTGGATTCATTGGGTGGATGTGGATTGGAGAATCGACAACATGGCTTGTGGCATCTCTCATTCTTGCACTCTCTGCTTGTGTTCAGATCCTGACCTATGCACATCGAGCAGCGCTACGTGCATTGGGTGAATCTCGACAAGAGGCACTTGTTCGATTCGTTGATCGTGGCGCGACGGCGGCTGGAATTGTTCTGGCTGCATGGCAATTTGGAGCCCACCCCATCGCTTTGGCCCTAGCCACTTTCTTTGGACCACTCGGTGCCATGTTAATCGCGGTAAGGTTGGGCGAGAAGCGTCTATCGACAACAAGTGGTGGAATTGATATCGAAACGTCGAATGCAACAGGGCGCTCGCTAATCAATCTCGGTTTGCCGTTTTTGTTTGCAGCGATCGCTCTGGTCGCCAATGTTCGCATTGAGAAATTGATGCTGGGGCTACTATCCACCACCGTTTCCGTCGAGGTCTACCAAATCGCTTGGCTCGCATTCATCGCTGGTTATGCACCGATTCTCTCTGTACGTGCCGTGATGCTATCGTGGTTTGGAGAGGTGCGAAATGATGCAGAGAAAATGTTGTATCGTGCAAAACGCGCAGCGATTCTGATCGGGATCGCCTCAATTCCAGGATTTTTGATTGGTGGATGGATTGGGATGGAAGCGCTGGTTGCAGTGTTCCCAGATTATGCTGACAAGGCAACAGATGTGTTTTCATGGCTACTTGTCGCTTGGGTTCTGGCACTTTTCGCCAGCGTACCATTGACATTGGTTCAGGTGAGTGAGCAACCACTGAGATACGCGGGGCTTCTGTGGTCAGGGATTGTCGCAGATTTCATCGCGTGTTGGATTCTGATTCCAGGTTCCAATTTCCCAGCAGAGCAAGCCGCTTTTGCTGCAATCATCGGCGCTGTAGTGGTCTTGCTCACTTCAACGGTTGAAGCGTGGCGGCTTCATTCAGGGAATTCGCCATCAGTTGTGGCAGACCCATAGATTGTCACAGAAGTAATCGCGCCTAGAACCAGAAGCATGCCGAGCAATTGGTTCGTCGAATGACCATCCTGATTGAGAATCAAAAAGCCCCAGATCAATGTCAAAACAGGTTGTAGAAGTATCGCGAATGAAGTGTGAGCTGCTGGTAATCGTGGTAAGGCATAGGCGACTGCAAGCCATCCACCCACCTGAGACAACAAAGCCAGCAACATCAACCAACCATGACCTGGCCAAGTCGGTTGGAAGTCAACAGGTTCTACCGCCACTTTACTCAGTGGAAGAATTCCGAGGATAAGAAGGCCGATGGCTGCACCGGCTGTGGCATCGAATTGAACGGAAGATACTGGGGCCAATTCCCGATTACAGTATCTGAATACAATGAGGAAAGTCGTGTAAAATATCGCGGTCGCGATTCCAAAAATCACACCCTTCACAGGATCTACACCGTATGGTTCAGAGTCTGCAATTCCCGAGATAAGGAGGAGGCCGATCAGGACTATTGGTAGTGAGAACAAAATCGCAGGGTTGGGCTTTTCTCCAAACAATTTCCACGACACCAATGTGACTAGAATAACCTGAGAATTACCGATGAGCGTTGCGACACCAATGCCAACGAAATCCATCGAAATGTGATATGCTACCATATCCGGTGCGAGCAATAGGCCTGCACCAACGGCCATCCAACGGGTTCGTGAAGAGCGGGTATCCGCCTTACGAACAAGGAACGCGAGTAAGGCTAGAACCGGTAAGGCGTAGACCATGCGAAAAAATGCACCAGTGGATGGGTTCGTGTTTGAATAGATGTAGAATATTGGAGAGAATGAAATGACAGCTGCGCCGGTTAGAGCAATCAGCATCGCGCGACGGTCAGTCTCGACCGCCATCGAGTTCACCTATTCGGTATCGCCTTCGGCGATCATCTCCTGAAGTTCGCCTGATTCATACATCTCCAGTGCGATATCCGAACCACCGATGAGTTCTCCATGGACATACACTTGAGGCATCGTTGGGAAATCCGCCCATTCGCAAACATTTGGAATCGCTCGAGGATCACTGAGGACATTGACGCTCACAAATGGCTGTTCGAGCGCCTTCAAAACTTGGGCGGCGCGGTTGGAAAATCCGCACTGCGGCATTTCGGGTGTGCCTTTCATGAAAAGCACGAGGCGGTTGGTGTTGACAATCTCTGCAATTTCGTCTGGTGTCCAATTGAATTCACTCATTTTTATTCCTCCTTGGGTCGGATGTTGATGCCGACAAATTCCGCATCACTGCGTCGATTTGGATGAGGGTGGAAAACTTCGCCGTCGTCATTTGCTGCTTGCTCGGGTGTCATACATTTGAGGTCTAGCGCGTGAACTTCAGATGGGATGTAGGGTTTGAAATGGCCCAACAAAATTCGTTGACGGGGGAGAGGGCGCATCCCCTCAAAGGTGGGACTTACAACACGAACGTGGAAGTGATCTTGGCCTCCGGTCAAATCGACAACTGTGATTTCAATCGCATCGGGAACCGCCTTTCGGACCTCGTCCTCCATCCACTCGACACTTGGCATGATACTCCCTTCTGTTCGCTCTTCTTGAACCCTTTTCAGGCGTCGAGAGCCTCTTGAATCTCCGCGAGATTCTCTGCTATGGTGCCTTTGTCGTTGATTAATCCTGAACCGACCACAGCAACCTCAACCCCCCAATCGGCCACCTGCGCTGCATTATGGGCTTTAATTCCACCATCGATCATCAGTTTTGTTGCACGTCCGCCAGATGTGATTTGGGCGTCGATGGCAGCACGGAATTCTCGAGTCTTGTCTTC
>Ga0208764_10001323_pt1 | contig 15960 bp, 16 predicted proteins | sample ETNtaG_18_FD_185762 | JGI IMG/M metagenome (GOLD analysis project Ga0208764, IMG submission 185762) | Marine microbial and viral communities from oxygen minimum zone, Eastern Pacific Ocean - ETNP201302SV91 (SPAdes) (version 2) | ecosystem: Environmental > Aquatic > Marine > Oceanic ... | reverse complement strand
GTAATGCATCTCATTTATTATAGGTTCGCCACCTGTAAACTGTAATCGTTCTACTTGTGTCCAATCTACATCACTTTGCAGTATTGCAAACAAATCATCAGGTGTTACAAGTTTTGTTTCTTGATTGTCAAACCCACTATACTTACCTATAATATCAATATCTTGGGCTCGTTTATAACTGCTATGAGTACTACACATTCTGCAAGCAAGGTTACAAAAGTTTCCTATCTTTAACTCAAACCACACTGGCTGATTGCTTACTGTATAGTCATCATTTAATTGTATAAGCGGTGCAAACTCGTCCCAATGTTGTTCAGTGTGTAACTGCCTATTACTTTCTATACCGTTCTTTTCGTTGTGCCAACATACATGACATGCCTTATGCTTAGTACCTTCTACTAGTGCTTCACGTACTTCTTTATACTCTTTGCTATTCCACCTGCTGTCGAGCGTTTTACCGCCCTTTCCGCACTCATATTCCTGTGCTTCACAGCATAATACAAGGTTACCGTCGGCACTTCCGTATGTATGCATGAACGGTAATAAACAAAATGTATCTGAATCTTTTAAATGTGAAATAGATTTCATAATGCAATTAATTCAAAATGTTTATTAAAGGCACTAAAGTCTTGCTGTCTATGTGCCATTAATGTTTGTAATTTTTCAACTCCAAGTTCGTAATCATCTACATTGCCTAGTGAATCTAGTTTTGCTTTTAATTGATTGTAAATGTTATCGTACTTTTGTCGTTTATGATAGAACTCATCAAACTGTAAATCAAGAGCATAACGTATTTTTTTCTTGTAATTTGATGGTAAACAAGTTATACTAAGCCATGAAGGCCCGTCAATGAATTGTAAAATCATCGGAGTGTCGTGGTGTATTCTAGCCCAATGTAATAGTTCTTTAACATATAAAAGATTTAACCATCCAACAGTACAGGCAACATTAATGTTAAAATTTTTATTTGCTTCTGCTAATGTTTTCCACTTAATAAATATTTCTTCTGTTGCTTGCCATTTGCTAGGATATCGTAGGAATTCATTTACTTCACCTATGCCATCAATACTACAACTTAAAGTAATAGATTTAAAACATAGTAAATTATCAACATCCAACTTAGTAGGATAAAAAGTCGTATTAGTAAAAATTTCCAGTTCAATGTTTTTTGCCAAATTGCTATCTACTAAAAACTTAAGAAACTTTAAAAACTTAATGTGCAAAAAAGGCTCTCCGCCTGTAATTTTTAAAATCTTTAAATCTTTATATATGTCTTTATTTAAAGGAATGTGTACTTCTGTTTCTTTTGGCGTAGGTGCATCATTCCATACATAAGAATCTTCCTCCCATGTTGTACTAGAATCAACACCACAAGAAACACATGCTAAATTACATAACCGCCCAACTGATATTTCAATACATTCTAATGCTACATCATCATTATCAAATAGCCTATAACTTTCTGCTCGCATACTATCAATGCCACGTTCGTCTTGTTCGTAACATTTTTCACATCCTTGTATTGCTGTTGTTGACATGTTTTGTCTTATAGATGTAAACATGTTGTCATAATTTTGTATGGTGTTTACATCGTCATCTTTAAGATGCATTTGATGAAAACGACAACACGGAGTATCCTTTGTATTAGGAAATATATGTACAGCCTTTAATGGATAACGGCAAGCAAAAGATCTACTCATGTAATGCTTCTTTCATTCTATTATTATATTGATCAAATTCAATATATAGTTCCTTTTTAATAGTTTCGTCAGGTATATATGTTGCCATTGAGTCTATTAATTCTAAATTTTTTTTACTATATTTTACTATCTTAGTTTTAGATATTGGCAGGTTGGTATTAAGATCAAAAAACAAATCGTTATAATCTCTTACTTCAAAGTGATCTACCTTACCTGTTGATTTTATATAATCTATTGCTTGTTGTTCTATTTCAACCCCATCCCAATGATTTCTATACACTTGAAATAAACTTAAAATATACTTTTGAAAAAAAGCAGGATCATACATATCAAAATTACATTTAATACACCAAATGGCATAAAAATATAATATATAAGTTTCGTCATTGTTTCGAAACAATTTTGAATAATCTGCTTGCAATACTTTTAGCATACGACCAAATTCGGCTCCTGTAAACCTAAATGGATGTTCTAAAAATTTAGGATTATTCTTTATCTCTTTTATTGTTTCTCCTAATAAAAATCCAACAGTCACAACCTCTGAACTTGTTTTTAATAATCTCTTAATATGAACTAGAGCTTTTCGAAGCCAGTTTGAATATCGAATGTATGTTAAATGTTTTATGTGAATATTAGTATTACTTAAAATCGATACCGGTAACCAGTGACTGCAAAATATAGATCCTGCTTCATTAACAGATAATTTATCTAAATCTTGATTTAATGTATTAGTTACTATTTCTTTACTAAAATTACCTCTAATTAAATTGTCAACATCTGTAAAATAATTATATGTTACGTGATGATATTCGTTATTTCGACTATCTAACCGACAATGATTCTGATACCCTAATTCTGATAATACACCTGATGTTAGAAACCAACCGCCTCCGCCCGGAGGCCAAACAATACCATAATCAAATTTTTTCGTTATATTAGGACGAGAACAATCATTTAAATCTATTCCATAATTTACTAATGAAGAATCTTTTATGTAATCTTCAAATTTCATGCCATTTTCTGCTTTCTATAAAGTTTCAATGGCTTTCTAATATTAATTCTAAAATACTTGCTAAAGTCTCTATGATAGTCTTTCCATTCTTGATCATACGATAAGCAAATATGTACAGTATCGGTTGGTATTAGTTTATAGTCTCTACAAATTTTTTGTTGATACTTACCAAATGTATTTTGTAATGTATCTGGACTAAAGTTTTGTATTAAATTATAACATATCCACGTATTCAAATGTACTTGGTGAGCCCACTCTGTGCATAGCACCATACTACATCTTTCGTCATTTGTTAAAAACATACCCGAACGCCAATTACCACAACTTAACGATTTACTTAAACTAAATGCAACACCGTATATACAATCGTAATTCAAATCAATATTCATATTTTTTGCACTACCTAGCCAAGCACAATCTATTAATACAGGAATACCTAGTTTACTACAATGAGCCATTGTTTCATTATACTGTTCGTGCTTTGAACCGTATCCGCTAAACGGATAACTTAATATAAGTGCATCGCCTTCTTGTAATTCTGTATACTCATTAATCATTTGTTTCTGATAATTGAATAGGCCAATATCTCTATTGTATGGATACTCTCCTCTAAATAATTTTAATATAAGTCCGTGCTGGGATGAGTATAAATGAAACCAATCTAGTGCTTGTGTACAACCAACACTAATTGCTTTATACTTAAAATTATCCATTCCTTCAACTGAATTATGTTTACTTGTATTAATCCAATTAGGATACAAATCTAAAAATTCATCTTGTACTTGCGGATATCCATCTAAGTATTTTGTTAAAATTTCTTCATTTTCTATAAATTCCATAAGCGGATTATGCCATATACTATTTCCGCCTTTTTCGAATTTAAATTGTGGATCGCCTGTTTTAACTTTCATATAAACTCCGGGAATGTTTGTTTCCAGTCTGTGCCACGTAATGTATCTAAACTATCTAAATATTGTTTTAACTGTTTTAATAAAGGAAGGTCTTCAGTATCTTTATTTAAAATATTTATAATATCAGATATGCCTGTGTCATACAGTCCGCCTGCTCCAATATCAATACTATCATCGGGCCACGTTAATTGTGCAGGTATATTTTGTATTCTGTCTAATGTTTGTTTTTTTAAATAATTAGGCAAAATGTCTGCTCTTAAGTATTCTGGTCTCGCAACTACATTAGAAAAACTTACTAATGAACGAGATAAATCTTGTGTAGTAAGCCATTCATGTATTTCAGGTATAGTAGTAATGTTTAAATTCATTAATGTAACTGCATAACATATTTCAACGTTGCTAAGTTGTTTAATTATTTTTATATTACTTTCTAAATCTGCAAATTTAAAATGCTTTCCGCCACGTATATATTCATAACGATCATGTACGCCTTCTAAACTAACATACATTAAAACACGTTTAAACTTGCTAAACAAATTAAGTATATTGTCATTTAATATAGTTAAATTAGTTGATATATCTAAAACTACATTGCTTATAATACCTAGTTGTTCTAATTTGTTTATAATATAAAGGTTAAGTGGTTCGTCTAAAGGCTCGCCACCTCTAAGTGCAATAGTATCAATTCCTTTAATTGCATCGCAATTAAACAATCTATCAATGTCATCTTCTGTTAATCTTTGATAGCGTACTTCTTTTTGATGTACATGATCTCTATTTAACTTTTTTTCATCAGGAATCCAACTTGTGCTAACTTCGCCGTTGCAATGAAGACACTTTAAATTACATTTATTACTTGTGTTAATATCTAAATATGATAACTTGTTTGAGAACGAAATATTCGTCCTCAAATCTAACGGCAATGTATCCCAAAAATATGTACGCCTACTTCTACCACTAATATTTTCTTTATCTTTGCATCTCTGGCAGCCTTTGGGCCACTCACGTTGCTTCATTTTATTAGTTAATTCAGTAAACTTTTCTGACTTGTAAATATCATCTAATGAATCTTCTTTAATGTTACCTAGTACCATTTTAGCATGTACGTCGGGCTTTATATTTCCGTTCCAATTAACAGTTAGAGCATGCCAAGGAGCAAGGCATAGCGGTATTGATTCGTTGTGATAGAATTGTTTATTCTCCATAATTTTTAAACATATTGTGATACTTAAAATATATGTCCGGGCGTTCTTTTAAGTTTAAAAATTTAGTTATTGCCCTATATTCATAAAAATGTCGCCCCATAAAAATATCTTCAAACATTACAATGCAAGTATCATAACAATGTAAAAACGGTAAAGCATCTTCATAAAATTTTCTAATTCCACTCATAAATGCATCAGGCTCTGATTTATCTCTTTCATAATTTTTTGCCATGTAATTTGCTAGTAAATGTTTTTTGTTTGATGATGAATACCTAGGCAGTATAACAATAATTTTTAAGTCTGTAAAAACATCTGCGGTATGAGTCCAAAACTGATGACTGCCTATAATTAATGGTGGATCCGAAGTTCTATGTGCATCATAAATTTTTTGGCTTGCTACGGCTACTTCATGTTGCACCTGTCTTCCATGTTCGCCAGCATTATATTTTGGAGGTTGCCATCGTAATTTAACTCCGCCTAGTTCATTTCTGTAACCAAAATGAAACTTGCCTGTTTCGGATTGTCCTTCTGCTCTACCCGGAACATGTAACTCAGGATGTGCATCAAGCATGTTAGCCATACATTCATTGCCAACTCCTTGTGGTCCTAAAATTAATATAGTTTCTTTAGCAATATGTTTCCGGGATTCCATCTCTTACCATATCAGCAGTAACACAATGTATGCCACCGTCCCAAAAATATTGATGCCTAAATTTCCAATATATAGGTGTAAGTCCATATCCTTCTAGTTGTCTTAATATTTTAGGATCATTGCCTGTAACAATTACACGTTGCTCGTCGACACTTAAAACATTAACATCAAACACAGACTCGTCTGCATATCCTATCCAATTGGTAAGATACTTTTTAACGTAGTCTCCATAATAACGTTTCTTTTTTGTTTTAACAAAATCGTCTGGAAACTCTGAATTGTCTTCTATTTCAATTATTTCCCACGACTGCAACTTTTCAGGTACCCAGCCTTTATTCCATGTCATTAATAAGCCAGGACGTAATAAAGCAATTTTCCCATCAACATGTCCGCCAACATTTACTGCATGAAAGTTGAATTCAGGTAAATGTCTTTTAAACCAATTTACACCTGCTGTTGTACCCTTGCCTCTATCAAAATCAATATCACCCGGTAAACTGTAAAATATATCGTTACCACACTTAATAAAATTAGCAGTATGCTGAAATGCTTGAGGAGCAACAAGTTCTTCTCTATATTGTACGCCTGGAATTATGTTTGGTGCAGGTAAACTAATCCATTTGCTACCTTCATTAAAATACCTTATACAGTCATTGTACCAACAATTATTTTCAAAATATCTACTATCTGTGTTTGTATATGTTTGCACTAAGGTATCGCCAAACGCACCGAGCGTATCTCTAGGCATTAAAGGATGATTAGGATAAGAAAAATTAAAATGTCCATTAGTATATTCTTGCCCTACTTTAAAAAGAGTATTGTCGGGCCTACGTACTGTAACATCAAATTCAGTTGATAGCACCGTTGCTAATACATCTAAGTCTTCTTGTGTTTCAGTTAATATACGTTTCATGTTTTCACGAAACTCTTTGTCTTTATGATAATCAAACGCATTTGCAGGATATGTAGATCCTACAAGAACTTCACGTAATTTACCCCATTCTGTGTAACAATTTATTTTCATTTAAACCTCATTACTAAACATCTCCTATCTTCTCCTAAATTATAATATCCATGCCATGAATTTTCTGCTGGTTCAAATAAATGACCAGTATTTAGAATTGCAGGTATTGTTTTAAAAAGTGAAAAAAGACTCCATTTTGCAATTTTATTATCTTTCCAATTGCTATGTTGTCTTACATAATAGTCTGTTCCAGATGTCATTGGATCGTTGACTTCTGATAAAAAAATAATTAATGTGTGTAAAGCATCAACATGAGGACCTAGTTGTTCCCCTTTGTAATCATAATGTATACTTAAATTTGCTTCTTTAAGTTTAAAATTTAAATCAAGTTTATTTTCGACGAATTCTAAGACATCCGTGCTATTAAAAAATCTATGCACACTTGACCAAAATTTATTACTAACACAATCATCTACTCCCATAGCATATACTTTGCCGTATGGATAATAATTTGCTACTGGTGCTTTACTATCGTTCGGCAAATTTTTTATGATTTCTTGTAAAATATTGCTAGGAAAAATATTGTTAATAATAACATGTTTAAATGGTTCTGTGTATGTGTTACTTTCTTGCCATAATTCTGTCAAGGTCGTCATAAATTTGCGTTGCTATATAGTCCATGCCCTTTTCGTTTAGATGCTGATTATCTGCCCAAAAATCAGGCCTATTTTTTCTTAGTGTCTTTTTCATATTACCAGAATAAGATCTGTTTAACCAATATTCTTTATTTAATAATTCTACAAATGGAGATTTAAACATATTATAATTCCATTGGAACATCATAAATGGTTTATCAAAAGATTCCATTATGCATTGTATACAGAATACTTCTTGTGTATATCTTATGTGATGCATATTCCTATCTACTTGCCATGCAAATACTTTTGCCCAGCCCATTAAATCTTCTTGTGTTATTGCTTTCCATTTACTTGTAATTAAATTAAACTTTTCTTCTTGGAGATATTGTATATCTTCTTGGCTTTCTAATTCGCCTCGCCCAAAATTAATTCTGCAATCTTTACTATTAGATCCTAATTCCCAATCAGGACCTTGTACTCGTGTATGTGTGAATAACTGACTATCTTTCTCTATTTCATCAGGTTCTTCGTATCCTATTGTTATTTTTTCACCCATGGGTACTTCTAGTATCCATACATCTGGTTTATACATATCTTGAATTCTTAGTATACGTTCGCCAAACGGAGTAATACTTGAACCAGTAACACCAAAGTTTAAAACATTATGTCCTGTTTTTTCTGCTAACTGCCCGGGCCATGTTTTTTCATAAGGGTATTCACCGTCTGGATAACTCATGCCATATGTATGCTGAGTACCGACACAGGCGACAGTAAGTTTGTCGTCTTTAAAATATTTGTCCATGTGTAATTTTATTAGTTGTTTGATTTATAAATAGAGTTGTAACCACAAATATTTATCATCATGAAAAATACATTATTAGCACTTGCCCCCGAGTATCGTGGGTACAATATAGTAATTAAAAATAAAATCGAAGATTTAACTGAGCCATTTGAACGTAATGATTTTATCGTTTTAGATGGCGTTACTATTCCTGGGTTTCCATATGAATATTGGATGGATACAATTCCTACATATACTACTAAAAATAACAGATGGGAACCGCCAATGTTTCCACATGAAGTATTAAAGGAAGATTGGTCCGAACGTCATAGATTATTTCGCGATTTAGATTTAGACGAAGAACATACAGATGTTTTTCGCAAAATGCATAGGCGTACCCATCAAGCATGGTTAAGTTTTCAAAAACAATTATTTCCTAATTACGAAGGTGATATGGAATGTGTAAGTCATAGATACAATACACTTGTATATAATAGACAGCATTTAGATTTACTTGACGGTGATCATACCGGAACCGAGCATCAATTAAGGATGTCAATTAATCTTAGTCATAAACCTAGGACACTTACAGTCGGAGAGCATATTAATCATTTATTCAATCGTGTTGAAGATAAAGAAAGATATAAAGACATGAACATACACGACTTTATTTTTGAATTAAGAAACGAAGTAATATGGAACGGGGAGAATGACTATGCTGGGTTGCCAGTAACATTTGCAACATTTCCACCTAAATCAATTTGGATATTTAATTCTAACGTAATGAATCATTCTGTTGTATGGGGAGAAAAATGTCAAATGTGGGAAATGGATATCTATTTAAAAACAATGACATCTACTAGCAATACAATTCCTGCACTTGTTAAGGAATTACAAGCCAATATATGATTTAATATAATCATATCCAGGAAATACTGTACGTACATTTACTTTACGAAACGTATCATAATCTTCTGTAACATGGATATGTTTTGTTAATACTTCTTTATCTTCAATGTGATTCTCTGGCTCCATCCATTTAATTATATCTTCAACTGGTTCTTTAAATGTTTCTTCGTACCAATATGATCCTTTAATGTTATTTAAAAATCCACGTAATGTACCACGAGCATGTTCTTTCATAAATTCGGGTGCATATCTAACATTATAATAAGCCGGATCAACTAATTGATTTGAACTTAATCCAATTCTTACAGGCGTACTTTCTTGGAACTCAAATAGTTTTTTATAAAACTCAGTCATGTGCCACATATTAGTAATTTGTGATACAGTACTAAGACGTACCTTAACCTTTTTATGTTTGCTACTTACATCAACTAACTTAGTAAAGTTTTCCCATAAGTGATCCCATTTACTAGGATAACGAATGTAATCATTCATTTCACCCCACCCATCAATACTGGTTGTGATTTTAGTACCTTTAAATTTTGTTAAGTTATCTAAGAAACTATCTGTAAAGTTTGTTGCATTAGTAAAAAATTGTAACTCAATATTTTTTGCATGATCACGTTCAACACAAGCATCCATTAATGTAAATAAGTCTTCACTAATAGTGGGTTCACCACCAATAAGTTTTATTTGTTTTACAAGGGCAGTATTGTTTAATATATAATCCCAATCTACTGAACTTGCTAGTAATGCTTCCTTTTTAGAATAAGTTTGCCCAGTTAATGCTTCGCCATAAACATACGGACGATGTCCTTTAAAAAACCCTTTACCGCCTGCTACCATCTTTGAACGTTCTACATGTACTAAGTGACTGTGAATGCCACTGCACATAGAACATTGGAGATTGCACCTGTTGCCTAAACGCAAATCGTATATTATCGGTGCCTCTATGTTGTAATTGTTTTGTTTCCATGTTTCAATTTCCTTTTCGACTATATCTTTATTTTGGATATTTTCCCATTGCCTGTCGCTCATGATACCTTGGCGTTCCAGGTCATAACAATCTCTACATTCCTTTAATGCTTCCCCGTCATGCATTCGTTTACGTACATTTTTCATGTAATCGCCATTCCATACAGTTTCTAAATCATCTGTAGGGTTATCTACTTCAGGCTCTTGTGCCATACAACATAGTCTATGTCGTCCATGATTAAATGTACTAAATTGTGTAAACGGCAATGCACAAAAATGTTTTGCTACTATATTGCCATCTTCTGGTTTAGGATGTTTCATCGAATACTTTATTAAATTGTTCTAATTTATATCTATCTTCTGCAGGTTGTTGTAATTCTTTTATAATTGTTTTGAATTTAGCATAATCTCTTTTATGTAAACCTTCAGCAGTTTCCATATATGTATCTAAATATTTAATCGCTTTTACTTTATTATTATCAGAAGCATTCCTAGGACGAAGCCATATAGGATTAGTTAAAATACTATAATGCATGTAACTTTTTTCTGTGTTACCATTATAGTTTACAAATTCTTTAAAAAATTTATCATATTCTGCTACTTGTAAAATATTATCAACTTGCACTAACATTTGAAATCCTAATCGTTTATTAGGTATATCTACTTCGTGCCATTTTGCAATTACTTCTAATACTTTATTAAAGTTTAGTCCAGTTCTTATATATTCGTACGTTTCTCTTAGTCCATCAATACTTAAATTTATTTCAACATGTTTAAATCTTTTTAATGCTTCAATTATATTATTATCTGGAAATATGCTTGCATTAGTAAACACTTCTAAACTACATTTTTCAGGCTGTCCTTTATCAAAAATACGTTGTATAATTTTTTCATTATCAGGATGCATAAATGGCTCACCACCTAATATTTTTATTAAATCTAATTCTTGCCAATCAATATCTATTTTATCCCAATCAACTTTGTGTGGTAACTTTCCTTGATCTTCATAATATTCCCAACCCTTTAATTTTCTAGCAGTCTCATACCATTGTGTACTGTTTAATGGAGAACAAGATTTACATCTAGCATTACATAAATTACTAAAATTTACTTCCAAATACTTTTTCTTTACAGGTTTATTATGTAAAACCTTTGTAAGTTCTTCATGATATAATTGATTAAATTCTTGGCGTGGACTTCTATTACCATCTTCCTCACGTTGAAAACATTCTAAACATGCGTTAGGCTGTATGCCATTTCGCATTTGTTGTCGTAATGTTTGCATTGGTGTATCTTTATCAACATACGACAAAGGATTTTTAGTTATATTACCTAACGTTAATTTCCATCCTGTACAACAAGGTCGCACATCATGATTTTGTGATATATAATGATGCACCCATGGTAATATGCATATAGTTTCATTGCTCTGCAACTGGTCCATCCTCTGTGTGTCGTGTTATTTGTTTACTCCAACGTTCTAAAATTTTAGCATTTTTATGTGTAGGATCCATTTGCCCGTGTAACCCTATCATTGCTTCTCGTAATTTTGCTACTTTAGGATTTAATCCATTAGGTATAAGCAATTCAAAACGTTCTCCGGATGTTGGTTTAATTCTATGTACATATTCTGTTGAATTAAGATACCATAACGTTCCGGACCTAGCCGTTATTAAATTCTCAATACTTTCATCGTATACTAATATATTTGCATTACCTTGTATTGTGCAATGAAATTGTCCGTTCCAAAATACTTCTGAATCATAATGATTAGTACCCATTTCTTCACTGCTATCTTCAGTATACGCAAGATATATCCAGTCTAATTGCATTGGTCTATTATACAACTTTTCAAATACATCTTTGTGTGTAGTTAATATTTTAATACATTGTTTAACTAATGGTATGTCCGATGACTTATGAAAATAATAATTTTTATAATTTGAATAAAAGCGACCGCCAGTATCAGAATAAGCCGTGCTAAGTGGATATGGATCAAAATGTTTTTTAATCCATTTTGCTTGTTGTAGTGCAAAGTCTGGGTCTATATAATCTAGATAGGTAGCATGTGGATATATAGCATCTCGTTTAAGAGTCGATATAAATGGCATCGTACATCTCCGGAAAGTATTCCTTAAATGGCATTTTTCTATGTTTTGCTAACGAATCTATATACTGTTTAAACTGCGGTACACGAATAGACCAGTCTTCTGATTTCATAAACTTAATCATTCCTTGTAATCGTTTAATTCCATATCCTGCTTCACGCCATTTATCATAATCAACTTTGTCTTTATGCCATATCGGAACACCTTTTTCCCAATTTGCTTCCCACCATGGATAAAACTCTTCGTATTTCTTTTCACAAAGTTCTTTAAAGTTGTTAGGTAATGCTTTAACATTAAGATAAGCAGGCCAATATACAAAATGATAATTAATACCACCTGCCCCGAATGGCCACATATTAATTTTTGTAAAACCTTGCTCAAGTTTCCATTTTAAAAAATCAGGGATGTAATATATGTTGAGTGCATTTACTGCACATGCAACGGTTACCTCCACATTGTTTGATGTGTCGTTATTTAAACGCCAAAATTGTTTTACTTGATGGTCCCATTCACTAGGGTAACGTATAAAATCGTTTTGTTTACCTACTGCATCTATTGAATAATGGAATCTAACTTTTCTAAATTGTTTCCATAATTCTAATAAACGATCAGGGAGCTCTATGCCGTTGCTATTGTATCGCAACTCTATCTTACTATTATAACCCATTTCTATCACTTTGTCAAGTAATTCATAATGCTCGTCTATAATAGTACTTTCGCCACCTGCAAAATATAATTGTTCCATGTGTGGAATTTGACTATATAGTTGTTCCCAAAATACAGGATTATCTTTATGCCAATTATATGTTGCACCCCATTCATCTTTACCACCGCCATGCCATTGATTAATTTCTTTTAATTCAGGTATTGTCCATTCGTCATGTATGTCCATCCATTCTTTAATCCATCCACTAGAATCATGTGGCGAACACATAACACAAGCCAATTGACACTTTGTACCTAAACGTAAATCAATATAACGTACTTTAGGTTCTATTTCTCCGTCAGCACTTGTTTCTGCTATTAACTTTTCCTTTGTATATCCGTAGTCTGCCCAATAACGTGTTTCCCACATACGTTTAGAATTGTGTCCTGCACGTTCTTCTTTAAAGCACTTATGACAACTAGGAGGTTCTTGTCCGTTCATCATTTGCTTACGTACATTTTTCATATACGTATTATTCCATGAGGACAAAAAATCAGAATTATTTAAATTTGCTGGAGTGCCATCTTCTGTACGCAATTCGCCTTGCTTACCTCCGTACAGTTTATCATTTGTTGCACCTACAGATGAAGCATTTGCAGTACAACAAACTCGCATTGCACCGTCAGGTCTAGTACTTAAATGTAGCCAAGGTAAAGCACAAAATGTATCAGTCATCTGCTAGTATCTGCTTTGGGTCTATACTAAGTTCGTTTAAACTTATGTCTTTGGGTTGATCTAACACCCATTTAATATATGTAGCGGCCTTGTTAACATCCATAAGCCGCCTGTCAGGATGTTTTTGTGTAACTTTAGGAGTACTAAGTGAGCCAAAACTTATATATGTAACCTTGCATTGTATTTCACTCCACACGCCGAGTAAACTAAGTCCATTGCACATTTGTTTTAATGCATGTTTCTCTGTTCCATAGATCCAGTCGCTACCTTTAGCAACTCTATCTATTGTACTTCCAATACAAATAATTTGTTTAGGCTTTTCGGTTAATTTCCATTTATCCCAGACTTGTTCTAATAATAAACATTGATTAAAATTATTTAAAGCACTACTATTAATAAACACATCGAATTGGTGTGCGTTTAAATGCTCTCCTAATTTTTTTCTTTGCAATATATTACTAAAGTCCCAGCCATTATCTCTACTAAAAAATTCTGTATTAGGGTGTAGTTGTTTAAATGATTTTGCCAATCCGTATTCAGGATTTCCAGTCATCGCAATCTTCATTGAATTCCTCTATGTGTTCTAAAATGGTTTCTTTACGTTGTTTGTCAACATTTTTTGTGTAGGCAACAAAGTCTGGCCATTTGTCCGACCAATCCTCTTGCATGTATTTAATTATTCCAGGAATCTTTTCATTTTGTACTCCTGCATCCCACGTTCGTTGTAAACGATCTGCTATTAATTTTTTATGTTTCTGTTTTAATACACGAATATTTAAATAGTCAGGATGGTTTAATATATTTAAAAAATGATTGTAGCCTGAAAAATGCATTAATATACTATCTAGTTTCATTATATTATACATTTGTACAGTTGTATGTATTTGTATATTTACGTTCGGAAGGTTACCTAGTATTTCTAAATTATCTGTAATTTCCTCAAAGTCGCTAGGGTAACGTATATATCTATTAAGTCTGTATGTTGCATCTATGCTTGCATTAACTTTAATATTCTTAAAGTTCTTCCACAAGTCTAACATACGTTCCGGTATATTAGTTAAATTTGTATTGTATTTTAATGTAATATTTGTATAATTATTATCAATACAATACTCTAGCAACGACATTTGCTCTAAGGTTAACGTTGGTTCGCCCCCTGTAAAATATATCATTTCTACACTAGGCATTATTTCTTTTATATTATTCCACGTTTTATCCTTTGTGGGCCAATCCATTTGTACAAGTCTAGTAACTTCGTCTTGCGAAATTTGTTCTTCTTCAGTAACTACTTTATTCCATTCTTTTGCCCATATACTAGATGAATAAGGATTACACATTCGACATTTAAGATTACATAAATTACCTAAACGTAAATCAACATAACGGATATCCATATCTGGAGTTGTTGTCATGTCGCACTCTGTTCCCCATTGTTCATTAGCACTTTGTCTAGCACTTTTAATACCAGCATCTTCTTCTCTAAAACATCTTTCACATATGTCGGGTCTGTTTCCGTTTAAAAACTCTTGTCGTATACTTTTATATGAATCAGAATGCCATGCTTCTTTAATATCATCTCTAAATAGTTTATACGGCTTTCCGTCAGATTTATAGATATAACTTTTTGTAGGTACTGCATTACAACAAACCCTAAGGTTGCCTGTAGAATTCGTTGCGATGTGCATCCACGGAAGGATGCAGAAAGTCGATGTCATTTATTTCTCCTAAAAAATTATTATCCATTTCTTCTATAAAATAATCATATTGTTTAAATCGTACATAACGCAATTCCATCTTTTCCGACCAGCCTATATTAATTTGATTAAAGAACCAATTAACATATAACATATTACTTTCGTCTAAAAACAAATCAATATCTAACGGAAATACATTGGGTTGACTAAGATTTTTATATGTATCGTCTATACAATTTTCATAATAGTCTTTTAAATTTGTTTCACCATGCTTACGTTTGCCAATCTTTTCCCACCAATTAAAAACTCTATACCGATTATTTTTTACACTATACGGAACTATGTATATATAATTTGGATGTGTTTTTCTCCAGTCTTTAATTAATCCATGCTCACGTATACAATGACGTTTGCAACTTATTAAATCATATATAAAATCCCCGTGCCAACCTCCTGCATAACATATAAAAAATTCATTTATACTGTTCATTAAATGCATCAAATTCAACTCCACACTTATCGGCACATACTTTTAGTTTACCTGCTTTTGTATTTGGCAATGACCAACTATTTTGTATGCTCTGTATAAATCCGTTTTCCATTACACTTTGTAGTCCGTGTATTTTAGTATTAATAGCATCTTTATCTTGTATGTAACTCCATATTTGTTCTTCACTTGGATCTTCAAACCACCACTTATACATACGCCCAGCAGTCCAACAACACGGCAACATTAATCCTTCAGCAGATATGTATATGTTTTTTTCTTTTGCTACTTTACAATCAATTTTAACTTTATCATGATACTCGTGCATACTGCCGTATTTTTCTTCTATTTTAGCAACTTTATCTAGTGCTTTATTTTTATTCTTTTCTTCTTTTGGCAGTTCAAGTTTTTGTGTATCCGTACCTTTTCTATTCTTTGCTTGGTGTTCGTCTTTTGTTTTAAACTTATTAGTAGAATAAAAACGCCCTGTTTTCTTTTTTTGAAACTTTTCAAAACCCATTAACTTTGATAGTGTTTCTGCTTCTT
>Ga0208764_10001320_pt1 | contig 15971 bp, 15 predicted proteins | sample ETNtaG_18_FD_185762 | JGI IMG/M metagenome (GOLD analysis project Ga0208764, IMG submission 185762) | Marine microbial and viral communities from oxygen minimum zone, Eastern Pacific Ocean - ETNP201302SV91 (SPAdes) (version 2) | ecosystem: Environmental > Aquatic > Marine > Oceanic ... | reverse complement strand
GAATAACCATAATAAAAAGAAATATTTTATTAGGTGAAAAAAAATATAAGACTTCTGCCAAGAAAGAAATAAGAATAAAAAACTTAATATTGATTGCATTCGGTCAGTCAAAAATGTTTAAAAAAATATTACCAGCTGTTCTCCACCTAATGATCTACTCTGGGTTTATTATAATAAATATTGAGATAATAGAAATAATACTTGATGGGATTTTGGGCACTCACAGAATATTTAATGTTTTAGGAATGCCATATTATCATGTTTTTATATCAGTTATTGAGTTTTTTGTTGTTTTAGTATTAATATCATGTGTTATATTCTTATTCAGAAGAAATTTTATGAAAATCGATAGGCTCAGAAGTCCTGAATTAAAAGGATGGCCTATTGTAGATGCTAACTTGATTCTGGTATTCGAAATAATTTTAATGCTAGCAATTTTGACAATGAATGCATCAGATCTTATTCTTCAAGATCTCGAAAGATATAATTCTACAGGCAATTTTTATTTTTCTGGGTTTTTAAAACCTCTTTTTATAAATTTTTCAGAAATGAGTTTAGTTATTTTAGAAAGAACATTTTGGTGGGTTCATATAATTGGCATACTTCTTTTTGCTGTTTATGTTACTTACTCAAAACACCTGCATATCTTTCTTGCTTTTCCTAATATTTATCATTCAGATGATCAAGAAAAAGGGAAAATGAATAATATGAAATCAATAACAAATGAGATTAAAATGATGATGGGCCTCTCATCAGAAAATGTAGAAGAACCACCTAAGAGATTTGGAGCAAAAGATATAACGGATTTATCCTGGAAAAATATTTTAGAAGCTTACTCTTGTTCTGAATGCGGAAGATGTACTTCTGTGTGTCCAGCAAATATTACTGGCAAAAAACTATCGCCAAGAAAAATAATGATGGACGTAAGAGATCGATCTGAAGAAATTGGGAAAATGAAAGATAAGGGTCTAAATTATAATGATAAAAGTTTACTTGGTGACTATATAAGCACTGAAGAAATATTTGCATGCACATCTTGTAATGCCTGTGTTGAAGAGTGCCCTATCAATATAAACCCACTTGACATTATAATAGAATGCAGGAGATATGCAGCATTAGAAGACTCTAATTTACCACCTGAGTGGAATTCAATGATGCAAAACATTGAAACTAATTTTTCACCATGGAAATTTCCGATTGATGATAGGTCTAATTGGTTTAAAAAAGACGTATGAAAGTTAAGACTATAAATGAGTTTATTAATTCAAATCAGAAACCAGAAATCTTATTTTGGGTTGGGTGTGCTGGATCATATGATGATAGATATAAAAAAGTCACCAAATCTTTTGTTTCAATATTAAATCATTTGCGAATCGATTTTGCTGTTCTAGGAGATGAGGAAGGGTGTACAGGTGACCCCGCAAGAAGAGCCGGAAACGAATATTTATTCCAAATGCAAGCCCTTAATAATATAACTAATCTAAATAAATACAACATAGAAAAAATTGTAACAATGTGCCCACATTGTTTTAACACATTAAAAAATGAGTACCCAGAGCTCGGGGGCAATTATGATGTAGTTCACCATACTGAGTTTTTAAACGAACTATTAGAAGAAGGGAGGCTAATATCTGAAAAAACAAATATCAAAATCACCTACCATGACTCGTGTTATTTAGGAAGGGGTAATAAAATTTATGAAGCTCCAAGGAACCTTATCAACTCTCTTTCCGAAAACCTTCATGAGATGAAAAGAAAAAAAGAGAATGGATTATGTTGTGGTGCTGGAGGCTCTCAAATTTTTAAGGAATCAGAATCCGGTAACGTTGAAATAAATTTAGAAAGGATTAATGACATTCAAGATGTTAATCCTGATACTGTGGCTGTTGCCTGCCCTTTTTGTATGACCATGATAAATGATGGGGTAAAAGAAAAGAATCTAGATAAAAAAATTAACGTTAAAGATATATCTGAGATAATAGAAGAAAACTTAAAAAATTAAAATGTACATTTCTTATGATGAACTAACTAAAAAAGCAAGGTGCTGGGTCTATATAACAGAAAAACCTATGCTAACAAATAGATCTTTAGTTAAAGACCATCTAAAAAATTTATGCGATCAATGGGTCTCACACGGAAAAAACATTAATTCTTCATTTCAACTATATAAAGAAAATTTTATAATACTTTTTGCTGATGAAGAAATTAGTGGGTGCTCAATTGATAGTTCAAATAAATTATTAAGAGAAAGTTTAAATCAACTTAAAATTGATATACAGCGTAATTCTAAAATAGGTATCTTTATTGGAGATAAAGTTGAATTTAAAGAAAGGTCAACTTTAATTAAATTGATTAGAGATAAAGAGTTAAATCTGAAAAACAAAATGGTTAACACAACAGTAAAAAATAAAGAAGAGTACGATAAAAATTGGATTTTAGATATAAATAAATCTTGGTTAGTTAATTTTATTAAATGATAAGAGCTAAAAATATATTTTTTGTGTTAGTTGTTTTAAGTTTTACCTCTTGTATAACCTCAAAAACTGCTGTAAAAGATTTTAATAATGCAGAATATTATGACGCATCATTAAAATTTGAAAAAATAATAAAAAAAGGTGATGCCCAGAATAGTTATTTGTTGGCAGAGTCATTAAGGAAATCTAACAGATTATGGCAATCAGAAAAATATTATAAAGATGCTATTACATATGGCATAAGAGATGAGATGGCATATTATTATTTGACTTTATCGTTAAAGGCAAATAGTAATTACGATGCTGCTGACTCATTAATTTTACATTATTTATCAAAAGGTAAAGAAGAATCTGTGTTGAATTTAATGAGAAATGAATCTGTTCATATTAAAAACTTGAGACTCTACCCCGACACAAGTTATTATGAAGTAAAAAACCTTAAGGCATTAAACACTAATTATGCTGAATACTCTCCTTCATTCTCAAATGATAAGTTGTTTTTTGTTTCTAACAGACAATCTGAAAAAATATATAGTGGAACAGGAACCCCATTTACTGATCTTTATGAAATAAAAACTAAAGGCGCCAATGTTGATATAAACTCATTAAAAAAATTAGGAGAAAATATTAATAATGAGAAAGTGAATGAGGGATCAATTACTTTTTCTGGAGACGGGATGTATATGATTTTTGCAAAAGGTAATGATGGGAAAAGTAGTGGAAGAAATAATGTTGACTTATATTATGCTAGATACAGAAGAAGCGGATGGACTAATCCAAGACTGTTAAATGTTAATACCACAAGAAGCTGGGACTCAACTCCATTCTTAAGTGAAGATGGAAAAACACTTTATTTTGCATCAAATAGATCAAAAGGGTATGGTGGAACAGACATTTATAAGGCTAATGTGAACAGAAGAGGAAGATGGATTAATATTCAAAACCTAGGCCCAGAGATAAACACTCCTGGAAATGAATTGTTTCCATCAGTAACTGAAGATGGCAGACTGTATTTTTCTTCTGATAATCATGAGGGTTTTGGGGGTCTTGATATTTTCGTGGCTTCTAGAAAAGCAGGTAAAATAACAATAACAAATCCCGGGAAACCTCTTAACTCACGCGGAGATGATTTTGGAATAAACCCATACAATGCAACAAGAGGTTTTTTTACTTCAAATAGAGATGGTGGTTCCGGAGACGACGATATATATACATTTGTTAACAACGACCCAAATCTAAAAATTGTAAACTATATATTAAAAGGGACTACATTAACACCTAAAAATGAGAATAAAGAATTAAATGTTTTGGGAAACAGTAGTGTGAAATTGTTAGATAAAGATGAAAATATCATACAAGAAACATTTACAGACGATAAGGGAAAGTTTGAGTTCACAGTATACTCTGATGAAGATTATATATTAATAGGAGAAAAAGAAAATTATTTTAGTACAAGAGGTGCCTTTACAACAATTGGAAAAGGAGTAGATAGGTCTAAATTAAAAGAATTTATTACTAATGTTGAGTTTGAAAAAAACTTAGTTCTAGACAAAATTGTTGTAAACAAATCAATTGTTTTAGACAATATTTACTATGATCTAAACAAGGCAGATATAAGAGAGGACGCAGCTATTGAACTAGATAAGCTTGTTGTTATTTTAAATGACAACCCAAATATAACTGTTGAATTAAGTTCACATACTGATGACAGGTCGACTGTTGATTACAATCAAGACCTTTCTCAGAGAAGAGCTGAGTCCGCTGTCTCATATATTGTTAGCAGAGGAGTCAGCGAGAAAAGAATTACCGCAAAGGGTTATGGTGAATCTCAACTTATAATTCCTAATGCTAAGACTGAAGACGAACATCAGATAAACAGGAGAACTGAATTTAAGGTTACAAGTTACGAGTTTATCGAAGACCCAGAAAATGGAGATGTTGAAGAAAAGTTTTTTAATAACAATTAGAATTAAATGTCTAGAAGATATTTAGATAGAGGTGTATCTTCAAAAAAAGAAGATGTACACAATGCAATAAAAAATCAAGACAAAGGACTTTTCAAGAATACCTTTTGCAAGGTAACTCCTGATATCATATCTGGAAACCCTGAATATTCAAATATAATGCACGCAGATGGTGCTGGAACTAAATCAGCATTAGCTTATTTATATTGGAAAGAAACAGGTGATATAAGTGTGTGGAGAGGGATAGCACAAGATGCATTAATCATGAACATAGATGACCTTTTGTGTGTTGGTGTAACAAATAATATTGTTATGTCATCTACTATCGGGAGGAATAAACATTTAATTCCTGGAGAGGTGATTTCTGAAATAATTGACGGAAACATTGAAACTATAGATGTTTTAAATGATTATGGTATAAATATTATATCTTCAGGAGGAGAGACGGCAGATGTTGGGGATATAACAAAAACAATATTAGTAGATAGTACAGTATTTGCAAGAGAAAAAAGAAACAAAATAATAGAATGCAATATTGAGGATGGAGATGTTATTATTGGATTATGCTCTTATGGAAAAGCAGAATACGAAACAGAATATAATAGTGGAATAGGAAGTAATGGTTTAACTTCAGCAAGACATGATATCCTTGACAAGATATATGCAAAAAAATATCCTGAAACGTATTCTAATGAGACTAAAAATGATTTAATTTATTGCGGAAAAAATTTGTTGACAGATAAATGTAAAACAGATAAAAATATAGGAAAATTATTGCTATCTCCTACTAGGACCTACTCTCCTATAATAAAAAAAGTAATTGAGAACTACTTTAATAAAATATCAGGAATTATTCATTGTACTGGTGGTGGACAAACAAAAATTCTACATTTTGTTAATAATAAAAGGATAATAAAAAATGAGCTATTTCAAATACCTGAAGTATTTGAAATTATTCATAAAGACACCGACAGCTCACTTAAAGAAATGTATGAGGTGTTTAACATGGGACACCGGATGGAAATTTATTGTTCTCAAACAATTGCAAATGATATTATAGATATTTCAAAAGAATTTAATGTAGAAGCAAAAGTTATCGGTTTTGTTGAAAATTCTTCAAAAAATGAATTAATAATCGAATCCAAAGAGGGTAATATCGAATATTAAACGTGTAACCGCTTAAGCAAATATATCTGTGAAAAACAATTGGAACAAAACAGAATTAGCTCAAAAATTAAAAAAAATTGCAGGGAGTAAGTATATACTCACGGCTGAATGGAGCAAACAACCTTACTCTAAGGGGTGGCGATTTGGATCAGGAGAAGCATTTGCTGTAGCTAAACCGGGAAATTTACTTGAAATTTGGAAGATTTTAGAGGTCTGTATTAAAAATGATATAATTGTTATAATGCAAGCCGCAAACACAGGTCTAACTGGTGGCTCCACTCCTGATGGTAATGATTATGATCGCCCAATTGTAATAATAAATACTATGCGAATTGACAATATTCAACCCATAAATGAAGGCAAACAAATTATTGGCTTTTCAGGAAGCACTTTATTTGGACTAGAAAATAAATTAGCTAAATATGGAAGAGAGCCCCATTCAGTAATAGGATCTTCTTGTATCGGCGCGTCAATTGTTGGAGGTATATGTAATAACTCAGGGGGCGCACTAGTAAAAAGAGGTCCTGCATATACAGAATTATCACTTTATGCTCAAGTAAACTCAAAGGGCAAACTGTCATTGGTTAATGAACTTGGAATCGAACTTGGAAATACCCCAGCAGAAATTTTAACTAATTTACAGAAACAGAACTATACTAAAAAGGATATCCAACATCCAAAAAAACTAGCCTCAGATAATAAATACCAGGAAAGAGTAAGAAATATAAATGCAAATACTCCCGCACGATTTAATGCTGACGGAAGACGATTGTATGGTGCTTCGGGATGTGCAGGTAAAATTGCTGTTTTTGCAGTCCGACTAGACACCTACCCTGCACCCCTCCGTAATAAAGTTTTTTATGTAGGAACTAATAATCCCAATGTATTAGGTAAAATTCGAAGAGATATCTTATCCCAGTTTCAACACCTTCCGACATCTGGAGAATATCTTCATAGAGATTGTTATGACGCAACTAAAAAATATTGCAAAGATACTTTTGTTGTGATTGATAAAATGGGACCGAGTTTTATTCCTAAATTGTTTAAACTGAAGCGTAAAGTAGATCTTTTTGCAGATAAACTTAAATTCCTTCCAAATAAATTTTCAGATAAACTGATGCAGTTTATTAGCAGCTTTTGGCCTAACCACTTACCTAAAAGAATGGAAGAGTATCGTGAAAAATATGAACATCACTGGATTATTGAAATGTCTGACAAGGGAGTTGATGAAGCAAAAAAATATTTTAATGAATTTTTTAACAAACATGAAGGAAGCTTTTTTGAATGCACTAAAAAAGAAGGCGAAAAAGCACTTCTACATAGATTTGTAGCTGGAGGTGCAGTTGGTCGTATGCATGCAATTCATGAAAAAAAGTATGGAGAAATGATGTCTATGGATATTGCCTTCCCTAGAAATGAAAAGGATTGGTTTGAAAAACTATCTCCAGAAATAGATGGTTTATTAGAAACTAAATTATATTATGGGCACTTATTTTGCCATGTTTTACATCAAAACTATATAGTTAAAAAAGGTGTCAATGCTAAAAAACTAAAGAAAAAACTATTAAAAACATTTGACAAAAGAGGAGCTGAATATCCAGCAGAACACAATGTTGGGCATGAATATTTTGCTAAACCATCATTGTCTAGCTTTTACAAAAAATTAGATCCAACTAACGGCTTTAATCCTGGTATAGGACAGACGAGTAAACTTAAATATTGGAAGTAAATTCCGTATTTTAGAATGAATATCATATAGTTCGTGAAAATTTTGATAGTATAATTGTTTTCTTATCTTTGCCACACAAAAAAATAATGAAATGATTAGAGTTTCAATAAAAGAAAACGAAGATATAAATAGGGCTCTTAAGAGGTTTAAAAAAAAATTTGAGAAAGCTCAGGTTATCAAAGACTATAGAAGCAATGCTTTCTATACAAAAAAATCAGTTATGCTCAGAGAAGAAAAATTACGAGCTAGCTACGTTCAAAAATTAAAGTCCAAAGAATTATAATTTCATTATCTTTCATTAAATATTATTAATGAAAGATGCATTCCTTAAATATCTATCATTTGAAAAGAGGCTAAGCTCTCATACTATAACCAGTTATAGGAATGACCTTGATCAATTTCTACTTTTCTATAAAAGTTACTCTTTTAGTGATGACCTAATAAAAGTGGACAAAAGAGCAGTAAGGTCATGGGTTGTTGAACTTTCATTACAGAATTTATCACCAAGATCAATAAACAGAAAACTGGCAACATTAAAATCTTTTTTTAAATATCTTATTAAAAGAAGTTTAATTGAATCAAATCCAACATCTGGAATCAATTCCCTTAAAACAAATCAAGAAATTCCACAATTTATTAAGGAGAAAGACATGATGTTTTTATTTGATAATTTAGAATTAAATCAAGACTTTAAAGGAACCAGAGATTTTCTGATATTAGAATTATTGTACGGAACAGGGATTAGAATATCAGAACTTATTAATCTAAGATCATCCTATATTAATTTTACAAAAAAAGAAGTAAAAGTATTAGGAAAAAGAAATAAAGAAAGAATTATTCCACTACATGATAATGCCATAATTCAAATTAAAAAGTTTATTAAAATAAAAAACGATCTCTCACTAGAGACATCAGAACTAATTTGTACAGAAAAAGGAAAAAAAACATACCCTATGTTAATTTCAAGAGTTGTAAAAAAACACTTGTCTTCATTAATTAATAGCAAAAAGTACAATCCACATTTGTTAAGACATACATTCGCAACCCATATCCTAAATAAAGGAGGAGACTTAAACTCAATTAAAGATTTATTGGGCCATAAGAGTTTAGCGGCAACACAAATATACACTCATAATTCGATTGAGAAACTGAAGGAAACCTATAAAAAATCACACCCTAGGGCTTGAAAAAGCTTTTTATTGAATTAATAAGTTCATTAGGCTTTTCTGCATGAACCCAATGGCCTGAATTTGGAATTTCATTTATTTTGTAAAGCAAAAAGCTTTCAGATAACTCCTTGATATCATCCTTAGTAATATAATTTGAGTTTCCACCTTTAATAAAAAGGACTTTATTTTTAATAGGTCTATTTAATTCTATTCTTGAAGATATTTTAACTATTGAACTAATTAGTAATTTAACATTGGGCCTCCAGTCAAAACATTCCCCATTCCTTTTTAAATTTTTAAGAATAAAATTTCTTTCTCCTTCTCTGGGAATAAACTCTTTTGATAGTAAAGTTGCTTGAGCCCTAGAGGTTATTTTTATTGAATTTAACATTTTAATTGCACTAAATACATGACTAAACCTTTCAGAAGAATATTCTTTATTAACTATATCTACAACTATCAATTTATCTAAATTATCAGGATATAAATCAGCATATTTGATCCCCACTTTACCTCCCATCGAATGACCTATAATTGATATATTTCTAAGTGAATTCTTTTCACAAAATAAGTGTAAATCTTCTGCCATTTTTTGAAATGAAAACTCAGTGGTATGGTAAGATTTGCCGTGGTTTGGTAGGTCTAGTATTATTATTTTATAAGTACTAGAAAGAGTTTTTGATAGCGAAACCCAATTATCTAAAGACCCCAACAAACCATGTAAAATTACTACGGGTTTTCCTTCACCATAAGATTTAAAATTGATCTTCATGTTTATTTCAACTGCTCAAGATAGCGTTTAATTGTTTTCTCCAAACCATATATTAGAGAATCACATATTAAAGCATGCCCTATCGAAACTTCATATAAATTAGGAATTGATCTTTTAAAAAATAGTAAGTTTTCTAAATCTAAATCATGTCCTGCGTTTACTTCAATTGCATTTTTTTGAGCATACTCAGAGACAGAAATATATTTATCTATTATTTTGTTTTCATTATCACCATATAATCTAGCATAATCACCAGTATACAGCTCTATTCTGTCAACATCGTAATCTAAAGCAAAATTTATCATTGAGATAGACGGTTCAATAAAAAGAGAAACCTTTGAGCCTAACCTTTTTATTGATAATATTATTGATTTTATATCCATATTTAAGTCTGATTCCTTCCAACCTCTATTTGATGTTATAACATCGGGAGCATCCGGCACAAGTGTCACTTGTTCTGGCTTTATATCATTAATTATATTTAAAAATCTTATGTCAGGATACCCTTCTATATTATAATCTGTTTTTACAACTTTTGAAATATCATAAACATCCTGTAATGTAATGTGCCTTTCATCTGTTCTGGGGTGCACTGTTATACCATCTGCCCCATAAGATTCTATTTTTTTTACTAATTCTATAATATTTGGATTATTGCCACCCCTAGCATTTCTTAAGGTTGCAATTTTATTCACATTTACGCTTAAACGGGTCTTCATTAAATCAGTATTTAATAACTTTGTTAGAAATGAATCTCAAAAATACAATAGATAATCAAATAAAGGAAGCTATGCTAAGCAAAAGCAAGGATAGATTAATTCCTCTTAGGGCAATTAAAGCTGCAATCCTGTTAGAAGAAAAAAACGGAAAAGCTGATAATATAAATGAGATACAACTTCTGATGAAACTCATAAAACAACGAAAAGATTCTCTTACCCTTTATAATGAACAAAAAAGGGAAGATCTTGCAAAAAAAGAAGAAAGTGAAATATTAATAATTGAGGAGTTCTTACCAAAACAATTAGATGATAATGAGCTATCAAAAGAAATAGATAGTATTATAAGTTTTTCCGAGGCTACTAGCATAAAAGAAATGGGAAAAGTAATGGGTATAGCAACAAAGAAATTGTCCGGAAAGGCAGATAACTCTAGAATTGCTAAAATCATTAAAGAAAAACTGAGTTGAATTTGATTGATATTTTTTTTGCTTTTTTCCTTATTTACTATTCCTACAAAGGATTTAAAAAAGGTTTCATGATAAGTCTTATAAGCTTTGTATCAATATTTTTAAGTATCATAATTTCACTAAACTATTCACATATAATTTCTAACCTATTACTAAGTTTCTTACCTAACTCAGAAAAATTATTATTAGGATTTATATCTATAGTGATAACATTTTTTATTTCATCCTTCATTATAAATAAAATATCCAAGGGTTTAAAATATGTTTTAGACATGACTTTGATTGGTCTTGTTGACGATATATCTGGGGCGTTTTTTGGTCTTTTGACAACCTCCCTATTCATAAGTTTTATGATAAATATATTACAATACTTTGACGTTACACTATTTGAGGAAGAAATAAAAAAATCAATAATTAGTTATTATTTATTTGATTTTGCCCCTAATACTTTTGCCTATTTTATTGACTTCTTTCCATCGCTTGAATTTATTGTAGAAGGCAATACACATGATAAAACAACAGTATAAATGATTGAAAAGAAAACGTATATTGAAAAAGGCAAAGGAGAACCTATAATACTTTTACATGGATTATTTGGAGCATTAAGCAATTGGGAGAGTGTTGTTTCAACATATTCAAAAACTCATAGAGTAATTATACCAAAAATTCCATTAACTGAAATTAATGTAGAAAAAGCAAATCTAAGATCATTAACTGAATACGTAAAAAAATTTATTAACAAGATGAAACTCAAAAGATTCATTCTAATTGGAAATTCATTAGGTGGTCACATAGGTTTAATTTATTCTATACTAAATCCAAAAAAAGTTATCAAATTAATTTTAACTGGGAGCTCTGGCTTATATGAGAATTCATTTGGTGGTTCTTTTCCCAAAAGAGGTGACTATGATTATATAAATGATAGGGTTAATCATACATTTTATAATCCTGATATTCTAACAAAAAAATATATTGATGAAATATTCTCAACTTTAAATGACAATGCTAAATGTTTAAACATTATAACCATAGCTAGATCAGCACAAAGAAACAACCTAGCAAAAAAACTTTATAAAATAAAATGTCCAACTTTATTGGTTTGGGGATTAAATGACACAATAACACCACCTTCTGTAGCACATCAATTCAACAAATTAATACCCAAATCTAAATTAGCATTTATTGATAAATGTTGCCACGCTCCTATGATGGAAACCCCCTTAAAATTTAACGAAATAATAAAACCTTTTATATATTCATAATTATGAAAATTGGTATTAATGGTATAAAAATTAGAGGTGAAAAAAAGAAAATATTAAAATCCTTTATTGAATTTTTAGAAAACAAAAATTTCACTATTTATTTTTCTTCTGAACTAAGTAAGTGTTTCACAAAATCTGAATATAAAACTTATACCTCAAAAAATATCTCAAAATTAGATTTCATAATAAGTTTGGGTGGTGACGGGACCTTACTGAATACAGTAACTCATGTTGGAAAATCAAACACTAAGATTTTAGGTGTCAATATAGGTAAACTAGGTTTTTTATCATTTGATGCTCATGATGTTTTTGAAAAAATAATAGATGATATTATCAATGAAAATTACACCCTAGAAAAAAGATCACTTGTAACACTAAAAAATCATAATAAAACTATTGAAAAAGATTTTGCATTAAATGAAATTTCTATCATTAAAAAAGACTCATCTTCAATGATAAAAATTCACTGTTATATTGATAATAAATTTATATGCACATACTGGTCAGATGGATTAATAATTTCAACGCCAACTGGATCTACTGGTTATTCTCTTTCATGTGGTGGTCCTATTTTAACCCCTAATAACAAAAACCTTGTAATTACACCAATAAGTCCACATAATTTAGGTCTAAGGAGCATAATTATATCTGACGATTCAAAAATTAAATTGAAAGTTGAAAATCAAAAATATAATTTTCTGGTATCCATGGACTCTCGGTCATATACATTCAAGGGCGATCAGGAATTTACAATTGAAAAGTCAAAGTTTTATGTAAATCTTATCCACTCTAATGAATTTGATTTTTTTGAGACATTAAGAAAAAAACTTAATTGGGGTTTTGATCTAAGAAATTAATACAATAATTATAATTCATTCGTTATTAACTCATGAAAAAACAGATTATTAGTTTAATAGTTTTATTTACCATAACCATTAATTGTTATTCTCAATTTATTGAGCCAGGTATTAGTGTTGGATTAAATAGTTATTCTGGTGATTTAAAAAGAGGTTATTCTCCATTTCCTGGAGAGATAGGCTTTGAGATTTTTAATAGATTTAATATAAGCTCTCACCAAACTTTTAAAATCTCTTATAAAAGAGGGTCTTTAAAGGGCAAAGAACTAATAGATGATGCTTTATCTGCAAGTAGAGACATGAGTTTCAAATCTAAAATTTCAGAAATTTCTGGAAAAATTGAATATAATTTTTTAGACTATTTTGATGAAGTAAGTAAGCTAGATTTTACCCCATATTTATTTTTTGGGATTGGAGCTACTATTTTAAAAAATGTTGAAGAAAGAGAAAATATGTTGGATAGCAAAGAATTATTTATAAATGTTCCTTTTGGTTTGGGGTTCAAATATCTGATTAACAAACGTTTTTCTTTAGCATTTGAGTTAGAAATAAAAAAAACGTTTAATGATAACTTAGATTATATGTCTGGGGCAAATACAAAAAATATAAATAATGTGACTGGGCTAAACTTTAATAATAGTATTAAAAATTTTCAGTATGGAAGCGGAAATGATAATGACTTTTACTATTTCACAGGGATTAGTATTAGTTACATATTTTATAGAATTCCCTGCCCAAGAAATTCAGCACCTTACAATGGTATCTATTAAATTTGAATGATGAAAAAAAAAAATAATGTACCTAGTCATATCGCAATAGTTATGGACGGCAATGGAAGGTGGGCAAAAATAAGAGGAAAGTCTAGAATTGAAGGGCATATTAAAGCAAAAAAAAGCGTAAGAGAGTCAATAGAGTTTTGTGTTGAAAATAAAATAGACTATTTAAGTTTATTTGCTTTTTCTACTGAAAACTGGAGTAGACCCAAACTTGAAGTAAAGGCACTTATGACTCTACTTCATGTGGTCATTAAAGAAGAACTTAATAATCTAATAGAACAAAATATTAAACTAAAAGTAATTGGAGATCTAAAGGGTTTACCAAAAAAAACAGAAGAAAGTCTAAAAGTAGCAATATCAAAGACAAAAGAAAACAGTGGATTAACTCTGATATTAGCAATAAACTACTCAGGAAAATGGGATATCCTTAATGCAACAAAAAAAATTCTTGAAAATGAAAAAAAAGTGGATTTTGCTAATTTTAACGAAAAATATTTTGAAAACCATTTAGCAACAAGTAACATTCCGGAACCAGAATTAATGATCAGAACAAGTGGTGAACAAAGAATTAGTAATTTTTATTTATGGCAATCAGCTTATTCAGAATTATATTTTACTGACATTTTGTGGCCTGATTTTAGTAAAAAAGAATTAAATAATGCTATTTTCGAGTTTAAAAAAAGAAATAGACGTTTTGGGTCAGTTTAAAATAATGAGAAAAATACTATTTTCATTTTTATTCGTATTAGTATTTGTCTTTGGAGCAAAAGGCCAAATAAGATATGATATAAATAACGAACAGCAAATAGCTATTAGTTATACCAACCCTAAAACATACGAAGTTGCCAAAATTGAAATTATCGGAGAAAAATATTTAGATGAAATAGCCCTTAAGTCATTATCGGGAATAAAAGTTGGAGATAAAATTTCCATTCCTGGAGAAGCTATTTCTGGAGCAATTAAAAAGCTGTGGAAACAAGGAATTATTGGTGATATCAAAATTTTAGTTAATAAGATTGAAGATGATAAAATCTTTTTATCTATTGTATTAAAAGAAAGACCTCGATTAAGCACATTTGAGATAAATGGAATCGGAAGAACGCAAAAGTCAGAATTATCAGAAAAAATTAATTTAATTAGAGGTAGAATAGTAACTGATGCAATAATCAAAAACACACAAAATACTGTCGAAAGCTATTTCAAAAAGAAAGGTTTTTTTAATGTAGATGTCAATATCCAGCAGGAGACAGATAGTGTTGTTGCAAATAGCATCAAACTTGATATCGCCGTCGAAAAAAATAAAAAAGTAAAAATTAGTAATGTTTCTTTTGATGGAAATTATAATTTTTCAGATGCTAAATTAAAAGGGAAATTAAAAAAATCTGGAGAGAGGGTAAGAATAAATTTGTTTAAAGAACTTTTTATAAAATCTTTCAGTTTATTAAAACCAAAAAATTTATTTGGCAATAAAAAAGGTATAGATAGATATGAATTAATAAACTTTATTACCGATAACACTAAAGTTAATTTTTTAAAATCTAGTAAATTCATTTCATCAGAATTTGAAAATGACAAGGACAACCTTATTTCTTTCTACCAATCTAAAGGGTATAGAGATATTAAGATTCTTGGGGAGGAAGTCTCAAGGTATGGGGATTATGTTGATCTAAATCTTACAATTGATCCGGGAAGTCAATATTACTTTAGAAATATTAACTGGACAGGAAATTATATTTATGAAGAAGATATACTAAATGAGGTTCTAGGAATTTCTAAAGGAGATGTATATGACACAGAAACATTAGAAAAGAAAATAACATATAACCCTAAAGGTTCTGATGTTTCATCTTTATATCAAGATAACGGATATCTGTTCTCAAATATTCAACCAATAGAAATTGGAATAATTGGAGATTCTGTAGATGTAGAAATGAGGATATATGAAGGCGCGCAAGCTACTATAAATAAAATTTTCATAAAAGGTAATGACAGAACAAGTGACCATGTTATTAGAAGAGAGCTAAGGACTATACCTGGACAAAAATATAATAGATCTGAATTAATTAGAACCCAGAGAGAATTATCACAACTTGGATACTTTGACCCTGAGAGTATAAATCCTATTCCAATCCCAAACCCCCAAAATGAAACAGTAGATATAACATGGGAGTTAGCTGAAAAACCAAGTGATCAGGTTGAACTTTCAGGAGGATGGGGTGGATACTTTGGATTCGTTGGAACAGTAGGTTTAAGTTTTAGCAATTTTTCAGTAAAAAACATTAAAGATTTCAGTAAATGGAGACCTTTACCAGTGGGTGACGGCCAAAAATTGTCTGTTAGGGTTCAAGCCAACGGGAGACAATTTCAAACATATTCATTTACTTTTGCAGAGCCTTGGTTAGGAGGCAGAAAACCAAATAATTTTAGTATAAACTATAGTTACTCCGTAAACAGAATGCTTGATTACTTTGGAACAGGACTTGGAGGCTATAACCCATATGGAGGGTACGGAGGTGGTTTAGGTGGATATGGTGGTGGATACGGTGGATACGGTGGTGGATACGGTGGATACGGTGGATACGGTGGATACGGATATAACGGACAGTCTTCAAAAG
>Ga0208764_10001318_pt1 | contig 15982 bp, 9 predicted proteins | sample ETNtaG_18_FD_185762 | JGI IMG/M metagenome (GOLD analysis project Ga0208764, IMG submission 185762) | Marine microbial and viral communities from oxygen minimum zone, Eastern Pacific Ocean - ETNP201302SV91 (SPAdes) (version 2) | ecosystem: Environmental > Aquatic > Marine > Oceanic ... | reverse complement strand
GCGCTAATACGACAAATACAATCAGACTTAGATATACATATGTTTTGGTGCAATATGTATGAGGTAGGGAAAGATAAGCATAAAAAGATATTTGAAAATGTTGATGACCACGCTGGAGAGTTAGAAACATCTATTGCTCTTGCTCTGTTTCCAGATATAGTTGAATTAGAAAAAGCAAATAATGGAGATTATAGAAAGTTTAGATTTGATGCTTTAGAAAAAGGATGGATAAAAACCAGTAGAAATTTTTCCAAATTAAATGATCATTGTTGCAATGCTGATCCAAGACTAGCTAGTGCGGAAAAAGGGGAAGAGTATCTTGAGTTGATATATAGTAGAATAAGCAATTTTCTTATTGAGTTAGCTGAAGCTGAAGATGATGAATATTTCCCCCACAAACATAAAATTGAATCTTAATGAGATTCATATAAAACCAATATCACAAAGCAGTAGATCTAAGTGTCTAAACTATGTGCCCCCAATGATGTGCCACTTTTTACTATTTCTGAGTACTAATACTGTTTCCTAGAAACTTTAGATAATTATATATTTGGAATAAGAATTAGGAGTATTTAATGGTCAATAACCCCTCAATAAAAGGATATTACTGAGGGGTATTAACTTACCTTAGAATTTTGACTTGGCCCCGTAGCTCAATTGGTAGAGCAGTTGACTCTTAATCAATTGGTTGAAGGTTCGAGTCCTTCCGGGGTCACAAAGAAAATTATATGCCAAAAGCTGAAGGATTAAAATTAGAATATGGTTCGGAAGAGCTAATTAATGCTAAATACTTGGAAACTTTCCCTTTTGATAGCCCAAACCAATATATTATTACAGAAACAGATGAATTTTCTGCTGTTTGTCCTTTTAGTGGTTTACCTGACTACTCATATTTAAAAATAGAATATTACCCTGAAGGGGGTAAATGCGTTGAACTAAAATCACTGAAATATTATATAATTTCTTTTCGCAATGTGGGGATATATCAGGAAGCTGCTACAAAAAGGATTTATAATGATTTAAAGAATCTTTTAGATACAAATAGAATAAAGATAACTACAATCTATAATACACGAGGCGGCTTTGACACTACATGCGTTGAGGGTACGCTAGATTAATTATAAGAATGAAAATTCCAAATAATTTTCATATTGTTGATCACGCTTTAATTAAGCATAAACTATCTATTCTGAGAGATATAAAAACTAAATCAAAAGAGTTTCGAGAATTAACTACAGAAATAACAAGCCTTCTTGCATATCAAGCAACAAAGAAACTCACACTATCAAGCCGTGAAATAGAAACGCCAATTACAGTTACAAAAGGATATAATGTTGAATTAGAAAATATTGTACTTGTCCCAATTCTCCGCGCGGGATTAGGAATGGTAGAAGGCATGTTAAGCCTAATACCAAACGGACGTGTTGGCTATATAGGAATGGAGAGAGATCATAATACACATCAACCTGTAGATTATTATTTTAAAATACCCAAACAAGCAAATCAAAAAACTTTTATAGTTTTGGACCCAATGCTTGCAACTGGTGGAACAATGATTGCCGCCATAAATAGATTAAAAGATCTTGGTGCTAACGATATATATTCAATTTGTATAATTTCTTCCCCTGAAGGAATGAATGAGTTTTGCAAGCATCACCACGATGTTAATATTTATACTGGCGCATTAGATGAAAGGCTTAATAAAAATAAATATATTGTTCCTGGACTTGGTGATGCAGGCGATCGTCTTTATGGTACAGAATAATATTAATAGAATAATAATTTCCCATACTATTCATGTTAACAAATAGCTAACTTTGGCACCTTAATTTAGCATAGGATGATCCCGTAGCTCAGTTGGTAGAGCAGTGGCCTTTTAAGCCATTGGCCGTGCGTTCGAGTCGCACCGGGATCACAATCAATAATTTTACTATTTATTGAACACCAATCTATTTAGCGCTTATTCATTGCTAAGAAATTTTTTATAAGGATTTATATATCTTTTTATATATGATGGGTAAATATCTTTAATAGTGACAATTATTGCCGCAGCATAGGATGATCCAAAATGCGAATCAAATACCGGATCAAAAACTTTTAAAGAATCTGAAGCATTGTAATAGCTTTTCATGAGCGGAGGTATAATCGCATTATGCTCTTTCGCAATTAGCTGGAGAGATTTAAAATCTTCTTTTACATCTGACATATTTATTTTTTTCTTTAAATAGCTAATTGGTGTATCTAATGATAAGCGCTCCCTAGCCTGTAAAAGAGATGAGTCTCCCTTAAGATGTTTTTGAAAAAAATAGAATATGGAATCTCGTACAGTGGAATTATAATTTGAAAAAAAAGTTAATCTTCCAAAATAGTATTTTAAGAAAGGATACTTAACAACTAATGCGCCTAATCCATCCCATATATTATCTAATGAAAAAGCTGCTTTTCTACCAGCGTATTTAGGTTGGAACATTGGTTGAATAAATGCGCGTGAAAGCTCAACTAAATATGGGACATACTCCAAAACAAATTTATTTGAAACATTATAAAGAGATTTATTTGATAATGGTATGTCATTTAAATCTTTATTTTTTAAATCATAAAAAAGATTAAATCTGTATCCACCTATTATCTCTTTTTTTATTGGGTCCCATACGATTAATTGTTTGCAGCAATATTCATCCGTGTCATAATGATCAATATCAACTTTTGTACCAAATCCAGCTCCGGCCTCCCGGAATGTCAGCTCTCGAAGCCTACCAACCTCTTGCATTAAATTTGGACATTGTTCTGCAGAAAAGATATAAACCTCATTATTACCAACTCTTGTGGGGCGCAAAAATAATGCAATCTTTAATTCATTAATTAAAATTTTCTTCGATATTGGTTTAATTATTTCTTCTATATTTTTTATCATCATAATACAGAATTAAAATCAGGGATCATTTCTATTGAGTTATAATCTTTATTTCCAATTAAATAAACATATTCTCTAACTTTTTGCGCCCATTCATAATTGGTTTTAGAACTATTAAAACTACTAAAAGGAATCGGTTTTCCAAAAGTTATCGAAATAGTATGGCCTTTTTTATTAAACATTTCTCTAGGGAGCAAAAACATTTCAAAATTAGATTTTATAAAGAAAAGTTTTCGTAAGGTTGCAATATTATAAAATAAACTCGAATTATAAGCATTGATATGTACTGGTATAATATTTCTTTCAAATTGTATAGCTTTTCGAATAAAAAACTTGTTCCAATTCAAATCACTAACTTTCAGATGGTTTCTTTTAGATACAGATCCTGCGGGATGAAGAATTACATTAATATTTGATGAAAAAGCATCATTAATTGATTCTGCATCTTTTCTATTTATATTTCCGAAACGAGAAATATAAATACACAGAGATTCTAGTCCTTTTACAACTCTTAATAAGTCATTAACAATAAACTTTGTCTTCATATTTAATTTAGCTATTTCAGATATAACTGAAAGGCCGTCTAACCCCCCAGTTGGATGATTAGCAGAAAAAATATTTCTACCATTAGTTGGGATTAAATCTTGTCCCTGAACATTAACCTTAATACCAAAATATTTAATAATCCAATTCACCATTTCTATGCCACGTAAATGGCTGCATTGATCTATAATAGAATTCATTTCATCTTGTAAAACAATTTTTTCAATCAACTTGATCGCATAATTGGGAATTTTTTTATATGTATCAGGAATTTTTTCCTTTATAGATAATGAAACATCAATGTGCTTACGTGAATTACTCATTTTAAAAAATAATTTTATATTTAAAAATCATTAGGGGCAAAAGATGGGATTCACGAGGTTGTAAATCCTTTTACTGATTGGAGGGTAGTTTCTATTGCCCCTAATATCTTCAATAGATAATAATATGCTAGCAATTTTCAGCGAATTTTAATTAAATATTTTATAAAAACACAATAAGTATTGGTTTATTTATAATAGAATTTATATTCCATTACTTTTATTTGAACTTTTAATTGGAGAAAACATGCTGATGCGTAAACCAATATTTTGGATATTTGCTAGTTTATTATTTGTTGCAGGACTTTACTATAGCGCAAAAGTCTTTCCAAAGGCATTTGCTATTTTAAATGTAGAATTAAAGATGGATCGTGAAAGTGCATTTAGCAAAGCAGAGTCACTATCAAATACTAATAATTGGGGGCCAAAAGATTATAATCAGGCAGCAACTTTTTATCATGACTCACCAACGCAAAATTTTGTGGAATTAGACGCTGGTGGGTCAGATAAAGTTGTTATGTTAATGAAAGATGATTTATATCATTTTTATACCTGGAAAGTACGGCATTACAAAGAACTAGATCCAAATGAGGCCATCATAACTTTCACTCCATCTGGAAAGTTTTATGGTTTTAAAGAAATATTATCAGAGAGTCAAAAAGGAGCATCATTATCACAAGATAATGCAAGAAAAATCGCTGAAAATTTTGTTCAAATGAACACTTCTATTGAACTTTCAAGCTATAAAGAAATTGAAGCATCTGAAGAAGTAATGCCCAGTGCACGAGTGGATCATACTTTTGTATATGAAAGATCAGATGCGGCAATCGGGGATGGTTCTTTTCGATTAAAAACAATGGTTAGTGGTGATAAAGTTTCGGAAATAAAACATTACATAAAAATTCCTGAAACATTCACTAGGCGTTTTGAAGAAATGCGATCAGCAAACAATACCATAGCATCTACTGCTAGTATGGCCATGTTTTTATTATATGGATTTGGTGGGATCATTATTGGTCTTTTTATTATGATGAGAAAACGATGGGTAGTTTGGAAACAGGCCGTACTATGGGGTACCTTCGTTGCCGTATTTGGAGCATTAGGTGAAATAAATTTTTGGCCCTTAATGTGGATGTATTATCCAACTGCCCTGTCACAACAAAGTTTTTTTGTTCAAAATATTTTTTCTATGGTAGCAAACACTCTGCTAATGAGTATTATTTATTCTTTATCATTTATGGCTGGTGAAACTCTTACAAGAAGAGCTTTTCCCCAACAAATCAATTTTTGGCATTTATGGTCTAAGGGTGCTTCAAATTCAATTCAAGTATTAGGGCGGACAATCGGTGGATATTTCATGATTGGGTTTGATCTTGCTTTTGTTATCACCTTTTATCTTTTAACAAAAAAATTGTTTGGATGGTGGGACCCTGCTTCCACATTATTTGATCCTGATGTGATTGCAACCCCTTTCCCTTGGATATCATCCGTTAGTAGAGCCCTAGGTGCTGGATTTTGGGAAGAATGTCTTTTCCGAGCAGTCCCAATAGCTGGTGCCGCACTTATTGGAGATCGTTTCGGGCGCAGAAAACAATGGTTAATATTTGGGTTTGTGATTCAATCGTTAATTTTTGCTGGGGCTCATGCAAATTATCCATCATATCCAGCCTATGCTCGTTTAATTGAGCTAATTATGCCATCTATTATTTTTGGTATACTTTATTTACAATTTGGCCTCTTACCGGCTATCATTTCACACTTTATTTATGATGCTGTTTTAATGTCAATACCAATATTTTCATCTTCTGCAACCGGGATGTGGTTTGACCAATTAATGGTATTTATTCTATGTCTTATCCCCATATGGGTATTAATCGTTGGAAGAATTAAAGAAAAAAGCTGGGTTGAACTTGATAATAAATTCTATAACAGTTCATTTAAACCACCACCAGAAAAAAAGACTAAATCAAGAAAAAGCTCTGTTAAGATACCAAAGTATAATAGAAATAATAAAAATATTGTAATCGCATTTGGTCTTATAGGTATAGTTTTATTGTTTCTGTTTAAATCAGATACATATGCACCCGGTCTTGAATTAAATCGAAATAAAGCAATTGCTATTGCAGAAGAACACCTGGCAAATAATGGAATAGATCTTGGTGATGAATGGAATAGATTGGTTTTCGTAAGCCCTTCTGGTCCAGGAAAGCAAAATAGATTTATCTGGCAAACTGCAGGAAAAGAAGTATATACTTTTTTAATGGGTGATTACATTAATACCCCTGGGTTTACTGTGCGATTTGCAAAATTTGATGGTGATCTAAATAAACGAGCTGAAGAGTATACAGTTGATTTAAACAACCGGGGTCTTCCCTTGCGTATTAATCATACGTTACCAGAAAACCAAGAAGGGCTAGAGCTAAATGAAACAGAGGCAAAGGATCTTGCATTAAATACAATACTAAAATACTATAATTTATCAGAAAATGTGCTAGAGTTGATTTCAGCCGAGCCATCTAAAAAGCCAGAAAGATTGGATTGGGAATTTGTATTTAAAGATATTGCTCCAAATAAATTTTATAATGGTGATAAGCGTTTACGCGTATTAATTAATGGCGATAACATCAAAACTCATGAAAAATTTATTTTTGTTCCAGAAGAATGGGAGCGCAATGAAAAAGATAAACAAGCAATGCTAAATGTAGCATCAAGCTCTATGTCTCTATTATTAAATATTTTAGTAATGATTTCAGTTGTATTAGGTATTGTCTATTGGACAAACAATAAAATTAACAGCAAACTGGTATTATATATTTTTTCACCATTATTAATTATAACTGTAGTTTCATTTATTAATCAATTGCCTTCTTTAATTGCAAATTTCTCTACTGCACAACCATATAATAATCAGTTAGGTGTTTTAATTGCTGGAACTGTTGTTGGCGGTATATTTATTTCAATGATACCAAGCATACTTGTAGCATCTAGTCATTTCCAAATAAATGAACAAAAAAAGATAAAAGAAAAACCAGGTTTACTTGAGGGAATATTAATTGGGATTGGTATTTCTGGTGTTTTTATGATGACAGACACTTTACAACCAAGTCTATCCCCTGAATGGCCAAATCTATTAAGCGGCGCATCTTCAGTCCCATTTTTAAGCATACTAAGTACTCTGAGCGGATTTCTTATATCCTCAGGATTCACAATATTTATTGTTTTATTTATATCAGATAAAACAAAATTATGGACTGTTAAAAAAGGACTGTTTACCATGCTATTTATATTGTTTGGATTAATAGTTATTGGTTCTAATAATATTACTGGAATTGGTGGCTGGATATTAAGTGGTATCATTATTGGCATTTTATTTAGATGGGTTTATATATCGACCTTACGCTATAACCCTGAGCTAACAATATATATTATTAGTTCTCTTACAATTATAAATTTAATATCTGAAATTATAACTCCAGCATTTCCTGGGGCAGCGCTTGGAAGTTTGTTAACAATAACAGCTATAATCGCACTGAATTATTGTTGGGTACAGATTTCAGCAAAAAACTAAAAAGATGAAAAAAAATAAAGTCAATTCCTACGATCAGTTTGTTAATAGGCATATTGGACCAAACAAAGATGACATAATACAAATGCTAGATAAAATTGGTCTAAGTTCTATGGAACAACTAATTAATCGTTCTGTTCCAGAATCAATCCGATCAAAAGAAAAATTAAATGTTGGTGATGGAATATCTGAAAAAGAATTAATTGAAAAATTAAAAAAAATTGCCGAAAAGAATGTCATAATGAGATCATATATTGGTATGGGTTATTATAATTGCATAACCCCTCCAGTTATACAGAGAAATATATTAGAAAATCCGGGCTGGTATACTCAATATACGCCATATCAAGCAGAGATTAGTCAAGGCAGGCTTGAGGCTTTAATCAATTTTCAAACAATGGTTTCTGATCTTACAGGATTGCCTATTTCTAATGCCTCTCTTTTAGATGAAGCTACTGCTGCTGCAGAAGCAATGATAATGGCATTTAGAGTCAGCAAAAATGGCAATATATTTCTGGTTTCAAATAAGTGTCATCCTCAAATAATTGATGTATTGAAAACGAGGTCAGAACCTTTAGGGATAAAGATTCAATTATGTGATGATATTGATTTTGTTTTTAATAATACAGTATTTGGCTCCATCCTTCAATACCCTGACACTAATGGTTTAGTTAATAATTTTCAGAAAATTGTAAATGATGCCCATAAAGAATCTGCTTATGTAATTGTTGCAACGGATCTATTGAGCCTAGCTCTATTAAAACCTCCTGGAGAACTGGGTGCAGATGTTGCTATTGGATCATCACAACGTTTTGGAGTCCCTATGGGTTATGGTGGACCACATGCTGCTTTTTTTGCAGTAAGCAGTGAGTTCAAGCGGTTTTTGCCAGGCAGATTAATTGGCGTATCAATAGACTCGCATAATAATCAAGCATATCGTATGTCATTGCAAACTAGAGAACAACATATAAGAAGAGAAAAAGCGACCTCAAATATATGCACTGCGCAGGTTTTATTAGCAATTATGTCAGGGATGTATGCTGTATATCATGGTCCAAAAGGAATAAAAAGAATAGCAGAGACTATCCATCAACATACTTGTGATTTAGCAATTAGTTTATCAAATGCAGGCTTTACAATACTTAATAACTCTTTTTTTGATACAATTCATTTTACAGGACCAGCTAAAATATTGGAAAAACTATTAAAACATAATATTAACATAAGGAAATTTTCAGATGGTTCATTAGGTATTTCAATGGATGAAACAGTTACGACTAAAGAATTAAAACAATTACTAGATGTTTTTGAAATTGAACACAAAAAAAACAATGAATCAACAATACCATTAAATCTGCAAAGAAATACATCTTTTCTAACTCATCCTGTATTTAATAACTATCACTCAGAAACAGAAATGCTTCGATATATACATCGATTAGAATCAAAAGATTTATCATTAAATACGAGCATGATACCTCTAGGATCTTGCACAATGAAATTAAATGCTACTTCAGAAATGATTGGGATTACTTGGCCAGAGTTTTCCTCGCTACATCCATTTGTTCCTTTAAATCAAGCGCAGGGATATAAACACTTATTTAATGATCTTTCAAATTGGTTGGGAGATATAACTGGATTGAACGGCGTTTCCTTACAACCAAACTCAGGAGCGCAGGGGGAATATGCCGGCTTAATGATAATTAGAGCATTTCATCTTTCACAGGGGAATGCAAATCGAACCATTTGTCTTATACCAGAATCAGCGCATGGTACAAATCCTGCTAGTGCAATCATGTGTGGAATGGAAGTTGTTGTTGTTAAATGCGATGACAATGGAAACATTGATTTGGATGATTTAAAACATAAAGCTTTACAACATCGTAATAATCTTGCAGCACTTATGATTACGTATCCCTCAACACATGGTGTATTTGAAAATACTGTTCAAGAAATATGCTCTATTATCCACGATTACGAGGGACAAGTATACATGGATGGAGCAAACCTAAATGCAATGGTTGGCATTAGTAGAGTTTCCGATATAGGTGTTGATGTTTGTCATATTAATCTACATAAGACATTTGCAATACCGCATGGAGGAGGCGGTCCTGGAATGGGCCCTATATGCGCTGCAAGACATCTTGCTCCATTCCTTCCATCTCATTCTGTCATATCTTGCAATGATTCTTCTGATGCAATATCCGCTGTATCTGCATCGCCATGGGGAAGCGCAGGAGTATTGCCAATAAGTTGGAGCTATATGGCTCTATTAGGAAATACTGGAATGAAAAAAGCAACATCTATAGCAATCTTAAATGCGAACTATATGGCAAAATTACTAGAGAATCATTTTCCAATTCTATATAGAGGAGAAAAAGGATTCAATGCACATGAGTTTATTATTGATTTACGTCCAATAAGAAAAGAATCGGGAATTACTGATGAAGATATTGCAAAGCGATTAATGGATTACGGATTTCATGCGCCGACAATGTCATGGCCCGTTCCTGGAACTTTAATGATTGAACCGACAGAAAGCGAATCAAAAAATGAACTGGATAAATTTTGTTCAGCAATGATTTCTATAAAAAAAGAAATAGATGATGTGATAAGTGGAAAATCAGATAGTAAAAATAATATGCTTAAAAATTCTCCACATACCGCTCTAAGCATCACAAATGAAAACTGGGATCATCCTTATTCTAGGGAAGAGGCTGTTTTTCCAGAAAAATGGTTAAAAGAATTTAAATACTGGCCTCCTGTTGGTAGGGTAGAAAATGCTGCAGGAGATCGAAATCTTGTTTGTACTTGCCCTGATATATCAGATTATGAATAAATATGAGGTTATCTAGATAATCTCCCCTTGTATATAGCTTCCTTTATTATCATTTAATAATACAGAAATGATAGTATTTTGACAGGACAAGTTTTTGTCAATATTAACCTTAATATAATTATCAGTAAAACCTTGAATTTTACCATTTATTGATTGTTCAACTAATACGGGGCGAACCGTATTAATATATTGATTATAAAACTTTGTACGTTTTTTATTAGATAAAATATGTAAGGTTTTACTTCGATAATCTTTGTTTTCTTTCGTTACTTGATTTGTTAATGATGCCGCTAAAGTATCCTGTCTCTGTGAGTAAGAAAAAACATGCAAATATGAAATATCCATGCTTTCAATAAATGATTTTGTTTGCTCAAAATGATCCTCTGATTCTCCAGGGTAACCCACAATAACATCCACTCCTATGCAGCAATCAGGAATTAATTTTTTAATATATTCCACTCTAGAATTATATAAATCTGTATTATATCTTCGTTTCATACTTTGCAAAATTGAATCTGATCCAGATTGAAGTGGTATATGAAAATGAGGAACAAATTTGTTTGAACTAGCACAAAATGATATTATTTCATCACTAAGAAGATTTGGCTCAATTGATGAAATACGGAACCGCTCAATTCCCTTTAAATTATCTAATGTCATTATGAGCTTCAAAAAGTTTTCATCTTTTTCAGAGCCAAAGTCTCCTATATTTATCCCTGTCAACACTATTTCCTTGGCGCCGGAATCAGCAATATTCTGAGCAATTTTTACTGTATTTTCTATTGTATCACTTCTGCTCCTTCCCCTCGCTAATGGAATAGTACAAAAAGAACAATTATAATTACATCCATCTTGTACCTTCAGATATGATCTTGTTCTCTCTCCATTGGTAAATGATGGTTGAAAAGAACTAATGTTTTTTATAGAAGATCTGATAATTTTTGATTCATTGTTATTGTTCAATGAATTTAGATGGGATAATAAGTTGAATTTTTCTGTAGCTCCGAGAACCAAATCTACATTTGGGATTTTTGATATCTGATCTGGCTGTAACTGCGCATAACACCCTATTACTGCAATTTTTGCAAGAGGGTTAAGTTTTCGCGCTTTACGGATTAATTTTCTTGCCTCTTTATCAGCGTTTTCAGTTACAGAGCATGTATTTAGTACATAAATATCAGCCTCTTCTTTATAGCTAACTTTCTCATAGCCATAGCTTTGCATTTCTCTACTAATTATAGAGGTTTCTGAAAAATTAGTTTTACATCCCATTGTATGGAAAGCGATCTTTGTTGTCGGAGTACTCATGATCTTATATCCTTATTAGAAAATAATTTTAGAAATCAATATTTCCAAATCATGCTTATCAAGAATGATAAGATTGTAAAGACTTAACAACTTTCCTTTTTCTTGATCGAATCGCCCGTACTGCAGCATTTGCTCCAGATAGTGTTGTAATTGCCATAATACCTTTTTGAATACATGCGCGTCCTATTGCTTCCTCATCATAACGGGACTTGGATCCTAAAGGAGTATTAATAACCATTTGAATTTCATTATTCATAATATGATCAAGAATGTTAGGCCTTCCCTCTCCTACTTTAAACACAGCTTTTGAAGGAATTCCATTTCTATTCAATTCAAGCGATGTTCCATCTGTTGCAACAATTTTATATCCAAGTTCTTGTAAGTCTCGAGCTATTGGTATTGCGTTCAATTTATCTGGATCATTTACAGAAAAAAATACTGTTCCTTTATAAAAAATCTTATTTCCAGAACTTATTATAGCCCTTTTAAATGATTCACCAAACGTTTTTGATATTCCCATGACCTCGCCTGTTGATTTCATTTCCGGGCTCAAAAAGATAGATTCTTCAGGAAATTTATTAAATGGTAACACGGCTTCTTTTACAGAGACATGTTTTATCATATCCCATCTAGGTAAATTAAAATCCTTCAACTTTTTTCCAGCAGCTATTTGAGATGCTATTCTTGCTAATGGAACATTCGTGGTTTTACTAACAAAAGGTATTGTTCTGCTTGCTCTAGGGTTTACTTCAAGCACGTAAATTTTTTCTCCTTTATATGCAAACTGTATATTAATTAATCCCAAAACATTGAGCTCCATAGCAAGATCATTTGTAATTCGAATAATTTCATCTAACGCTTGCGCTTTAATACGGTAAGGTGGAAGAACACACGCTGAATCCCCTGAATGAATCCCTGCCTCTTCAATATGTTGCATTACACCTCCAATATGTACCTCATCACCATCGCATAGAGCGTCTACATCAAATTCAAATGCATCTTCCAAAAATTCATCAATTAAAATAGGGTGTCCTTCTGTAACATCTGCAGACCTTGCTATATAATCAATTAATTGATCTTTTGAGTAAACAATTTCCATGGCTCTACCACCCAAAACGTAGCTTGGCCTAGCTAATACAGGGTAACCTATTTTTTCCGCCACACTAATAACCTCATCTAATGTTCTACCAGTTCCAAACTGTGGGCATGTCACTCTTAGCTTATTTAATATTTGACCAAATTTTTCACGATCCTCCGCCAAATCAATGTTTTTGGGAGATGTACCAATAATGGGCACACCAGCTAATTCTAGTGAATTAGCAATTTTTAGAGGGGTTTGACCTCCAAATTGAACAAGAACTCCATCAGGTTTTTCAAACTCAACTATATTTAAAACATCTTCAAAAGTTACAGGTTCAAAATACAATCGGTCTACTAAATCAAAATCGGTACTTACAGTCTCTGGATTGCAATTAACCATGATAGTCTTATATTGTAAATCTTGTAAACCAAATACTGCCTGCACACAACAATAATCAAATTCTATTCCCTGTCCAATACGATTTGGTCCACCTCCTAAAATCATTATTTTTTTACCATTAATAGGATCAATTTCATTTTCATCATCGTATGTTGAATAACAATATGGGGTTTTTGCTTCAAACTCTGCGGCGCAGGTGTCCACAACTTTATATACAGGCGAGATACCTTTTTTAATTCTTTCAGTTCTTATATTATCTGAAGACTTATTTTTTAATCGTCCAATTTGTTCATCTGAAAAACCAAATTCTTTTAATTGTAATAAATCAGATGATTTGTTAATGGTTACAATCTCTTGTATCTGATAAAGAAACCAAGGGTCTATACCTGTAATATCATGTATTTCTTCAATTGTCTGTCCTTGAATAAATGCTTCCCGTACCTTTAATAATCTAAAAGCGGTAGCAAACCGAAGAGCTGTCATATCTAATGGCCGGGCTCGTTCAACGTCTGGGTCACCCTCTGCAAGAGGTTTTGGCTCTAATCCGTCAAGACCAACTTCTAAAGAACGAAATGCCTTTTGAAGGCTTTCTTTAAAAGTCCTTCCTATTGACATAACTTCCCCTACACTTTGCATTTGAACACCTAAATGGCCTGATGCTGTAGGGAATTTTTCAAAATCGAATCTAGGTATTTTTGTTACGATATAGTCTATGGTTGGTTCAAAAGCTGCTAACGTTTTTCCTGTAATATCATTGGGCAATTCATCCAGCGTATAACCTATAGCAAGTTTTGCTGCAATTTTTGCTATCGGGAACCCTGTTGCTTTACTAGCGAGTGCTGATGAGCGGCTTACTCGAGGATTCATTTCTATGATTACAGTTCTTCCATCATCAGGGTTAACAGCAAATTGAACATTAGATCCTCCTGTCTCAACACCTATAGTCCGTAAACATAAAATTGCATCATTTCTCATTTGTTGATATTCTTTATCAGATAAAGTCATGGCAGGAGCAACTGTTATTGAATCTCCAGTATGAACTCCCATCGGGTCAATGTTTTCAATGGAGCATATTATAATAGCATTATCAGCTTTATCCCGAATCACTTCTAATTCAAATTCCTTCCACCCTAATAAAGATTCTTCCACTAATATTTCATTTATGGGGCTTGCGCTTAATCCATTTTCAACAAGCGGTTGATATTCATCATAATTATATGCTACTGACCCACCTGTTCCGCCCAACGTAAATGATGGTCGAATAATTACAGGAAAATGTAAATCATTAATTAATCCTTTCGCTTCTTCCAGAGAATGAACAAATCCGCCCTGTGCCGTCGCTATGCCCACATCATCCATCGCTTTTTTGAATTGCTCTCTATCTTCAGCTTTATCAATTGCGTCTACTTGGGCACCAATTAATTGAACATTGAATTTATCTAACACTCCCTCTTTAAATAACTCCATGGAAAGGTTTAGTCCTGTTTGACCACCAACTGTAGGCAGTATAGCGTCTGGCTTTTCTTTTTTGATAATTTCCGTTACATAATCAACAGTAATTGGCTCAATATATGTTGCATCAGCTAGATCAGGGTCCGTCATAATTGTAGCTGGATTAGAATTAACTAAAATCACTCGGTATCCTTCATCCCTTAAGGCTCTCGTTGCTTGCGTGCCAGAATAATCAAACTCGCAGGCTTGTCCTATAACTATAGGACCTGCCCCAATAATTAATATAGATTTTATATCAGTTCTTTTTGGCATCTTTCATCATATTGGTAAAATCATAAAATAAGTATCTACTATCATGTGGCCCCGGGCTTGATTCTGGATGATATTGTACAGAAAATGCATCCATATCTTTACATCGCAAGCCTTCTGAAGTATTGTCATTTAAATTGATATGTGTAGGTATAACATTCGAGGGAAGAGATTCTAAGTCAACAGCAAACCCATGATTTTGACTAGTAATTTCCACTTTCCCTGTTTGTAAGTTTTTCACAGGGTGATTAATCCCTCTATGTCCAAATTTTAATTTGAATGTCTTAGCTCCTAATGCAAGAGCTAAAATCTGATGTCCTAAACAAATACCAAAAATTGGTTTTTTTCCTAAAAGATCTTTTACCATTGATACTCCATACGTAACAGCAGATGGATCACCGGGTCCATTACTTAAAAAGACACCATCCGGATTGAAATCAATAATTTCTTTAGCGGTAGTTTCTGCTGGGAAAACAGTCACATCACAAGAATTTTTTTCTAGCAAACGTAAAATATTGTGCTTAATGCCATAATCAATTGCGGCCACTTTATAATTCATTTTATTATTATTTTTATTCCAGCGAAATTTATTTTTTGTTGTTACTACTTTTGCTAAGTCAAGACCATTCATAGATGCTGATTTAGCTAGTTTTCGTTTTAAACTATCTATATTAACAGAGGTTGAAGATATAACACCATTCATGGCTCCTTGATTTCTTATATGTCGCGTTAATGCGCGAGTATCAATTGATTTAATACCAACAATTTTTTCTTTACTCAAATAATCACCAATGGATTGAACTGAGCGCCAATTAGATGGAATTAAAGTTTCTTCCTTAATAGCAAAACCAGATACTTGAATATTTTTTGATTCAATATCTTCTGGATTAATCCCATAGTTTCCAATATGCGGTGAAGTCATCGTTACTATTTGTTTACAATAGGACGGGTCTGTTAAAATTTCTTGATATCCAGACATTCCTGTATTAAAACAAACTTCTCCAATTGTTTGTCCTAGATGACCAAAGGACTGACCGGAAAATAAACGCCCATCTTCCAGTAATAAAACTGCAGGCTTATTAGCGCTCAAAATTCCCCCCATAAAATAATGAAAAATGAAATTCTAATTAGTACACTGTTATATAAAAATTGGCCATCCTTTCGGAAAAGGATGGCCAATCGATTGAATTCCATACTAGAAATTCATAAAAAACTACCAAAGATAAAACACTATAAAATTTATTTTATACAG
>Ga0208764_10001316_pt1 | contig 16011 bp, 12 predicted proteins | sample ETNtaG_18_FD_185762 | JGI IMG/M metagenome (GOLD analysis project Ga0208764, IMG submission 185762) | Marine microbial and viral communities from oxygen minimum zone, Eastern Pacific Ocean - ETNP201302SV91 (SPAdes) (version 2) | ecosystem: Environmental > Aquatic > Marine > Oceanic ... | reverse complement strand
CCCAACCACCCACAACAACCCAACCACCCACAACAACCCAACCACCCACAACAACCCAACCACCCACAACAACCCAACCACCCACAACAACCCAACCACCCACAACAACCCAACCACCCACAACAACCCAACCACCCACAACAACTACCGTTCTAATACCTTCTGGTCCTGAACAATTCCTAGAAAGAGGCCCTTGGGCTGTAGGGGTGCGTACCATTCTGTTGGAAGACAGGCCATTTGAAGTTTGGTATCCCGTTGAACCAAACACCATTGTAGGAAAGCGTTCTGAAGTATTTGACAGCATAAATGTGATCTCTGAGGTTCTCCGACCTTTTATTCCTGGTGATTTAGGTGGTGAAGTCGACACAGATTCTTATAGGAATGCGCCTCCTGCTACAAAGGGAGGTCCTTTCCCAGTCGCTGCTTATAGTCATGGCAGTCCCAGCTACCGTCAGTCAGCTACTTTCTTAACCAGCCATCTTGCTAGCCATGGCGTGATAACAATTGCCGTAGAGCATCTTGGTCGAAGCCTCACTACCTTATTGACTCCACTAGCCAACTCTGATGCACCCGAAGACAACGTTGCTGATCTTTTTGAAGCTTTGGAAATAATCGGTGAAGACTCTGAATTGGGTCCCATAACCGATAACTCCAAAATAGTGCTAATTGGACATTCTGCGGGTACAAGAACTGCAGCTCTCGCTACTGCGGATGATCGGGTCGCTGGTGTCGCTCTTCTCGCTGGTGGTTTTCAGGACCTTGTAGTTGATAAACCTGCTTTGCTAGTTGTGTTTGAAAATGACTCAATAGTCGAACCATCAATCTCGTGGGAATTGCACGAATCACTTGATAATTCAGTTTTCATTAACGTCGCTAAAACTGGACATGCTACAGCAATAGATGTATGTCCTTTAATCCAAGAACGAGGCGGACTTACTGAGTTGCGTGAAGCCCTCGGCGAATCTACAGTTCGATCCGGTGAAGATGGCTGCATGCCTGATGATACCGATGCAAGAGCTGTCCATGATCTTTTACGTATTTATCTGACCGGCTTCACCTATGAAGTTCTCGGTCTTCCTACAGGAACATTTAAGATGACAGCCGAAATTGCTGATCTCGTCTCAGATGTCGAGTTGCGAGGATTCAATCAACCTCCAACCAAAGTTCCAGAAACCCCCATTAGATCTTTAATCCAAATGGAAGAAGTAGACATTGGAGAAATAGGTGTTGGTTTTCGTGTCATCTATGAATCAGAATCAATTTTAGGTGAACCCATTGAAGTAAGTGGACTGGTGATGGCACCGGATCTTAATGCGAAAGAGTCACGCCCTGTTCTTTCTATTGCGCATGGGACAGTTGGCCTTGCCGATCAGTGTGCTCCATCAAGGCAAGAGCCTTTAGCTAACCTTTCACTAATACAACCATTCATCGAAGCAGGTTGGGTCGTTGTAGCATCTGATTTTGAAGGACTAGGTTCCGATGGCATTCATCACTACATAGTGGGTGAAAGTGAAGCCCGCGGAGTATTTGACATAGTAAGAGCAGCAAAAAACATTAACGGAATCAATGCTGATGGGCCCCTTGTAATTTGGGGTCATTCTCAAGGTGGACATGCGGCCTTGCATGCAAGTCAACGCTGGCTGGATCTGGCCCCAGAATTAAATCTGGTAGGTGTTGCTGCAGGTGCACCTCCTTCGCAATTTCCTTTACTTAAATCGTTTCTACAAAGCGGTCCTTTTCAGGGATACCTAGTAATGGTCGGCGCTTCTTTTGGTTCCGCCTATCCAGAACTCGATTACGAGAGTCTCCTCGAACCTGAATATTTCCCTCTTATAGAAGAATTGGAAAAAGGCTGCACGGGCCACATTTTTGAAGTTTTCAACCCAATTCCTTACGAAGAACTTGTGATTACCGATGATATTTTCTCTCTTCCCGATTGGAATGCTCGCCTTACAGAAAATGATACGAACCAGCGAAAAGTCCAAGTTCCTACTGTGATACTTCATGGAACAGACGACGAACAGATACCTTTTATTGCAAGTCAGCTTCTTTTAGGTCAACTTTGTGCTTTCGCTGATTCCGCTCCTGTCGAACTGAGAGAATACCCAGGTACCAACCATGGAACTTCCGTAACGGCATATTGGAGTGATTTAATTGATTGGTCTAATAAAAGAATTACCGGCGCTCCTAGTAATAATCAATGTGAGTAGTTGACTTCAGTTCGTTTAAGGTTTTGGAAATAGATACTTGATTATCCAAACAGCTAAAACTAATCCAACTATTTGCATCAGAACAAACATCGGTGCTGAAGATGGCTCTATACCCGCAAAGGTATCTGAAAGCATTCGAGCCACTGACACAGCTGGATTAGCAAAACTTGTTGAAGAAGTGAAATAGTAAGCGCCGCCTATATAAGCACCCACCACGTAAGGAATATGATTTGATCTTTTAGTTCGTAACAAGCTAAAAACAATCAGTAGAAGGCCTAATGTAGCAATTACTTCGGCAAGCCATAAATTAGCCCCAGACCTTGTCTTTTCGGATAACTGGAACCAATCTAAATCAAACATAATGTTGGAAAGAACCGTTCCTGTGCAACCTCCAATAATCTGAACAATGATTATCGGTATAATTTCATTTCTTTGGCGGTGGCCAAGACGCCACGCTGCAACAGTTACTGCTGGGTTAAAATCTGCTGAAATTGTTCCGAAAATTGAAATGATTGCTATTAGCACACCAGTAGTCGCAGCTGCATTTTGCAATAGTTGAATCCCTGTATCAGATGGGCTCAGCCTCTCAGCCATTATTCCAGATCCCATCACACCAATTAGAAGAAACATAGTTCCAACAAATTCAGACAAAAGTACACGTGATCGAATTAATAACATGGCTATAACTTACTGATCTTTATGGAAGACGAATCAGAGGAACTTTAACTTTCTGAATGCAACAGACCATAAACGAGTGAATCAACAAGAGCCTGCCATGACGCTTCAATAATGTTTGTTGATACACCAATCGTTGTCCAAGTCTGTTCACCATCTGTGGTATCTAGAAGAACTCTTGTTACAGCTCCAGTACCTCTTTCAGATTCAATAACTCGAACCTTGTAATCGGTCAAGTTGAAGGAATCGATGTGAGGTAGTTCATCCCTTAAAGCCTTTCTTAAAGCCGAGTCAAGTGCATTTACAGGACCGTTACCTTCCCCCTCAGCTGTTATTTTTTCTCCAGCAACAGTGACTGTGACTGTTGCATGCGTCTCTACTTCTACAGCAACATCATTCCAAGCCCGTGCGCCGCTTCCTTTGTTGTGTCCAACACTGACTGAAAAAGAATCGATTTCAAAATGTTCTTGCGTCCAGCCTGTCGCTGATCTGATCAGGAGTTCCAAAGAAGCGTCTGCCGCTTCGAAATGATACCCCTCATACTCAAGTTCTTTCAGAGTCTCAACTACTTCACCAATTATCCCAGCATCTAGATCAATTCCAATTTCTTTTGCTTTTAGTTCGATAGTCGACCGCCCTGACATTTCAGAAACTAGAAACCTTGTTCCATTGCCCACCGATTCAGGATCTATATGTTCATATGCATCTCTTCGTCGAGCTATAGCACTGGTATGGAGTCCCGCTTTATGGGCGAATGCCTTTGTCCCAACGTAAGGTTGCTGTGGATCTGAAGCAAAATTGACCAGCTCAGCAACGTGTCGTGAGACTGAAGTCAAATTTTCTAAATGTTCTTTAGAAATAGTTTCGATTCCGAGTTTGAGACTGAGGTTCGCTATGACTGGAACTAAGTCGCAGTTGCCTACCCTTTCGCCATATCCATTAATCGTTCCCTGGACTTGTGAGGCTCCGCCGATTACACCAGCTATAGCGTTCGCTACCCCACAACCTGTGTCGTTGTGCAAATGCACACCGATTTCACAGTCAATTTTATCTCTAACTTCTTTTACAATTTTTTCTACTTCGTGAGGAAGTGAACCGCCGTTTGTGTCACAAAGTACGACACAGTCAGCTCCACCTCGAGAAGCGCCTTCTAAAACTTCCAGAGAAAAATCTGGATTGTCTTTATAACCATCAAAAAAGTGCTCTGCATCGAAAAAGACTTTTGATTTTTTACTTTTTAGAAACCTTATTGACTCTTCAACCATTGCTATTCCTTCTTCAAGGCTTGTCCTCAGCGCTTCTGTAACGTGATATGCCGAGGCTTTACCTACTATGCAAACAACTTCTGTGTTCGCGTCAATTAAGTTTCTGAGAGTTACATCGTCTTCTACTTCACCACTGACTCTTCGTGTCGAGCCAAATGCCACGAGTTGAGAGTTTTTTAAGTTCAGCTCTGTTGAAGCTCTTGCAAAAAATTCTTCGTCCTTCGGATTCGCTCCAGGCCAACCTCCCTCAATGTAGTGAACCCCTAAACGATCTAGTTGACTAGCTATTCTCAACTTGTCATCAACAGTTAATGAAATACCTTCCAGTTGAGCTCCGTCACGTAAAGTTGTGTCATATATTTCAACTTTCTTTAAAGGTGTTGATGCCTTAAGTGACATATTCATTCCAGTCGGAATACTCAGGTCTTTTTCCTCTGACAGCTTCAAAGAATCTCTCTTGAATTGCTCTAGTTACTGGTCCAGGGTCTCCTATTTCTCTGTCATCAACAGATCTTATGGGCACCACTTCTGCTGCCGTGCCGGAAAGAAAAGCTTCTTCAGCTGTATACAGGTCGCTTCGTAGAATATTTCCTTCTCTGTATTCGATACCTAGATCTAATGCAATCTGTCTAACCGAATCTTGAGTGATTCCTTCTAAGGCTCCTGCGCTCGTAGGTGGTGTAACAATTACTCCATTTCTAACAAGGAACAGGTTCTCTCCAGTGCACTCAGAAACATACCCCTGCGGAGACAGCAAAATTGCCTCATCGTAACCAGCTCTTACAGCTTGGACTTTAGCCATCTGTGAATTTATGTAATGGCCGCAGCCTTTTGCGGCTGGTGGCATTGCATTGGGGTCATGTCGTTGCCATGATGAAATCATCATCCTTACTCCACTGTTTATTCCTTCGTCACCTAGGTAAGCACCCCATGGCCATGTCGCTATTGCAACGTCGACTGAACAAGGCAGAGGATTAAGTCCCATCTCCCCATAGGAAAGATAGGCAAGCGGTCTTATATAACAAGAAGGCAGATTATTGACTTTCACTGTTTCTTTTACTGCATCTACGAGTTCATCCACTGAATAAGGAATGTCTATACAAAGGATTTTGGCTGATCTAAAAAGTCGTTCTATGTGAGGAGTTAGTCGAAAAACTGCTGGACCGTTATCGGTTTCGTACGCGCGAATACCCTCGAAAACTCCATTCCCATAATGCAAAGTATGAGTGAGTACATGGACATTTGCTAAATCCCAGTCAACAAGTTCACCATTCATCCAAATCTTGTCAGCTTTTTCAATCGGCATTTCTTCTCCTGTCCTCTACTTCTTGTCGGAAATAAAAAACCGCCCACCTTGGTGGACGGCATCTGGCACACAAATGTGCGCCTTCTAGATAATAATTACAAACTGTGCCTTAGCCATCAAATAAGTCTATCAGCACCATGCGTGCAGATTCCAAACGTTTTAGTCAAGCAATCTATAATAAGGTTTTCTGTTTTGCCTATTTACCCATACAGTTACGCTTAACTCATGGGAAAAATACAACAATTATCACCTGAAGCCCATCAGCGTCTGCTCGAAGAGCATGAAGACTTGACCACAAGAGGGCGAATAGACATAGCAAAAAAAATTGAGACGGCACGCGAACTCGGCGATCTATCAGAGAATGGGGATTATCAGGCGGCAAAAGAGGAACAAGGAAAAATGGAGACTCGCATTGCTCAACTAGCCTCAATTCTAGAAAATGCTGAAATAGTCTCTATGGATGAAGGCGGAGATGGAAAAGTTTCTTTAGGGGTAATTGTTTCACTTCTATACCAAGGCGACTCCGAGCCTGAAAAAATGCTAGTTGGTTCAATTGAAGAGCAAAGAGAGGGTGTGGAAGTTCTATCCCCTGATTCTCCTCTAGGTGAAGCCCTTATGGGTGCTTCAGTAGGAGATGATGTCGCTTTTGAGGCACCCAACGGAGACTTGACCGTAAAAGTCGTTGCAATAGAAAAATAGATTTGGGAAAAATTCTTTGAAAACAATTGCGATTGCTGGAGCTTCCGGGATGATAGGTGCAGCTCTGGAAAAATCCTTAGTTAAAAAAGGTCACTCTGTTAAGCGGTTAGTGAGACGTGATGAGTTTAATAATTCGGAAATCTTCTGGGATCCAAGAAATAACAATCTAGATCCAAATCGCCTTGTCGGAATCGATGCGATCGTAAATTTGGCTGGTGTGGGGATAGGTGACAAAAGATGGTCACAGAAGAGAATGGATCAGATCCTTTACTCTCGAGTTAAGGGCACGGAACTAATTAGTGAAACCCTTTCCGCATTGAAATCCGAAAACGGTCCGAATGTTTTAATTAATGCATCAGCTATCGGTTATTACGGCAACTCGGGATCCACTCATGCAACAGAAGAAACTGAACAAGGAGATGGTTTCCTAGCCGATGTTTGTTCTAAGTGGGAAGAGTCGACACGAGAAGCTGAAAAGGCAGGTGTTCGTGTCGCCCATGCAAGAACTGGAGTTGTTCTAAGCTCTTCGGGAGGGCTACTAAAAAAGCTTTTACCTCTGTTCAGACTAGGCCTGGGGGGTCAAATAGGATCAGGCAAACAAATGATGAGCTGGATCTCGATAAGGGATGAAATCTCTGCGATTAGTTGGATGATAGAGAAAGAAATAGAAGGAGCTGTTAATTTAGTTTCACCAGAACCTGTGTCTAATCTCGAATTCACTAAAACTCTCGGAGTGCTTCTTAAAAGGCCCACAATTTTCAAAGTTCCTACCTCAGCATTAAATCTTTTTTATGGACAGCAGTTGGTAGAGGAACTTATGCTCTCAAGTCAATCTGTTTTTCCAAAAAAGCTTCTGGATAGTAATTTCTCTTTTTCAGATCACTCCTTAAAAGAGGCTTTGTCTTATCAGATCGGACCTAAAAACTAATCTTCTGAGAATCTTTGACATCCTTCACCAGCCCACATTTGCAATATTTTTCCCTGATCGTTCGTGTTACTAGTTAAACCATTTATAAGCATTCCTAAACTAAAGGGGTCTATTTGAAACTTTCCGGCTGGATCATTTGTTCCGGGGAATACTTCTTCAATTACAACTGACCCTTTAGGAAGTTTCTTTAATTCTGCGATGCTTGAACCCAAACCGATTCTGCCAAGAGTCCATAAACCCGTTTTGCTGGCGTCTTCACCTGAAACGAACCATTGTGAAAAAATTGGACCCATATCATATGATTTAAAAACCACTTCCAGGTCCTCGAATTTGAATACCTGTAGAACGTTTGAATCACAAGTTTCATTACCCGTAACAAGTTGTTCGTCGGGTTCGCCGAGAATACCTATTAAGGAACTCATAACTGCTTCTTGAGGTGATTCGAATGACAAAAGAAGCTGATTTGCTGTTCCTGCTAATAAAAGCAGCCCATTCTCATTTAAGGTCACCACCCCTAGCTCAACGGTTTCCACTTCAATAACTTCTCCATCATCACTCGTAACAGGAACACTCGTAACAGGAACACTCGTAACAGGAACACTCGTAACAGGAACACTCGTAACAGGAACACTCGTAACAGGAACACTCGTAACAGGAACACTCGTAACAGGAACACTCGTAACAGGAACACTCGTAACAGGAACACTCGTAACAGGAACACTCGTAACAGGAACACTCGTAACAGGAACAACTGCACCCTCTAATTTTGTTGAAGATTCCTGCGAGCCGGGAAAAGCAAAATAATAAACAGACGCCACTCCTGTACAAAGAATCAGAACTGCTATAACCCATGAGAGGTTGAAACGTTTTTTCCGGTTTCTATTTATCTGTAAATCAAATACAGACCGGTCACCAAGAGAAATTACAGACGGAGCAGATGGAGCGACGCGAGGCTTTTTAACAACTTTTTCTTCGGCACCCAGATCTTCTCGAGTAACTATAGGTAAAGAGCCCGTAAGAGAATCACCGTGTCTGATCCAAAATAATCCCCCTATGGCAGGTGCATAGTCTGAACTAATCCCTTTAGGTCCATAAGATGCTAAAGCTGCTAGCGAGCGATTCTCCTCAATGACCGTCATGTTTATTATTTGTGCTCGTCTAGAGGCTGCATAGTAAACATCTAGACCGGAGCTATCTCCACTTACAACTAGTAAAACTTCGTCTGGATAAATGTCAACAACTCGAATACAGCGTGCAATGATTCTGGAAAATAAATTGGCTAAAGATTGTTCAAGATGAATTAAATCTTCATCATGCAATTCAGCTTCTTTATAAAATAGGTTCTCAGTATCTAGAGTTTCTTTAATTGGCAATCCCGCTTCGGATTCACCGAGAGCTAAAAGATCAATCTGACCATTGACTTCTACCGCAGCGAAAGCAGAATCGTTTCCTAGATATATGGTTAATGCTGTTTTCATATATTTTGTGATTTTTATTTCTCAAATGTTTCTTTTAATGAGTCTGACATTATTACCGTCTGAACAACTCATATATTTAAAAAAATTGCTGCAAGCGAAATCTTTATCGCATATCAGCGAATCTAATGGCATCCTTAAAAGTGATGGACTTGAGACAATTAAACCATTTAATCGCTGTAGCTGATCACGGAAGTTTTTCTTCTGCCGCACGCTCACTTCACACAGTGCAATCGAATGTCTCTAACCATGTTGCAAAACTAGAAAGAGAACTTGGCACAGTCCTACTGGATCGTCGAACAATGCAACCCACCCCTGAAGGTCAAGCGGTGATAGGCAGAGCTCGAAGGATTAAAGCGGAGATGAAAGCAATTTCAGATGACCTTCTTTCAATAAACGAAGAAGTTGAAGGCCATGTTCAAATAGGCTGCATAGGCACAACCGCCCGTTGGATAATTACACCTTTGCTAGAAAAACTGTCTAAAGCCTTCCCTTCTCTCCAGCCGAGACTTATAGACGCCGACACAAATTCCTTAACCCAGAAAATCCTTTCTGGTGATATTGACTTGGCGATCATTAACACACCTGCAATGAACGCGAGCCTGGAATCAGAAACACTATTTGAAGAAGAAAAAATAATTGTCGCTCCGGTTGGTCATCCTCTAGCTGAAAACGAATCAATATCACTTCAAGATCTTTCCGGATACGAACTTATGATGACTCCACAAGGAACGTTTTTTCGTGACTCTCTAGATGAAGAATTATCATCTGCTGGAGTGGAAATGAAAATTTCTGCAGAAATTGATGGGTTGAGGCTATTAGCTTCTCTCGCATTTCAAGGTCACGCTCCTGCTATTCTTCCCGCTAGTGCAGTTTCTGGATATCCCGACGACAACTGGGTTTTAATTAGAATAAATGGACTTCTGAAGAGACCAGTAACACTCATAAGGAACAAAAGAATAACCCCTTCTCTACCTGCAAGGGCGACTAATGAAGTTATACATGAAGTGGTAAAAGAGATTGGTCCTAACCAACCAGGCATTGAGGTCTGCATCTAAACATGGATACCGAGTCGAAGCATTCAGTCAGAATCCGAGGTAAAACGACAGGTTCCGTAACTTCAAATGTAATTTCTTTAGCCGGTCGCAACGTAATGCAAGTAGAAATTGGAGCTGGAGAGACTAAGTCAATAAAACCGATTGACGGTGAAAACCTTGCAGCTGCTGCAAAAATAGCCCACGAACAAGGTATCCCTATCGTTTGTTTCGTCGAATCATCTGGCGCTGACATCCTGGAGGGTGTAGCAGCGGTCCACGGTTGGGGCGTAGCGGCGAGAGAATTCGTGAGATGCTCTGGAAAAGTACCTGTCATTTTTTGTGTTACTGGAGCTACGGTCTCTGGTCCAGCCTTGCTTCTAGGTCTTGCCGACTTTGTAGTAATGGTTGATGACAGTTATGCATTTGTGAGCGGTCCGCAAATGGCTGAAATGTTTACTGGTGAAACAACTAGCAACGAAGAATTAGGAGGGGCTTCTTTACATGATCGGACTACTGGAGTTTCTCATTTTGCAGTAAGCAATCTTGATGAAGGTAAAGAACTGATCGAAGAGTTGTTATCTTTCTTGCCTAATAATACTTACGAGATTCCTAAAGGCTGGGATTCTGATGATCCTGCCGATCGCTCTACTCCTGAAGCGGGTAACATCCTGCCCGATTCAATCTCAGACAGTTACGACGTTCGCGATGTGATCACTTGTGTAGTAGATGACGGTCACATCCTTGAATCTCGTAAAAATTGGGCAACTAATCTTATTACCGCATTTGCTTCTATAGCAGGAAGACCAGTCGGAATAGTCGCAAACCAGCCTCAGTCAATGGCGGGAACTTTGGATATACCTGCTTCGCAAAAAGGAGCTCGTTTTGTTTCATTCTGCGATTCTTTTAATTTGCCATTGGTTACTTTTGTGGACACCTCTGGGTTTTACCCAGGAAAAGATCTTGAATGGAGAGGCATGATCAGATACGGGGCCCAAATGGCTTATGCATATGCAAGAGCAACAGTTCCAAGAGTTTGTTTAACTCTAAGAAAATCCTATGGAGGCGCATACATAGTTATGGATTCACGTTATATGGGGAATGATCTTATGTTGGCATGGCCTTCAGCTGAGATAGCAGTTATGGGGGCGAAGGGGGCAATCGAAATACTGCACCGCGATGCTAACGATGAAGAAAAACTCTCTCTTGAAAGTTCCTACGAAGAGAAACTGCTTAATCCGTTCGTTGCAGCCGAAAGGGGTTCAGTGGATCGAATAATAGAACCAGCAGAAACAAGATGCGAGATTGCTTCAGCGTTGGAGCTCTTATCTGAAAAGAAGGAAAAGCTACCAAAACGCAAGCATGACAATATCCCTCTATAACCCCTCAAAAAATTGATTGCATCTGATAAATTGGAAACTGACGAAAGGTAAAACTAAAAGTGTCGGAAAGTATAAGCATCACAGATAATAGAACCGGAGATTCAGTCGAAATTCCCATACATAAAAATGGGGTTGATTCTGGTGAGTGGTCGAAGCTGCTTCCGGGCATATGGTTTGACGACGCTTCTTTTGGGAACACTTCTGGAGCTCATAGCGCTGTAACAGAGTTAGATGGCAGTGCAGGCTTTCTGAGATACAGAGGTTATCCAATCGAACAACTTGGTAAAGAATGCTCCTTTCTTGAAGTCGCGTATCTTCTACTAAACGCTGAGCTTCCCACCAGAGAACAACTCACGTTATGGGAGGATGAGATACAGGAAGAATCCAGCATTCACGAAAACTTCCATAAGCGTATTCTTGAAGGATTTAGGGATGATGCTCATGCAATGGGAGTCTTAGTGTCTACTGTCGCTGCACTATCGACCTTCTTCCCTGAAAGTAAAGATGTAGAAGATCCTTCAGTGCGCAGGAAACAGATAGTAAGACTGATAGCAAAAATGCCTACTCTCGCAGCTAGCGCGTATAGACGTAGTGTAGGAACCCCTTACGTTCTTCCAGATCCAGATCTCGATTACACAGACAATTTCCTTTCCATGATGTTTAGGCCGGGAGACTCTGAATATGAAGTTGACCCTGTTCTCAGACGTGCACTGGATCTTCTGTTCGTACTTCACGCAGATCACAGTCAAAACTGTTCAACGACTGCTGGTCGCGTAGTAGGAAGTTCACTTGCAGATCCTTATCTGACTGTGTCAGCAGCCTGCTCGGCTCTATCTGGTCCTCTTCATGGTGGTGCTAATGAAAGCGTCATTCGGATGCTCGAAGAAATAGGGTCATACGATCAAATAGACAGTTTCATAAATGCCGTAAAAGCTGGAGAAAGACGTCTGATGGGTTTTGGCCATAGGGTCTACAAAAATTATGACCCTAGAGCTCGAATCGTAAAAGACACGGCACACGAAGTTTTTGATGTCGTAGGTAAAAATCCGTTATTGGACATGGCATTAAAACTCGAAGAAGTGGCACTTGCGGATGACTATTTCGTGAGTCGAAAACTTTATCCCAATGTTGATTTCTATTCCGGTCTCACATATCAGGCAATGGGTTTTCCTGTTGAAATGTTTACAGTGCTTTTTGCGATTGGACGAACCCCTGGATGGTTAGCTCACTGGGATGAGATGCTCTCTCAGGATTCTCGAATAGCAAGACCTCGTCAAATCTATATCGGATCACCCGAAAGAGATGTCCAACCTATAGACAAGCGTTAATCATTTCCCTCTTACTAAATCCCTGTAAGACCCTTCTTTATCTACTCGATGTTCTGTAGGTAAACCCAGTACACGTTCGCCAAGAATGTTTCTCTGAACTTCATCAGTACCTCCACGAATCGACATTGATGGTCCTGTCAAAAATTCGATGTGTTCATGATCATTTACAAGCATTCCTTCTGCCCCGAAAAATTCCTTCGATAAGTAAGCACGAAATTTAAATGCTAGGACACTTCTTAATTTTGCACCAGAACCTGCGGGACCGGAACTGTTTCCTGAAGATGCGGCACGCAAAACGGTCAGCTGATTAACGCGGTGAAGCATGAACGCTTTCATGGCTTTCTGTCGTGATACAGGATCATCTAAATAACCCTTGACTTTCCAATCCTCCAACCATGTCGGGAGACCATTTGACTGATCACCTCCACCAAATGACCTTCCTCCCAAACTCGATCTCTCCAATGCGAGTGTCTTTACTGCGATTTTCCAGCCGTCTCCCAGATTTCCAATACGATTCCTGTCTTCAACGGCCACATCAGAGACAAACACTTCACTGAAATGTCTATCGCCGTTCATTTGTTCAATGGTGCGCACTTCAATTCCTGGTGACTTCATATCTACAGCGAACATCGTGAGCCCGGAGTGTTTTGTCGTTTCAGGGTCCGTGCGTGCAAGACACATCCCCCATTTAGAGTATGCCCCTCTCGAAGTCCATACTTTTGAACCATTTAGAATCCATTCTTCTCCATCTTTTTCTGCACTCATTCCTACATTTGCCAAATCAGAACCAGCGTCCGGTTCTGAGAACATCTGGCACCAAATTTCGGATCCATTTGCAATCGGTAGAAGCCATCTATCCATTTGGTCATCTGTGCCCAATTCCATCAAAACGGGACCCACAAGACTTAAACCAACTCCATAAGGGTAAAGATCTGCTCCTTCGAATAAACCTAAAGTTTTAGAGATCTTGGAGGCCTCTTCTGGAGTTGAATTTCTGCCACCATACTTTTGAGGCCATGTGGGTAGCATCCAGCCTTCTTCAACAAGGGCTTGTAAATAATTTCTGCCTGCTTCTAAATCATCACTCCCGGCTCCTAAAACTGTAGAGGAAGTTTCAGCTCCTAATTTCGGCAGTATCTCAGAAATAGCTTCATATATTTCTTCATCATTTAAAGACACATGCTTATTCTGCCCTACAAATCGCCCAGTCCGCTGAAATCATAAGATTTGGAGCATTATGTCTATATGAATGAGATATTAGAAGTTTCAAATACTGTTCTGGATGAAGTGATTTCAGTGCGTAGAGACATACACGCTCATCCTGAGCTGCATCTGGACAACCCGAAAACTCAAAATCGCATACTTGAATCTTTAGAAGACCTTCCTCTTGAAGTCACTATTGGTAAAAATCTGACTTCCGTTGTAGCAGATCTTAAAGGAACAAAAACTTCCGAAGGTCCTACCATTCTTTTACGTGCCGACACTGACGCTCTTCCCATGGATGAAGATAGCGGAGAAACTTTTTGCTCAGTGGAGCCAGGTCGTTCACACGCCTGTGGTCATGATGCTCATACAGCGATGCTCGTCGGAGCCGCAAAAGTGCTTTCAAAAATGCGAGACCAGTTTTCTGGAACAGTTAGATTTATGTTCCAGCCGGGTGAGGAAGGAGCAGGTGGAGCGCGAATTATGATTGATGAAGGTGTGCTTGAGGATGTAACTCGTGCTTTCGCTATTCACGTGACTCCAAATCTTCCAACAGGATTCGTGGCCTGTCGTCCTGGGGCGATGCTTGCTTCGACTGATGAAATCCAAGTAACTGTTATTGGGCAAGGAGGCCATGCTTCGACTCCTCATCTTTGCGCTGACCCAATACCTCCAATGGCTTCAATGATAAATTCTCTTCAAACCTCTGTTACTCGTGAGATAAATGCCTTCGATCCTGCTTTGGTAACTATTGCCCATGTGGAAGCTGGAACCACAACAAATGTAATTCCCGAAAAAGCTTTCTTTGAGGGAACAATCAGGTGTGTTTCTGAAAATACACGGAACCAAATAAAAGAATCAGTAGTTCGAGTGTGTGATCAAATAGCTAAGGCTCATAAATGTTCTGCTGAGGTAATAATCACTGAGGGTTACCCAGTGACCGTAAATGACGCCGGTGAAGCTGCTCGTTTTGCATTACTTTGTGAGAAAACGATTGGTGAAGGTAGTTTCTTCGAATTCCCTTCGCCTGTCATGGGAGGTGAAGATTTTTCATATCTACTTCAAAAAGTCCCAGGTGTGATGGCTTTTTTGGGTGTTTGTCCCGAAGATATCGAAGATTCTTTAAAGGCTCCCCCTTGTCATTCGAACCGTATGCGCATAAATGAATCAGCTCTCCTCTACGGTGTTGCTCTACATACTGCTGTTGCTCTCGAAGGAGGTTGATGTGGGTGCACAAATAGATGACTTTTGTAGTCTCATGGAGCTAGAAGGACACGGACCAGATGTTTACGTGGGATTAAGCCCCGATTATCCCTGGGGTAGGGTTTACGGGGGTCAAGTGGTGGCTCAAGCTTTACGTGCTGCCGCATCGACCGTTGAAGAAGAACGTCACGTGCATTCACTTCATGCTTACTTTATTAGGGGTGGAACTAGTGATGAACCAATTAGATACGAAGTTGACCGGCTTAGAAACGGCCGTTCTTTCACTACAAGAAGAGTTGTTGCCCGCCAGTCCGATGGAGCTATTCTAAATTTGTCTTGCTCATTCCAAAAAGATGAAGAACAAGTAGACATCCAGGAGTCTTCTCTACCAGATGATGCTGGTAATCCAGATGATTATGAATCTGAGAATTGGGCTCCCCTCCTAGAGCGAAGGCCAACTAATTCTAATTGGTCGTCTGCTTCTGGAAGGGCCGCTACTTGGTTGAAAGTGCATGGACCTATTCCTGATGATCCAATTCTTCAAGCATGTGCTCTGGCTTTCGCCAGTGATGACGTTCCAACAGAAGCAGTTAGCACTTCTCATCCGAAAATGACTGAAGTGCGTGATGGCTGGAGTGGATATGCGGATTTATTCATTGGAGCAAGTTTGGATCACGCAATTTGGTTCCATAGAAGTGCCAGAGCAGATGAATGGCAGTTTCATGATTTTCGATCTCATGGACTAAATGGAGGTCGTGGTCTTTCAACGGGGGAAATTTTTACCTCAGATGGACTCCACGTAGCAACTGTCGCTCAAGAAGCACTCTTACGGGAAAGAACTAGATAGACACCGGAAAAGCAGGTTTAAGAAAATGAGTGATACTAATGTCTCAATTTTGTGGGAAGCCGTCGACTACATACGTGTGGAAGAGATAAAGAAAGCTTTTCCACAAGTCAACTTCGTAGATGTTTCTCCCGGAGTGGAACTTGACCAAGAACTCAGGGGGGAAATTTTTCTAGTCACCCCTACCCGAGACACAGCTGAATTACCCAAATTCTTAGATAAAGGAATTGAATGGGTTCACATAATGGCTCACGGGGTTGATGGATTGCCTTTCGAAATGCTGGACGATTGCGTGGTTACTTGTTCTAGAGGTGCTTCGTCCGTACCCATTGCTGAATGGGCTGTCACTATGATTCTCTCTCATACGAAAAAAATTCCAGAAAGTTGGATCTCCAAAGAACCTGAAAACTGGTTTCTAGCCCCACTCGAGACACTCTCGGGGGCAACAGTAGCTTTACT
>Ga0208764_10001315_pt1 | contig 16021 bp, 17 predicted proteins | sample ETNtaG_18_FD_185762 | JGI IMG/M metagenome (GOLD analysis project Ga0208764, IMG submission 185762) | Marine microbial and viral communities from oxygen minimum zone, Eastern Pacific Ocean - ETNP201302SV91 (SPAdes) (version 2) | ecosystem: Environmental > Aquatic > Marine > Oceanic ... | reverse complement strand
TAGTTTTTTATATGATTTTTAATTATTTTATATTTAAAACCTTCATTAGAAAGAATTTTGTTTGCTAATTTAAATTTACCTGAATTTTTAACTAAAAAAGAAATATTGTTTTTTTTAACATTAAAACCAAAACTTAAAATATATGAATATGTTCAATTTTATATTAGGAGCAAGTTTACAACCAGGAGATTTTACTGGTTTTACTTTCTTCATCGGATCTGTTTCAATGTTAGCTGCAACTGTGTTCTTTTTAGTACAACATGGTCAAGTTGACAAGAAGTTTAAAGATTCTATGCTTGTCGCTGCATTGATTACTGGTATTGCAGCTGTACATTATTACTATATGAGAGATCAGTGGGCTGCTGGATTAGGTTCGCCAACTGAATTGAGATATATAGATTGGATTCTTACCGTTCCTTTAATGGTAGTAGAGTTTGCTTTACTTACTGGAGTAGGAATGAGAAAATTATTCTGGGCATCAGTTGTTATGTTAGTAACAGGATATTTTGGTGAATCTGGAGTTACAGGAATGCTAGACGCTCAAGTATGGGGTGCTATTGCAGGTCTTGCTTATTTTTGGATGGCTTATGAAGTTGGTTGTTTAACTATTTTTGGAGGACCAAGTGGTGAAGTTGGTAATGCTCTTGCGAGTGGCGAAGGTAAAATTCCTGCTGCTGGAAGAATGTTACAATGGTTTGTATTAGTTGGTTGGTCTATTTATCCTTTAGGATATATGTTAGGAACCGATGGATGGTATAGCGGAATGCTAGCAGGCCTTCCATTAAATATGGATATTGTTTACAATGTTGGTGATGCAATCAATAAGATTGGATTCGGTATGGCTGTTTGGTCTGCTGCAAAATAACGTTGTAATAACTTATTGATTAAAAGGTGAGGTTTTCCTCACCTTTTTTTTTGTATATTTCAATATGATTTCTTCAAAAAATTATTTGATTCCATCAAAGATATTTGGTTTAATTGTTTCCTTATCTATTATTTTCTTTGGTATTGAAAGTTCATATTCTTCCTTATTTTTTTTATTTATTATGTTAACGATTGGTATTCCTCATGGGTCTATAGATCATTTAATTGCTTTTATTAATCCTCAGACAAGAAGGTTTCAGAATAAATTTTATTTTTTTATATCTTATATATCATTAATTTTTTTTAATATTTTTTTATGGATTATTTCTCCGTATCTAGGACTTTTTATTTTTTTAATAATCTCATGTTATCACTTTGGAGAAACTCAAGTATTAGGGTATGCAACTACGGATAATAAATTCCTAAATTTTGTTTTAGGAGCAAATATTTTATTATCTCTTTTTCTTAATAATATATTTGAATTACAGGAGATATTATATTCTTTTTCTTTTTTTAGTAATATAGATTTAAGCTCATTAGATAAAATATTTTTTTTGTTATTATCTATATCCATTTTAATGGTTTCAATAATTTATTCTGATGTTGAAAGAAAAATTATTTTGTATGCCGAAATGAGTATTATGTATTTAATTTTTTTTCATACTGATCTTTTAACTTCATTTTCTTTATTCTTTGGTTTTTCACATTCTCTTCCTATGCTTTTAATTGAGTTTAAAGAAATGAAAGAAAAGAGTTTTATAATGTTTTATTTTAAAACATTGCCTTTTACTTTTTTATCAATTTTGTTTGGAATAATAATCTACTATTTTAATTCCGATCTATTAACAACAGATAATCTAATTTTATTCATATTTATAATCATATCAAGCTTAACCCTACCACATGTTTTTATTATGAAAGATTTCATTAAGAACAAATGATATTTGAAAACTTATTTGAAACTGATCATATTTCATACTTTTTTGTATTGATGTTTAGTAAATAAAAATAATAAATCTTATTTATTTAAATCTTTACTTGTTACATAATAGTCTCTATCTATTGATATGTTTTTATTTTTAATTTCAAGTTCTTGCCATTTATTTTTTGGAAATAATTTTTCATTTTTTTTGTCAATTATTATTTCTATTGGCATATTAAAATTTTCTATTGTATTAGACCATCTGTATTTTAATTTATTATTTTCAATTTTATATTCAAATACTGGGATTCTATAATCTCTTAAATATTGATCAAAAACATATTTTAGATCGAAATCAATATTTTTAGAAATATATTCTTCTACTTGTGCTGAAGATACAGTTTGGTGATAAAATGTTTTATTTAAACCTCTTAAAATCGCTCTCCATTTTTCATCATTTACAGCTATTTGTCTAATTGTATGTAATAAGTTTGCTCCTTTTGAATACATATCTTTTGAACCCTCTCTATTTACATTATATGGCCCAATTATTGGTTTTGTATTTTGTATTCCTTTACGTGTTCCGATTGTATAATCTGCTCCAGCTTCTTTTCCATAATGATAATTTAAAAATATATTTTCTGAATATGCAGTAAAGCCTTCATGAATCCACATATCAGCCATGTCAATATAAGTGATGTTATTTGCAAACCACTCATGACCAGATTCATGAATAATTATAAAATCAAATTTTAAGCCCCATCCTGTATCAGAAGGATCTCTACCTAAATAACCTTTTAAAAATTTATTTCCATAAGTTATTGAGCTTTGATGTTCCATTCCTAGATAGGGTACTTCAACCAATTTATAACCATCTTCATAAAATGGATATGGCCCAAACCAATATTCAAAAGCTTCTAGCATTTTTGGCACATCTTTAAAATGCTTTTTTGCTTTTTCTAGATTATATTTTAAAACAAAATAATCAACATCTAACTTTCCTTTCTCTCCATCATAAATTTCAGAAAATTTAACATAATCACCTATGTTTATGTTAACTCCGTAATTATTTATTGGATTATTAACAAACCAGTGATAAGTTTTTCTTCCATTATTTTCAGATGTTATTTTTCTCAATCTACCATTGGAAACGTTGATCAGATTTTCAGGTACATTAACACTAATGAGCATACTATCTACTTCATCATACATATGATCTTTATTTGGCCACCAAACACTTGCGCCAAGTCCTTGACATGATGTTGCAATAAAATGATTTCCATTTTCATCTTTGTCCCAAGATAGACCTCCGTCCCAAGGTGCTCTTATAGCTTCTTTTGGTTTTCCTTCATATTTGATAATTAATTGATTTACGTCTCCTTCTTTCTGGTCTTTATTTAAAAAGATGAAATATGCATTCCCTTCTCTCTTATATTTTAAAGATTTATTTTCTTGAGTTGCTGAAGTAATCATCAAAGGTTCTTGTAGGTCTATTTGAATTACGTTGTAAGGTTTTAATACACTATATACTATGGTATTTTTTCCAGAGATTGATTTTTCATCAGGGAAAACAGAAATATCCAAATGATAATAATTTAAATCCCACCATTCTCTTTCTTTCGTTATACTTCCTCTAAGTGTATCTTGTCTAGTAAAAGATTCTTTTTCTTCAAATATACCCTGAGAAAATATAGGATATGATAAAATATAAATACATGAAACAATTAAAAAATAAAAAACGTTCTTATTCATAAATAATGTTTTATTAACATAAAGATTTTTAAATGTAAATATTTTTTGACTAAATTTAATTGTAATGATAAAATATACTTTCTATTTACTATTCTCTCTAATAATCTCATTTTCTCTTGAAGCGCAGTCTTTAAAAGGATTAAAAAATAAAGCTCTTAATTTAAAAAATAATCTTAAAAATACCCCTACAAAAGTTCCATCTATTTCTGAGGATGAAGCTGCTAAAGCTTTAAGAGAAGCTCTTAATAATGGAATAAACAACTCTGTTGAAATAGTATCTAAAGTTGATGGATACCTGCAAAGCCCTGAAATTAAAATTCCATTTCCTCCAGACGCAAAAAAAATTGAAGATAGATTAAGATCATTAGGAATGAATAAATTAGTTGACGATGCTATTTTATATATTAATAGAGCAGCTGAAGACGCAGCAAACGAAGCTAAGCCTATCATCGTTCAAGCAATCAAAAATATGACAGTTAGAGATGCTATTAATATCGTTAAAGGAGAAGATAATGAGGCAACCAATTATTTGAAGAAAAATACCTTTGATTCTTTATATCAAAAATTTATTCCTCCTATTCAAACTTCATTAGAAAAAGTTAATGCAACAAAGCACTGGTCTACTGTTATATCTAGATATAATAAAATTCCTATGGTTCAAAAAGTCAATCCTGATTTAGATGATTATGTTACAAGAAAAGCTTTGGATGGATTATTTATTATGATTGCTAAAGAAGAGAAAAAGATTAGAGACAAACCTTTAGCAAGAGTAACTGAAACATTAAAGAAAGTATTTGATTGGGTTGATTCTCAAAAAATGGATTAGTATTATATTTTTGGAATTGAAATTGCCCCACCTTTTTTTGTCACACAAATCGATGCTGCTTTTGATGCCATAGATAAACAATCTTCTACTTTATTATCTCTTGACAAAGAGCTAATAAAGTAACCAATAAAAGTATCTCCAGCAGCCGTAGTATCTATAGCTTTAACTTTCACAGCTTTGCATTTAAAATTTTTCTTTTTACTAGAATAAATAGACCCTTTTTCTCCAAGGGTTAGTAAAATGGATGTGTTAGAATATTTATTTTTTAATAAATTAATTATTTCATCAAAATCAACATTTTTCCGTGTTAATTTTTTTGATTCACTTTCATTTACGATAAGACAATCAACTAAATTAAGAGGATAGTTTAAAACTTCTTTTGTCATAGGAGCTGGATTAAAAAATATTTTCATTCCTTTTTTATTAGCTTTTTCTATTATCTCAGGAATTTTATTTATCTCATTTTGGAGGAGTAAAATATCTCCTTGATTGAAATTTTCTAAAATTATATCTATTTGATTTGATTCAATAGCTTTATTTGCACCCCCGTGAATAATAATTGAATTTTCGCCATCTTTATTTACTTGAATTATTGCATGACCAGTACTATCATTTACTTCTTTTATATTATCAACATTAACATTCCATTTTATCAACTCTTTTTTAATGTTATCATCTTTGATATTTATATTTCCAGCATGAAAAACTTGAGAGCCAGCTTGAGCTAATGCTACACTTTGATTTAATCCTTTTCCACCTAGAAAAACTTTAAAATTATTGCTTGGAATTGTTTCACCAGATTTTACAAAATCATCTACTTCATAAACATAATCGATATTAATAGAACCTATATTTAGTATTTTCATTTTAATGATTTCTTAAATATATCAAGAAATTTTTTTCTTGAGGCTTTCAATATAATTGTAGTATTTTTTTTACCTTTTTCATTAAGTATATTTTCTCCCCGGTGTTCTTTATTAGAAAGATTAATATTAACGTTATATTTTTTTGACTCGACAATGATACTTGGATCTAATGCTATGGCCATTGCTAAAGGATCTGCTAGTTCGATTGTTTCATTTCCATATTTCTTTTTCTTATATTTTTTTGGATTACTTTGAATATCCATTGAAAATTTAGACAGAGGTGTATTTAGATTGTTGATTGATTTAATAGTTTTAGAATCAAACCAAGCATATGTTTTTGTTGCATCCCAATCAATCATAGTAATTTCCATTCCTGATTGAAGTACCATCGCTGCAGCTTCAGGATCTACCCAAAAGTTAAACTCAGAAAATGGGGTTATATTTCCAGGACCAAATGCAGTTCCACCCATGATAAAACAATTTTTTATTTTTGAAATTATTTTAGGATCTCTTTTTACTGCTAGTGCAAGATTAGTAAGAGGTCCTATTGCTACAATCTCTAAAGTATTTTCAAATTGATAAACTTTTTCAATTATGATATCAACGGCATTACCCTCTGTGGCTTTCCTTCCTTTTAAATCTAGGCCTATATCTCCAAGGCCATCTTGGCCATGAAAAAATTCTGATGTTCTTAAAGCTCTTTTTAAAGGTTTTGATTCACCTAGATAAACAGGAATATTTTTATTACAAAGCTCAACTGTATACAAGGCATTTTGAAGCCCTTGTTCTACCGGAATATTTCCAGCTACCACAGTAATTGCTTCTATATTTATATTTGAATTATTAAGAGCCATTACAAGAGCAACAGCATCATCCGAGCCAGTATCTGTATCAATTAATATATGTCTCATTAAAAAAATTAACCTTCTAAAGCTGCTTTAGTAAAGACATATTTCCCATTCTTTTCTTCAATTAGATACCAAAGATTTTTTATTTTACTTACATTGGAATTATCATCCGACCAATCGTTTTCACTGCTGCAATTATGAAAAAAACTTCCGTCAAGAATCTCAGATTCTTTTAACCAACCTCTCTCTATCATCAAACGCATTCCACCTGCACCTCTACCTGCAATTCCACTACCAGAAATTGAAGTCTCTTTATCTTCATTGTAGTTATCATAAGCCTGTTTAAGTAAAGCGCTTACCCCGTCCTTATTATTCATTTCACCAGTAACTAATTTAGCAAAGTACTCTGCGCCTCCTTCAATAACCCACTTGTGGTTGCTTTTAGATTTATCTCTTAATTTTCTACAACTTTCATCAGTAAGATCTTGTTGAAATGCATGGTAAAGCTCATGAATTACAAGAGATTGTTTACTTTCTTCATTCATGTCATTCGTAAATCCCATAAGTATTATTCTAAATTTAGGACATATATCAAATTGGCTAGAAGCATCAGCTCCGTTTTCTATATAGCCTCTAAATTTTTTTAGCTCTTCTTTTTTCCCGTCATTTCCTAAACATGATTTATCAAGCCATTCAGAGATTCCAGTCATCAATTTTTCTATTTGATCATTTGATAATAATACCTTATGTTGATTAAATGGTTTTGCTTCTTTAACAAAATCTCCAACATCCCAAGATACTGCTAAGATATCAGCATTTTGATCCTTCATTTTTTTTGAAGCGTAGCTAGTCCATGACTCAATTTTTGAAGTGCTAACACTACTTTCATTTAGAATCTTAATTCCAGGAGTCACATTTTCATCTGCTTTATTAACCTTATCTTCTTTTGAACAAGAGATTACAAAGATTGAAATTATAAAAATTGATAATATAATAAACTTTTTCATTTTTATATTTATTTTTTTCTAGCTTCAACAAAGCTTTTTACAAAATAAATCATAGCATAGACTGAGGAAGATAGCATGATAATTATTCTAACTGCTGCTTCATTTCTTCCATCTTCCAATGCACTTAGTAAAGGCATTATGTTTGCAAAAGATAATAATGTAAGAAGAACTGCAATGTGAGCAATTACTTTATTACTGTTTTTTATTCCATTATTTAAAAAAATAAGTGCTACTCCTATGGCAACAGGTATTAATGATGTAGGAGAACCAGAAATAAAATAACCCCATCCTCCAATAATAATTAAAACTATCGCATTTAATAAACTGGCTACATGTGCTTTCATATTTTTTATTTGAAGATTAAGAATTAATAAATTTAATATAACTTTTTTTAATTAATGTTTATTTAAAAAAATTATCTAATTGTTGTCTTCTAAATTCAAAAATATTTTTTAATTGATATTTAACAATTTTTCCAGCTAACAATCTACCTATAAAACCAAGTGGAAGTTTGAATTTGACTACATCATATGCCCATAGAATATTGTTTTTTTTTTCAAACTTATGTTCATGTTCCCAAAGACTAAAAGGACCAGAAATTTGTTTATCAATAAATCCAAAAGGTTTTTTAACATAAGTTATTTTTGTAGTCCAACCTACTCTGATAAAAGGGAAAGGAGATACCTTATATTTAATTATTAAACCCTCATACATAGAGTTGAAATCAGAAAGAATTTTAAAATTCATATGCTTAGGTGTAATCTTAAAAAGATTTTTAGGGTTTGAAAAAAAGTCCCAACTTTTGGCTAAACTAGTATTTAGTTTTTGTTTTGATTTTAAATAGTAAAAACCAGAATTATATTTTATATTTATCATCAATCTTTATACTCTTTTTAAAAGATTTGGTTTGCGTTTTTTAAAATTTTTTTCTGATTAATTTTTATTATTTATGATTAGGACAGTATTATTTTTAATCGTTACACTTTTTGGTGTAGTTTATCTTTCATTCTATTATGATATTTTTAATGTTACTTTTTCTTTAGAACAAGAGGAAGCTCTATATGCAATGGTTAATCTTTATTTATTTTCTGTTGCATATTGTTTTATTGTAAGTGAGCTTGCTGTAAATTATAGTCAAGTAGATAAACTATGGAGTACAATACCGATAGCTTATGTTTGGTATTTTGCATATGCAAGTGGAATGAATGATAGACTTGTGTTGATGGCTATATTAGTAACATTTTGGGGAAGTAGGTTAACTTATAATTTTGCTAGAAAAGGAGGCTTTAGTATTTACTTTTGGAAGGGAGAAGAAGATTATAGGTGGATTGAAGTCCGTAAAAAAATGTCTTTTTTAAAAGGAAGATTTACTTGGGGGTTGTTTAATTTATTTTTTATTTGCTTTTATCAACTTGGGTTAATTTTTTTATTTACACTACCTATTTTAGCTGCATGGCAAGGAATGGCAGAACCATTATATTGGGCTGATTATCTTATTGGATCATTAATGCTATTTTTTATTATTATTGAAACTATATCAGATGAACAACAATATAGTTTTCAAACAGAAAAGTATCGAAGAATAAATAAAGGTGAAAAACTTGATGGAGACTATAAACTTGGATTTAGAACTACTGGATTATGGGCTTTATCTAGGCATCCAAATTTTGCTTCTGAACAACTTATCTGGATATTATTTTATTGTTTTAGTGTATCTGCAACTGGACTTTGGTTTAATTGGTCTGTAATTGGTTGTATCTTATTAGTTATACTATTTAAAAATAGTGCGGATTTTAGTGAAGAAATTAGTTCAAAGAAATATCCTATGTATAAAAAATATATAGAAAATGTTCCAATGTTTTTACCTATTTTTGGTGTTAACAAAAATTGGAAGGACTAAGTTTTATTTCCGGAATTCTTTATAGATCATACTAGGTTGAATACTCTTATTTTTTTGGTACTTATCACTAATGTAAGTTTTATAATCTCCTTTTAAGCTGTGATAATAAATTTGGCATATTTCAATTTCAGGATAAATTTTTATTGGCTGTACACAAAAAATCTCTAATGTCCAGAAGCCTTCGAATCCTACATCACCAAATCCAGCGGTAATATGCACAAACAAACCAAGTCTACCAATAGAAGATCTCCCTTCAAGCATTGGAACAAGATTTTGAGTTTTAGTATGCTCTTTTGTTCTTCCTAAGTAAAGTTTATTTGGTTCTAGTGTTAATCCTTCTTTTGGAATAATTAGATTGGTAGTTTTTAATTCTTTTTTCATATCAAAAACTTCATCTTCATAATACATTAATTCATTGTGAAGTTTTAAGTTATAACTATTGGGATTAAGTTGATTTTCATTAAAAGGGTCAATATGTATATCACTACCTAATCTTTTTTTAATTTCTAGTCCAGATAAAATCATTTATGTTAAATTAATTTTTCAAGTAAAGTTTTCGTAGCAATTATACCTTCATGAGGAGCTAAATAATTTCCTTTGCTTCCAAACAAATTTAGCATAGCTCCTTCATATTCAATAGCAATAAAACCTTCATATGAAGATTCTTTTATTATATTAATCATTTTTTCAAAGTCTGTATTAATGTCATTTCCTTTATCATCAAATTCATGAGATTTTGCACTAATACCTTTTGCAAAAGGAAGGAGTTCTTCAACACCTTCATATTTATCATATTGTTGATCGCAAGGTTTTGTTAGGTTAGCTAAATCCAATCTTTCTCTTTTCATACAAAATCCATGATTTCCAAAATCAGGAAGTGTGCCTACAAATTCACTATTAATCTCTTTGATAAGTTTAACCAACCACTTTGCATTTCCAGTTAATCCTCCATGATTTTCAACAATTGTACTTATACCATATGATGAACCGAATTCTGCTAATTTCGCAATACTTTCTGTGCTAGTTTCTAAAATATCTTCTTCTGATCCTACATCTGATTTTAGATTTACTCTGATAGAATGGCAATTAATTTGTGATGCAACTTCGATCCATTGTTTATGATATTCAATTGCCTTATTTCTTTCATTTTTATTTAAAGCAGCAAGGCTAGGTCCTTGTTCCATAGTTTGGATGTTAATATCATCTACAAGAATAATGGTATTTGAAATTCCAAGATCTTTACTTTTTTTATTAAGTTTATCAAGAAAATTTTTATCTTTTTCTTTATTCATAAATGCTATCGACCAATATTCTGCCCCGTTTAATCCATATGTGTTTTTTACTATTTCTGGAAAATCCATAATATTGAATTTTCCTGTCATTAATAATGGAGCAAAAGAATAAGCTTGTAATGAAATTTTAAGATTGAGATGGTTTAATTTTTCTTTGCATGAAGAAAAAATAAAAGGAGATGGAAGGGTAGCAGCAAGAGAAAGTCCCATAGAATATTTTAAACTATTTTTTAAAAATTTTCTTCTATAATTTTCCATTTTTTTACTTTTATAAGATCTGATAAAATTATTACTTTTTTAACTTATATTGCAAAATAATTTAATCTGATTATGAAAAACAAATCTATAATATTTGCTAAAAGACCAGTAGACTTACCTTCAATTGAAAATTTTTCTATTCAAGATGATGTTATTCCTATTATTAATGATAATGAAATACTCCTTAAGTCAGTTTATGTGTCTGTAGACCCGTACATAAGAGGAAGAATGAACAATGTAAAATCTTACATTCCACCTTTTGAGGTTGGGGACCCTATGAAATCAGCTATGGTTGCAGAGGTTGTTGAATCAAAAAATAAAAATTATACTGTTGGCTCTCACTTATATGGCATGTTAGATTGGAAACTGTTTCAAGTTTCTGATGGAACAGGACTGTTCCCTATCCCTCAAGGTCTTGCTCCTCTTTCATCTTACCTTGGAATCTTGGGTGTTACCGGTTTAACTGCATATTTTGGATTATTGGAAATCGGTTCGCCAAAAGAAAATGAAACTTTGGTAGTTTCAGGAGCTGCAGGAGCTGTTGGTATAACTGTATCACAAATAGGAAAAATAAAAGGCTGCAGAGTAGTTGGCATTGCAGGTTCTGATGAAAAAACTCAAAAACTCAAAAACAAATTTGGATTAGATGAAGCTATAAATTATAAAAACAACAAAAATCTTTTAAATGAACTAAAAACTGCTTGCCCAAATGGAATAGATGTTTATTTTGATAATGTTGGCGGTGAAGTATCTGATACAGTATTTTACCTTACAAATAATTTTTGTAGGATTCCTGTATGTGGTGCAATATCTCAGTACAATAAAGCTACACTTCCAATGGGACCAAGAAATAATCCTTTTATTATTAGTAGAAGAATAAAAATGCAAGGCTTTATAGTGTTTGATTATTCCGATAAATATTTAGAAGCCCAAATGCAGATGGCAAGTTGGATGAAAGAAGGAAAAGTAACTTCAGAGGAAACCATCATAGAAGGTTTTGAAAATATTCCAGATGCTTTTTTGGGATTATTTGATGGAAAAAATTTCGGAAAAATGATTGTTAAGATATAATTTTATACTATGAAAAGAAAAGTAAATGCAATATGGAAAGGAGATGGTGCTGATGGGACTGGGGTTTTAACTGCACAAAGTGGTGCATTTAGTAATATGCCTTATAGTTTTAAAACAAGATTTAAAAATGATGATGGTACTCTAGGAACTAATCCTGAAGAACTTATTGCTGCAGCTCATGCTGGATGTTTCAATATGAAGTTGAGTTTTGTGTTGAATGAATCAAATTATAATCCTGAAGAATTAAACACAGATGCGGTTTTAACTTTTGAAGATGGAAAAATAATTTCTATAGAATTAAATTTAAAAGCTAAAGTTCCTAATATAAATGAAGAAAAGTTTATTGAATTAGCAGAGGAAGCTAAGGACAATTGTCCGATTTCTGGTGCATTAAATTGTGACATTATTTTAAATGCTTCTCTGGATTAAATTTAATTAAATGAAGATTAAAATTCTTTCTTTCTTTCTAGCAGTTGTTTTATTAACTCCTTCTATTTATGAGTCACTTCTGCATTTAGATCATTATCATGAAACATGTAATAAGGACGGAATTCATTTTCATGAAAATTTACCAGAATGTGACTTATGTCAATTAACTAAATTCAGTAATAAAGATTTTTTATATTCTAATAATATTTTTTCTGTTTATATCATTAACAATGATTATTATCATATTAATTCTTTCTATCATTTAGATAATTATTTTTTTAATCCTTCAAGTAGAGGGCCCCCTATACATATATCTTAATCAATTTTTTTTAAGGTTTTTTTGTGACCTAAGATTCAAATCTTAAATACAGATTCTATACTTTTTAACTAAAATTATTAATAAAATGAAATTACATACATTAAAACAATACTATTTATTTACATTATTATTTTCTATGATTTTTCTTTATTCATGTGATGAGGATGATGCAGCACCGGATGAAGAAAATGAAGAGGAAGTTATCACAGATATAAAACTTGTCTTCACACCAACAAATACATTGGCTGGGCTCGCTACTGTTGAGGCTAAAGCAAAAGATCCAGATGGAGCAGGGACTAAGGAGCTAGAAGTATTAGGTTCTATTGATCTTGCTGTAAATGCAACTTATACTCTTACTTTCGAGATTATGAATAATTTGGAAACTCCAGGAGAAGATATTGGAGAAGAGGTGAAAGAAGAGGGAGCTGAACACCAAATTTTCTTTTCTTTTACTGACGATGCTTTTTCAGATCCTGCAGGAAATGGAAATATCGATAATGCATCTGATGAGATAAATTATAGTGATACTGATGCCGTAGGAAACCCTATTGGGTTAATAACTAAATGGACTACTGGTTCAAATGCTGTAGCAGGAGGTGAATTTACTGTTAGGTTACAGCATCAGCCAGATATAAAAACTGCTGGAACTGGAGCAACTGATGGTGATACTGATTTTAACTTGAAATTTGTATTAAACATTCAATAAACACAAAATAGAACACATAAGTATATTATATTAATACCAGCATTCAAAAATATTTTGCTTGCTGGTATTTTTATTTTTTTCTAATATCCTTTATACAAAGAATTAGTATGTTTATTTTTATCTCATTTCAATGAGAATCTTTTTTTTACTTACCTTATTTATTTTAATAAATAGAGATATTTATTCTCAGCAGAATTGTGCCCTTTCTATTCTTGGAAAAGTATTAGACAATGATACTAAGAAGCCATTATCTGGTGTTTTAATAAAAATTATTGATTCTCAAAAATTTACAACAACAGATGAAGATGGAAATTTTTCTTTTGATAATTTATGCTCTTATAATTTTAAATCAATAATTTCTAGATATGGTTATAATGATTCTATCTTTCAAAACAATGAAAAAAATGTAACTATTTATTTATATCAAAAAACTTTTGAACTTAATCCTGTATTTATTGTTGATGAGAAAGAAAAAAACATGGGAACAAAAAGTATCTCTCAAAGGTCTATAAGAATTGATGATAAGCCTTTAGATCCAACACAATCACTTGCAAATCTAATCAGTAACATCGATGGAGTAACATTATCATCTGTAGGATCCAATGTTGAACTTCCCGTTATTCATGGCCTATATGGTAATAGAATATTAATTTTAAATAATTATATTAAACATGGTTTTCAAAATTGGGGTAGGGAGCATGCTCCTGAAATAAATATATCTTCAGCAGGAGGTGTTACTATATTAAAAGGATCATCTGGTGTTCGTTTTGGCCCTGAAGGGCTTGGAGGTGCTATTATTATTGAGCCTAATTTAATAAAATTGAGTAATCCATTTTATTTAGATATAGGTTCAGGGTTTCAAACCAATGGAAATGGTTATAATTTTAATTTTAGAACAGGAACTGGGTATAAAAAATTTGGTTACTTTATAAGTGCAGATTATATTAAAATTGGAGATAGACACGCTCCATCATATTTACTTACCAATTCTGGAAAGGAAGAAAAAGGGTTAAACCTTGGGGTTCATTATCACTTAAACAACTTTGATATAAAATTATATTATAGTTATTTGAATCAGAATTTGGCTTTATTAAGATCTTCTTTTTTTCATAGTGGAGATGCTATATCAAGAGCATTGAGTTCTGAAGTTCCTTTATTTATCAGACCATTTTCCTACACAATAAATGAACCATATCAAGTTGTAGAGCATAACTTTGCAAAAGCTAACGTAGATTGGTGGTATAAAGAAAATGAAAAAATATCTTTAACATTTGGCGTGCAATTAAATGGAAGAAAAGAATTTGATGTTAGAAGGAATGCTCAAAAACCGATACTTGATTTAGATTTAAATACTTTTGATTATTTACTTGAATGGAACCATTCATTTAATGATAAATTTGATGGGTTAGTTGGTATACATTTTTTTAATCAAGATAATGATAATAACCCAGGAACTGGAATAACACCTTTTATTCCAAATTATAATATCAATAGATGGAGTTTTTTTATTTTAGAATCTAAAAGAATAGGAAAAAGTTTAATCGAAACTGGTATTAGATTAGACAATGAAAAGACCAATGTTAGAGGAAGAGAAACGAATCAAAATATTTTTAGAGATGAATTTACTAAAACTAATATTACTTTCTCTTTTGGATATCAAAATGAAGTTTCAGAAAGTTTTTCAATTAGATCAAATTTTGGTTCGGCTTGGAGAACTCCAAATATGGCTGAATTATATTCTTTTGGAGGTCATAGTTTTAAAACCGTATTCGGTCTTTTTAGGTACTATTTTCAGGGTTCAGATGTTATGACTGATCAAGTAATAAAAATGGGAGATGACTTACTTTCACCAGAAAAATCTTTCAAATTTATTAACGAGTTTAATTTGAATAAACCCAAAACGAATTTAAACTTATCTTTATTTTCTAATTATATTTTAAATTATACTTTTGAAAGGCCTATTGGTATTTATGGTACAATTAGAGGGCCAATGCCTTATTTTATATATGACCAATCTGATGTAATTTTTGTTGGTTCAGACTTTTCTTTTAAAAGAAAAATTTCTGAAAAAATAACATCTAATTTCACCTTCAATTATTTATGGTCAAAAAATTTAAAAAAGAAAGGTGGTCTAATTAATCAACCACCAACTAGATTAAGTAACAATTTGATTTGGAATACAAACTCATTTTGGAAAATAAACTTTTCAGAAATTTCACTTTTACCAAGTTATACATTCAAACAGTTCCAAGCGCCAATCACAATATCTCCTCAAAATTTAATTGATGGATCAATTAATATAACTATGGATCATGAAATATTTGATTTGAAAGATGCTCCAAATGGACATTTTTTGTTAGATCTATCATGGAAAATTAATTTAAATGATTTTTCTCTATCTTTTATTGTAAAAAATTTGCTTAATAAAAAATATAGAAATTATTTAAACCAGATGAGATACTTTGCAGATGAGGTAGGAAGAAATTTTGTATTTAATTTATCTTATTCATTTAAAAAGAAATAAACTGCGATAAACAAATAAAAACACAAAAAAACTCAACCTTAAAGACCTTAAAAGATTGATTAATCAATAACTATCAAATAATTTTTAAATTTTTTTATGTAACCTTTGCTTCTCAAAAAAATTATGATAAGTTTGCGTTACATTTTAACTTAAATATAAAATTATGACAATGCATGATGTAGGAATATTAATACCAATTATAGCCGTTTCAATCCCTGTGCTAATCGTTTTAATTGTTTTTTATTTTTCTTCAAAAGAAAAAAAATATAAATACGATGCCCTAATTGAAGCCACTAAAAATATCAAAGACACTGAGGACGTAAAAGGTCTTTTAGAGTCTTTCAAAAAAGGAAAAAAATCAAATACTGACTATAGAAAAACCGGATTAGTAACAATGTTCACTGGAGTTGGTTTAGCTTTTTTTGGTAATTATGGCC
>Ga0208764_10001314_pt1 | contig 16021 bp, 8 predicted proteins | sample ETNtaG_18_FD_185762 | JGI IMG/M metagenome (GOLD analysis project Ga0208764, IMG submission 185762) | Marine microbial and viral communities from oxygen minimum zone, Eastern Pacific Ocean - ETNP201302SV91 (SPAdes) (version 2) | ecosystem: Environmental > Aquatic > Marine > Oceanic ... | reverse complement strand
GAATCCAAGTTGGAAGTGAAACCATTGCAGTCTGACTCTTGCGAGGAACTGAGGGAAACAGTGAGGTCCTCGTCCCCGGTATTCATGATCGTGATGTCGTACTCGGCTGCGTCTTCTGTGGTCGCAGTGGAGTTCGTCGGGCTGGCGCTTAGTGCGAGGTCGGCGGCCGCAATCGCGGGGGTGGAAACGAAAGAGGCCAGCAGTAGTGCAACGATAATGACTGCAGAATCTGGCCTTCTCATCGATTGACCGAGTCATTCGCCCCTCTAAGGGCTTCGGGCTCTTGGTGCGGCAATAATCACGATTGTTGTAGTTCTCAATATTCTCCGGCTATTGGTCACCATGGTCGTATTCGGGGTCTGCTACCCACTCCTCGCTAGAAGGATCCCAGAGCCAACCAGGGTGATCGGGGAAACGCTGTAGTTCCTGCTTCTCGCTAGTTGTTGGTCCTTCCTCTTCCACTGGTTCGACGGTGGGCTCTTGCTCTTCGGACAGAGGGAATGGGGTGTACTCCTTCCTTCTGCCTGGCGATGATGGCCTGCTAGGGATTAGAGAGGAGATGTCGCCACCGTTCCTAGTGTATGCCAGAGCCGCTGAAATCGACGCAACTAGCACGAGCATTATCGCGCCCAGGACGTAGAGTGCTGGGCTAATCGTTGCAGCACTGGTCTCCGAGATGACCTCGATATCTAGTGTCCGGGACTGCCCAGAGATGTCCTCTGCATTGGATAGCATCACTGTCAGAGAGCCGTCTGAACCTGAGTCCGGCGTGAACTCGACCTGAACAGACCTCCCCTCCCCTGGTTGAAGGGTGACGAGGATTCCGTCGACAATCCTGATGTTCCAGTCGTCTGGGCCATCTGTGACTATCCTGTTCGAGATAGCGACGTTGCCTGTGTTGTGAAGCTCGAGGTAGAGGTTCGTGGGGTAGTCCTCTCTTGCCTCGCTGAAGTTGATCAGGGTCCATTCGACCTCCTTCACGGTGTCAACCAATAGGGTCAGGGTCTCCCTCACTTCCACCCCATCCGCTGCCATGACCAGTGAAATCTCTGGCTCAGAGCCGGCTTCCTGACTCAATGGGATTGTGATTGAGCACCAAACCATCGCAGAACCCCCCGGGCTGATCCTGATGGGATTGACTGAGCAGGTTGATGCCCAATCGTCCGAGGGGAGTTCGAGGGACGCCTCTGGTTCCCAGATGGAGGTCCCGGCATTCTCGATTTTCCAACCCATGTCAAATGCGTTGTCAACCGGATGGGCTCCTAGGCCGAGCGGGCTCGTCGACGAGTTGATGTTGGTCCCCTCCACGAAGACGACTTCGTTGAATGAGACTACGGGGATGGCTCCAGAGATTGCCTCTAGGCTGGTGTTCCAATCGAAGAACGTACCATCCTCAACCAGGAACCTGATTTCCACCACGCCACTCGCGGCGAGACCGTTGCCTTGGATGGAAAACGACCACTGGACGGAGGAACCCATGGGGACCGTCACCTCGCTGAGGCCCCCTTGTATGGTCCAACCACCGGGGAGTTCTCTCTCGATTGGCGTCATGACGACTTCCCTGTTCCCCTGGTTGGAAATATGGATGGCGATCTCGTGTAGTGAGTCTGCAGGGATTCCCCCCTCGCTTCCGCCCGAGCCAGGGGTGAATTCGATTGAGTCGCTTGGTTGGATTACCATGGGGATCTGGAATGACCATGTCTCCGAACTGACTCTGGATTTCACCAAAATCTCGGCATAGAATGTTGAACCGGCCGTGAGAAGGACTCCCGGTGGCGTAATCATAATTCCAGCAGTGATTGACCCGTCCCTTGACAGGGTCCCAGTCGACCCTTGCCGTGACCCCTGGAAAGGTCCGAGTTCCAGAAGGCCAACGTCCCATCCGGCGGGTGAGGTCATTTCTATGTCATACGTCTGAGCCCCGTTGCCGAAGTTATGAATCTCCACGGTTGTGTTTGTCACCTCGTGGGAATCCACTTGTATCTCGACGGAAGGAAGGGTGACATCTGGTTGGGCCAGTACGGGCACGTCGAAGAATATCTCCAATTGCGATTCGACGTCGAAGTCCTCGTCTGTTGCAGTGATAATCATGGAATATGTGCCGGGTTCGGGGGGGGAAGGATGGACGAGGGTGAGGTTCACCGTGGTCGACTCGGCGGGCCCCAGCTCCACATATATCTGGTCGAAGCTCTTGTACCAGTCGAACTCGACTCCGTCTAGCTTCCTGACTGGCTTTGTTGCCTCTATGCTTGCGTTTGTGTCGAAAAGCGCAAGGTTAGTCATCGCTATCTCCCACCTTGTGGTAGAATCAGAAGCATCCTGGAGGGTCTTCCATGGCGAATCTGTGGAGGCTTGGATTCCGGGGGCACTGACGACTATTGGTATCACAAGCAGGTTGTTGTCTTCGTAGAGTTCGTCCAGCTGGTCGCCTGGGTCCACCTCGATTCTGATCTCTGAATCACCCTTGTCGGAGGACTCGGGAGTCCAATCCCATTCCAACCTCACTTCTTCTCCCGGTGACATCCCCAATGTCTTCACCTCTAGCGGGTCCCCATTGATGTGGGCCGAGACGAATACCTCTGCGAAGGATCCCGATCCCTGGTTTACCACTGAGACCGAGAAGCTAGTGGGCTCCCCCACCTGGGGGATTGGGGTGGATATCTCGAAGGATCCAGGGGGGATGGAAGGGTCGGGGGTCAGGTCATTGACGTTGACCCCTCTGACTGCTATGGCGAATGGCTGGTAGGTCCTGCTGCCCCCATGGGAGAAGTCCTTGACCTTGACGTTCCAGATTCCGGTGGATGCAGAGTCGATTAGGACGACCTCCACGTTGTTCTTGTCGTCCTTATCCCCCCCAGTCGTGGAACGGCCATTTGCGAAGTCGTTGCCGAAGTATGTGACGGCCCCATCGGGAGAGGTGACCTCGAGGTTCAAGTCGTTCCTGAGTTGAGTCCCCGAGAAGGTCGAGCCAGGGTAGTCTGACCATGCCAAGACTATCTTGAGGGGTTCGCCGGAACGTGTTACATCGAAGTTGTATGAGGCCTCTTGGCCGCTTGACAGCCTCGAACGGTCATCGACGAAGATTCCTACGTCGCTTTCTGGTAGAAGCGTGTTCACCAGATTGATCCTCCCCCATCCCTCTTCGTTGTTTGGGATGTCACGGGTGCCCATGTCCTCTGCACCCAGGATTAGCATCGCCTTCACCAGTGCACCTTGGGGCTCTGGCCTCTCGGCAATCTCCATGAGGTACTCTCTGACGAGAGCCGATGCCCCTGCTGCTGCTGGGGTGGCCATCGATGTACCGCTGTACTCGACATACCAGTCGTCATTGAGGTTGTCGGGGGCTTCGGATGCTTCCTGAGCCTTGCATGACCTCACGTAGTCACCAGCCGCGACTATGTCGGGCTTGATCCTACCGTCATCCGTAGGGCCCAAGCTGCTCCAATAGTACATCTCGTTAGCAGAATCGCTGCTGTACCTGTTCACATGAGCACCGACGGTGATTACGTTCTTCGCGGTCCCGGGGGGTGAGATGCCGTCATCCCTCTCGTTTCCAGCAGCGAATAGTACAGTCATGCCGTCGTAGGACCAGTATTGATCCCAAGTTGAGGTGCGATCGTCGGCATCCTCAGATTGTGTTGAGTAGTCCCCCCCTGAGTTCCAGCTACCCCAGCTGTTTGTGTGTATTCTGGCTCCGCCGGAGCTGTAAGCCGAGTTCAGGAGCGAGTAGACCCCTGGGCCCGACAGGGCTCCGGAGTCATCATTCTCCATTGCCTGCATGTAGAGTTCAGCTTGAGGGGCTATGCCCTCGTACGAAGCCGTGTGACTGCCTGATCCCAGGACGGTGCAGGCAACGTGCGTGCCATGCCCGTCATTAGTGTCGGCTGTTGAGCCGTCATTCGCAACGTCGATCCTCTGGACGACCCTTGAGCCGAAGTCACCGTGGTCATGGTCGATTCCGGTATCTGCAACCGCAACCCTCTGGCCACTGCCATTCAGACCGGTGAAGAAGAACTCCTCGACGGAGTTTGCTTCCATGTGTGAACGAGCAAGGTTGTTCCAGATGGATAGTTCGAGAACGGGGGAGACGAATGCTACCTCCGGATTCATTGCCAGAGATGAGATGGATGTTGGATGTATATTTCCGAAGTGAATTCCGACGGAAGGTGACCACTCGGACTCCAGATGATTCAGTGAAGTCCTGGCTACCGACCCGGATAGTCCGACCCCGGGCGAGTCGAGCCTGTTCAATTCTGAATCCTTCCACCCAATTACTTCAACCTCTGTGATTGACTGCTCGTCCCAGAGGCTATCATCCACAATTAGTGCTAGTGGAACTGAATGGCTCGCCGCAACGAATGGCAGACTGGATACCGATCCTAGTTCTTCTGACGTTCCCTGGATGAGGAAACCAGAGGGGGGGATTGTGGTCCTAACAGCTACATCTGCGGCTTCAAGAATACCAACTCTAGCCTCCCAGAGTCCTGTGTCGGGAGAAATGAGCACCATCATCAGATCCGTTCTGTCCACCATCATGGAAGGCGGTATCCCAGAGTCAAGAAGCAGGCCCGAAGTGGTGAAGGCTCCGATCGAGGAGTCGGCCCAGAGGCCTCGCGCCCCCTCTTCCCCTTGGGAGATGATTGGTACTCCTAGGTCTCTGACGCTATTCGGATCTGGGGAAATCTCAATCCTGGTTACATCGGTGGAAAGTTCGTCAGGGATGCCATCCGGAGTTGGTGTCCCCTGGTTTGGAAGGCTGAGCGTAGATGAGAGGAGGAAGATGAGTATGAAAGCCGATATCTGTTTCTCCATCGACCAAATCCCCTTTTTCCCTCGCTTTGATACTATGGGTCACTCGTGAATCCAGAAGCATGTTGGATTAGAATATCTCGAAAGGCGTCTGGTCCACGAAGGACTCCCTTGTCCACTCACCCACTGGGTGAGTCCAGATGTGGAGTTCTCGCTGTGCATCGTTGTCGATGTACTCCAGTGTTATCTCGATGAAGTAATCTTCCCACACTGACTGTCCGAAGACAACTAGCTCCAGGTCGTCCTCCGGAGTATTGGATATCGAGCTATGAGCTGGGAGTTTCGAGAGATAGAAATCATGCCGATCAATCTCCGCCTTCTCTGAGTCTAGGAACCTGATTGTCAGACTGACGTCCTCGATTGCCCGGCTTCCCTTGTTGTCGAGCTCCACGAGGACTACGTGTCCAGAACCTGCCTGCATGTATACGACTTCTACATCCACATTCTCATATGGAATCACCCAGATGATCGAGAATATCGAAGCCAGCGCTATCAATAGCACCATTATCGAAGCGAAGACGACGCGCTTGGGGGTAATGGAGTCGGCGACGTCCTCTAGCCTCCCCAGGATATCGTGAGCAGTGTCCTCGTCCGCTTCCGAGGCTTGTCCGAGGATTCGTCCGGGGCCCTTCATTACATGCCCCCTATCGTTGCGATGGCAGTCAGGATGCCCGAGGATACCGGTTCTGGGGCCATCCAGTGGCTAGTTGAGCCTGAGAACCCGGGAATCATGTTCAGCAAGGAAAGATCGGATGCGAATCCATTGACCCCCAAGGTTGTGCCCGAGGGGATGCCTCCCGTCACTTGTGCGTCGAGCAATACCCCCCTTAGATCGACATCGATGCCATTGACCTCTGCCGTGGCTCTTGCAGAAATTATGATCCTCCCCCCTTGGACGTCAGAAACCTCAATCAACTGATAGCCTGGAATCATCACGGTAACTCTTCCGAACTCGTGAATCTCGATGTTCGCACTCTTGAGGTTCTCGCCTAGAGCCTCCATCTGTTCTAGGACAACTGGAGGCAGGGTCGGGATGTCAGTCGCCCTGAAGTACAGTCTTTCGACGCCGTCACCGCTCGATCTGATATTCAAGCCGAAGGATTTGGTGGGCTTGATGGACAGCCTGTCTGCAAGACCCTCAGCCATCAGGACGACGTCCCCCTTGCTGTTAATCGCCCTCCCTTGGGCTTCGATGTAGAGGGACATGCCCTCGCTGGATGCAGAGAAGTCAAGGATTGGCATTCCTTGGAAAGCCAGATTCTTGGTTATGTCGAAGTTCAAGTCGGGTTCCGTTGTGAGGTTCATCGACCCTGGGACTTGAGTCAAGAACAAGGTTGCGGGCCACCACGAGCCATCCATCCACTGCATCTGCTGAATCATTATCGAACCCACGCCTAGGTCTCCCTGTCGAAACTGCTCGGGAACTGTCACGTCCATCGAGATGGCGTTACCTAGGCTTGCTTGTATCTCGACGGACTCTGGGATGTCTTGGACCATCATCTCCGTCCTGCTCCCTGACTGCCTATCCAGAAGAAGGGCATGGAACCACTCTAGTCTGTTGGACATGGAGTAAAGAGTCGAGGTAGAGGTCTCAGTTATCCCTCCCACCGTCTCTGTTCGGAAGACCGAGTCAACCAGTAGCGATGTCGGCTTACCTACCTCGAGACCGTTAATCGTGAGGAAGATGTCCTGCCCGTTGACGCCCTTGGAGGCGATTACTAACTCGGAATTGAATGGCTCCCATCCCTCTAGGCCTATTGATACGGCCCAAACCTCTCCCCTAGGGGTCATAGTTCTGGATAACGAGAGGTCGACCAATGCTGGCAGGTTTGGAATCCATGTCTTGAGATGGAAGCCCTCGGAAATCCCATTAGGTGCGGAATTCAGAACTATTCCATGTACCCACTCTGGCTCATCCATCGAGTCTGCACCCATGCTTGACTCGACGACTAGATCGAAAATTGAGTCGGCCTCTAGCCCGAGGGAGAATGAGAAGTTCCCCTCCCCCGTGCTGGATCCAGTGGAGATATCAGTAGTTATTCCTGATAGGACCCCATTCACAGACCTTCCCAGGTCTGAGAAACCACCGATGAAGAATGCGACTCCTGTCATCCCCTGTGAGGAGTTTATTTCGGGGATGTCAAGAGAGGGCCCTGAATCCGAACCAGTAGGGATCTCGACAGACAGCCTGGAGGGGAGGGGGTCGATCTCAGCAAGCACATTCAACGGGAGGTTCTCACTGGATGGGGCGTTTCCTATGTTTATCCTCATTGCGTTCCTGCCCTCGATAGTGGCGAATGCGGTCCCAATTCCAGCATTCCCCGACGCCCCCTCCACGAGAGGTTTGATCCATCCCACCTCACTTACTCCTGATACCGTAGTTGAAAGGGACGATGTGTTGCTAAGGGGGTCGTGATGGAAGAGGAAATGGTCCCCTTCCATTGACAGCGGCGCTGTTGAGTCACTGATTTGGGCCTCAATCAGATCGATTGCTGAGTCTGATGACCAAGAGATCACCGACCCAGAGGTTGTTGAGAATGAGCTAGGGAATCCGGATACACGGACGGCCTGGCGGTGTGATCCGTCGTATCCTGTGTATACGATTGATCCAATTTCAGAAGATGCGGAGTAATCGACACCACCGGGGGAAACGGATATTGTGATGTTGTTTGGGATATCGGATAGCCATGCAGACTGATAATCTGGATTATCCAGGGAAGATGTCTGATGGCTTACGTAGGCCAATCTGATATCCGTGTTCGAAACTGTCTGAAGGATCAGTTCCTGGGTTCCAGTGGAGTTGTCGTCCACAAGTGAGAAGGCTTGCAGGCCAGAGAAGTTCACGCTGGCTGCTACTGGAACGAGGGGTTCCATGGGCCCATGATCGGTTTGAATCATGCCCAGTCCACGATCCAGGGATAGTATTACGTGGTTCCCAGAAGACGTCAGATGATCAGAGGAGCCAATCTGGATAGAAAGGTCAGAGAGAGGAAGTGGATTTCTTGATGCTAGCCAATTATCGGTCATTAGAAGGTGGATCTCCCTGCCGGAGATTCCACCCGCATCGACGCTGCCGCTAATCAGCTCAACAACCGTGGATGGCACTTCATTCAAGATACTCCCCACATCTAGAAAGACGTCGACCAAGTTGAGTAGGACCGAGTCAACAATCTTTGAAATGAAGTCGAGATTGTTCCCCGAGTCTAGAGAATTGTTGGATTCTGGTGAGCTGCCCAGACCGAATGAGCCGTAAACTGCAACAGCTGATGGGATTGAGTCTGCAAAGATATGGATGCGTCTGTGATCCTCGGCCTCCCCTCCGCGAGAAAACCATGATGTGTAGTCCAACTCTTGGATTGGTTGGACGGACCTTACCACAATCAGGCTTTCCGGTGGGTCAGCTGGATTCACTGGCAGAGTAGGGTCGTCTACGTTCTGGGAATTATCTCTAGTGAAGTTCTTGATGCCAATAATGAGGCCGAGCCTATCTGGGATGTCTCCAGGTAGTTCCGGTTGGTCCGCAGATCCTAGCATCCGGAATGCCCTCTCAATCTGTCCATCTGATAGAGTTCCAGCAGGCATGCCCCTGAACCAGCCAAGTGAATCGGTGGTATTGCCGAACGATCCATCTGACTCTGACTCAGGCAAGTCAGAGCGATCCTCATGGAAGTGGATATGCAAATCCGATCTCCTATCTGCCCAGTACTCGAGAGTTGTGAGGCTCTTCTCACCTGTTAGACCCCCGGTTGTTGGCAGTACGCTGTCTGTTCTCACGATAAGTTCGGCAGAGGACGGTAGGCGCTTTGACTCGCCATGCGGATGGAATCTCGCTTCGATGTATGCCAGTTCCCACATATCCCTGTCAGAGTTGTCTTTGGGGGGGGAATAGTGAATGTAGCCAAATCCAGCTGAGACGCCGCATGAGATCTCGAGGGAGGTTCTCGTGTACAGTTCCGATGTGTTGTAACTCTCGGAGCATTCGTCCTGACCACCGTTGTCGAACCTCAGAGAGTAGGGTGCGGCTATGGACGCGAATGTGATGCCTGACTCATCTGGGGGGTCGACAAGGCCGAATGGATCTGTTATGACTGCAAGGAGGGTCGAAGCGAAGTCTTGGCCAGTTCCAGCTAGATCGAAGTAAAGCTTCTCTATCCCCACTTCGAACTTGAAGTCATTTGGGGGGGTGGTGAACCTAGAGTCGATGACCCAGACATAGCTCTCCCCGCCTCCGAGATTCAGGAGTGAACCAGAAGCTGAGTAGGAGAATGCCTTGATCAAGGACACGTGCAGTGAATCCATGTTATCCCAATCTGGATCTGAGGCACTGTTTCCGATGTCTCTGACCGAGAATTGAATTCCGGGCTCAATCCAAAGAGTGCCACCCTCTATCCCCCACCCGCTGATGAAGTCTACGTCCACGGTCAATCCCACCTGGATGTCATCATCGCCATCTCCATCGACGTCGACTGAATGCAACAGGGCCTCTGTGTTCGTGTTAATGATGGAAAGGAGTGAGGCGCTGAATGAGACCACCTGGTACTGCTCGGTGATTTGTCCATTGTCATCTACGTACTGTGTCCAGATGACGTAGTCCGTGATGTTGAATAGAGTCTGCCAGATGTTGTCAACCATGCCAGGGTTGTTCCCCCCCGTAAGCAATAGGTCGTAAGGGGCCGGATGTTCTGGGGATGGCGGTGAGGATCTTACCAGTGAGAGGCCCTCGATAGTTGGGCCGACCTCTGATATTGGACTATCCGGATCTGAAGAAGTGACTGAGTCTCGAACCTCATCGATTCTTGAGTCTGCCAGGGGTGAGACTGAGTTTGATCCCAAGAATGATGTCCTCTCATCAAGCATGTCATTGAGTTCCTCTAGAACCCCGAAATCGCTAGACTCGAATCTCGGCTCCCCGTTCACGCTGGCAAAGGGCAATAGCAATGGGGAGACGAATATTACAGCCAAGATTAGGGTGGCCTTTGCTGAACCAAGGTGGGGTTTTCCCGGTTGTGGCTCTCGGACCATTCTAGAACGCACCTCTTAGAGGTGCGCTATAGGGTATTGCCCTCCTTGTAACTCTGGATATCACGATTTCAGACTGGTCAGCTGGTTCCGACCAGCTCCTCGGAGCCGCAGTGAGGGCAGTTTGTGTAAGCTGCATCGAGGCCTTCTGGTAATGTAATCTCGAATGCTTTGGAGCATTTGCTGCAATTCGATCTAAGCGTCGTTCCCTTGGAGGGCTCGGGTTCTATCTTCTCTGGGCTTGTTTGGAGGTCCCCGAGAAGCGAGTCTCCCAATTCACTGGGAATTCTGTTTTCCTCTTGGGGTGGAGTGGTTTCGAGCAAATCGAACATCTCAGTTCCCTGTTGGGGGCTTTTCATTTCCTCTTGAGGTGCTTGGAAAGGGGATGCGTCACCCCTGCTCCACATCTGCGCCTGCATTTGCGGAGAAGGAGGCTGGGGTGGTGCTTCCTCCTCGTCTTCCCTTGCAACATCTGAGAATTCTGACATTCTGCGCCTCACTGCTGAATTATACATGAAGAAGGCAGCACCTGAGCTAATTATCAGGAGTACTGCTGCGATTGCTGCGATGCCTTGCCAAGTGAGGCCGTTGCTGGATTCGCTATCCTTGACGATGACCAGGATTTCTGCATAGGAGGTCAGGCCGGCATCGTTCTCAATTCTGCATACCACATTAGTGGGCCCCTCCGTGTTGAATTCGTGAATTACCAAAGGACCGCTGAGCTGAATCTCGTCGTCTGTCCCCTGACCTATTGTCCAGGTGTAATCCAGGCCCTCGGATTGGTTGTCCTGAGCGAGGACCTGCAGAGTTGTTAGATCGCCGTAGTTTACCTCGATCTGAGTTTCGTACTGAGATATCTCAGGTGCGGTGACATCGATGAAATTCACAAGGGCGTCTTGCTGAGTGGTCAACCCAGACCTATCCCGGACAACTAGAGAAATTACATGCTGCCCGGGAGAGTATTCTTCTGAGACCTGTAGGACTAGTGTCGAAAACTGGTCTGTTAGGGAGTAGTTGGAGAGTATTATCTCGCCATCTATCATCCAATCCAGGCTCTCCACCCCCCAATTGTCCGAAAAAGAAGCACTGATCGAAAGCTGTTCTCCGAATCCCTTAGTGACCTCCCCCGTTGCTCCTAGGGAGACCGATGGGGCAGACATGTCAACAACTCTAACGGTTCTGGAGACATTAGCATTCCTGGAGTCAACTGATATCGCAGTAAGTTGGACCGAGTAGTTTCCAGGCTCTTCCCAGATTTGCTCAACAGCCAAACCACTCCAGTCGCTCACTCCATCGCCATCGATGTCCCACGAAAAGCCAGAGTCTGGTATCTGGCCGGATTTGTTTGGTGTACTTGCTGCGGATAGATTCACCGTGGCACCAACATCAACCGAATCGAGGTTTGTCTGACTGGAGATGGATGGTGCGAGAACCGGGGTAAGAGTTACTGTGACAGTAACTGCGACGTTGGAAGTGCCTGCACCCCCTCCCCCGGGACCCTGTCGGTTGTCCACAACAATGTACAGGTTCTCTCCCTCGATATCACTCGCCTCCCATGAGAGTGTTCTTTCGTAGGAAACCAGTAGCATATCAGCTGAGTTAATCCTGAGCGAAGAGGACCAGTTCGAGGATGGCGAGTAGTAAGAGAAGGCGTCCTCTGACATTACGAAAATGTCAGGCTCACCGGCCATGGTTCTTGCATGGATCTCCATGAATGTTCCCTCATCGACTGTGAAGGGTCCGTGGACAATTGAATATCCTCCGGGCTCGACTCTGTGGATGGAGTCGGCGAGAGTGAACTGCTCTGGCTGGATAACGTCGGCATCAAGTTCAATCTCTACGGGTAGGCCTCCCTGATCACCTTCGCCAGAATCCTGAGGATGGGCAAGGTTGTCAATCACCAGGTACCACCTAGTTGGTCCTCGGTCATCAGGAGTCTGCCAGTGCCACTCCCCCGTTCCGCTGAATGACTCGAATACCGATTCTGCCATCCATACTGAGTCAATCCTGTAGGACTGCTCGTTTTGGTAAACGGAAACGGTGTTAGATGGGAACAAGAGAATGTCAATTTCCTGATCCGAGTGGATTTGGAAGGCCAGGTTTGTCCCAGGGTCGTGGGTACCTAGATCTACGCGGACGCATTCTTGATCCATAATGGTCCAGTTCTCGGGCAGAGAGTCAATATTGGAATTGGTGCATGAAATTACCCCCTTTGTAGAAACCGCCTCCACAGAAACCACCGTTGTCAGAAGTGAGGCGATAACCAACACACTGACCCAACGCATCGTATTCCGGTTCACCCTCCCCTTTTGAACGATATCGGAAGAAAGTTCAACGTTGAGTCTAGAGATTCCGGGGGATAGGCGTCTGTGGGAACCATCGCAATAGCACGACGTCTCCGACCGATCTCACCCATGTCCATGGGACGGCGACGTGCGTGCGCCCCTCGACCAATGCGTCTGGTGGGTCTGAGACGAATATGTGAGTGCATGACCAGTTGTTCACATCAATCACAGTGTCATGAACAGTTCCGAGGAGACGTCCGTCCGGGATTATGACCGGTAGTCCCCTGATTTCCGATGCGTGACGGTCCGCCATATCGAGATGCCATTCATCATTCGGCATCAATCTGACGGATTAGTCGATTACTTTCCGCGGTTCTTGTTCGCCTTTAGGCTTGGGCGGAGTTTCTCTGCTCCCTTGCCCTTGTTCAGAAGACCTCGTCCTCTCTTGCCGGCTCCTGTCTTGCCCCTGAATGCTCGTCCGCGGTGGCTCGAGCCGCTAGAGACCCAGCCCATATTCTTGTCAGACTTTATTGCGGGGTGCTCGGGATCGATCATGATAATCTCGTAGAACTTGTTCTTGCCGTCTTCGCCGACCCAGTACGAGTTGAGGACCTCTAGGTTCGGGTACCTCCTAGCAGACCGCTCCTCGGCGATTCTCTGAATTGACTTGCCCATGGTGATCTTCTTGATACCGGCCTTGGAAGGCTTCCTCTTCATGTGGATCTTGCCCTTCCTCAGTCCTCCGCGTCGAACTCTGGTTCGTACGACGACCACTCCCTGCTTTGCCTTGTAGCCGACTCTCCTAGCGGCATCGATCCTCGTAGGCTTGTCTATCCTCATGAAGACTGGTTCCTTCCTCCAGCCAGCCATCCTGGCTATCCTGTATCTGGAAGGGATACCCTCCTTGGGCTTCTTCCATGCCTCGCTTACGTGCTTGTGCAAACCCATAGTCAGACCTCTAGCGGCCCGCCGACCTAGAACTCATTTATGAGCCTGCTTGCCCCATAGGGAAGTGGTGGATGACGGATGGAGGGGATAGAAATCCTAGATATTGGTTCTCTGAGGGGTCACGAGGAGGTCATCCAGAGCAATCTGGAAAGCAGGACTGCGAAGCTTCTGGAAAGGGGTTTCTACAAGCCCATCATCGCCGACAGGAGTTCTCTCGTGATTCTTGATGGACATCACAAATGGACTGCTGCGAGGGATCTTGGCCTTGCATGGGTGCCTGTGTTGTTGGTCGGCTACTTAGTGGACGGGGGTGTCGAAGTCGATGTCTGGCCGGACTGCGGGAGGGACTCGATAACCAAACAGGAAGTTCTGGAGATGGGTATGTCCGGAGATCTCTTCCCTCCGAAGACCAGCCGGCACACACTTCCATTCAAGATCCCGTCAATCAGCATCCCTCTAAGTGACCTGATTGGTCCGCGCTCCCGGACTTGAACCGGGGACCCCCTGATGGCTGCCTACAACCAATGTGTTTCCAGTCTACAGTCAGGTGCTCTAGCCAACTGAGCTAAGCACGGCAGGACTAGGGAGTGCCCCCCGCCTTATCTCGCTTTCCGGTGATAGTGGGCTATCGAGGGCTACCAACTCGTTATCCCCGCAAATCCTAGTGGGTCTGATAATCGCCTTCTAAGACTAGTTCCATTCCTCAACGGTTAAGAAGGCAAAGAGAAGACTAAGGGAGCGTAATAGGCAGAAATGCCTGGGATGCACGAGGCGTTGTAATGGTAGAGGTACCCAGTAGTTCGGTAACCCCAGAAGGGGCTCCCAATGCGCCTGCGAGGATACCTACTGCACTGACTGACAAAGAGTTGGAGAACTTCGGACCGCCTGATCCTCGGATACTGGTGTGCGGATGCGGTGGTTCTGGAAACAACACTATGAACAGAATCACCCACATAGGCGTCGAAGGCGCCATAACTGTTGCAATCAACACGGACAAGCAGCATCTCGACAATACCAGGGCAATGCAGAAGCTCCTGGTTGGCCGTCATATCACAAGGGGTCTCGGTGCTGGAGGGGATCCGGCGATGGGGAGAAGGTGTGCAGAGGCCGGAAGAGACGTCATCACCAAGATAGTCGATGGAGCTGACCTTGTCTTCGTCACCGCAGGATTAGGTGGAGGGACGGGTACTGGGATAGCGCCTATCGTCGCCGAGGAAGCAAAGAGGTCCGGTGCCCTCGTCGTAGCCGTTGTTACAACTCCGTTCACAGTCGAGAGGAAGAGGCGGATGGAACTCGCACTCGAGGGGCTTGAGCTAGTCCGGAAGGCTGCAGATGCCGTACTAGTCCTCGACAACAACCGACTACTGCACTTCGTTCCCAATCTCCCACTGGACGAGGCCTTCAGCATCATGGACCAACTGATTGCTGAGATAGTGAAGGGAGTGGTGGAAACCATCACCCTACCTAGCTTGATCAATCTTGATTTCGCTGACGTGCGCTCCATAATGACGGGCGGGGGGGTGACCATGATGCTCTATGGGGAGAGCGACCAGGGACCCGAGGAGGTCGTGCACGAATCCTTGAATCATCCTCTCTTGGACATTGAGATAGACGGAGCGACTGGGGCACTGATTCACGTCACAGGCGGACCGTACATGACTCTCGAACAAGCCAACCAGGTTGTGGATCTGATGACGGCTCGTCTCTCGCCCAATGCGAACGTGATCTTCGGTGCGAGGCAGGACCCGGCATTCGGGGACACCATCAAGGTCATGTCGATAATCACCGGCGTGGCGCATGAGAGGCTGGGAAGGGAGATGGTCAGTGCCAACATGCTTGGTGAGGCTCTGAACATAGCCAGGAAGACCAGGGAGCGTTCCTCTGAAGGTGGTTTCCAGAGGTTTGACTAGTGAACGGGTATGGAGAAGCCTCAAACATGACCGATTGGAGAGAAATCTGATGGCAAACAGACTCATTGCACTCAGTATGACGTTTTTCATGCTGTCTTCAGTGCTGGTAGCGCCAGCATCCGCGCAGGCGGCTGATGATCCGAGGCAACCTTCGGTGGAAAACCCACATATGCACTTCTGGGGAACTTCGGATCTGTCATCGTGCTGGACTCACTTCGACAGCAACGACTCGACCGGTTCTGCAGAGGAGGGTTATGGTGAGAGGACCTATGGAAGTGGACAAGTTGAGATCTCTCTTTCGTGTAGGGCTCAGGACAATTTCAAGGAGGACATGTACCTAAATCCAAACGGGACAATCCTAGTGGAAATAGGAGTAAACATATTTTCTGGGGAGTGTGAGAACGACCAGGGTAATTGCCAAGAGTTGACCCTGACGCTGAGAAGAGGGAATCTTGCCGTAGCAAGTCAGGAGTTTCCCGCGGTATCAGTCGATGGTGATAATGAGCAAGTAAGGTGGGAAATACCGGTTGACAACAACATGACCATCTGGAACAAGAGTGTAGAAGAGCCTGTCTTAGATATCGAATTCTCGAAGCCAGGATACAATGGACTCGGCTGCGGGCTAGTTTTTGACTGCACGGGATCGTTCAGATTCTACTACTCTAACAACGAGGATGGCATGGATGCAGAGGCGAACTTCCCCATCATCAACATGACCGAGGCAGTAGATCCAGAAGGAGAAGGTGGGGACGAAGACGGAGGGAGCCTGCCAGGTGGCCTTCCTGGATTCGGATTGATGGCGGGCCTCGGGGCACTTGCGATTGCAGCAGTGGCTGCGAATCATAGGACTGAGCAGGAATAACCGCTAGAAATCCGTTTTCTAGCGAGTAATCTAGGATAACCTCAAACTAAACGACAACCCTGCGTAATCCGATGGCGATGAGAGTACTGGCCCCAATCATCCTGGCTCTGCTTTGCATGTCTAGCATGGCTCCCATCGCCTTTGCTCAGTCGGTGGATCCCGAACAACCTTCTCCGATCAACAACTTC
>Ga0208764_10001309_pt1 | contig 16068 bp, 16 predicted proteins | sample ETNtaG_18_FD_185762 | JGI IMG/M metagenome (GOLD analysis project Ga0208764, IMG submission 185762) | Marine microbial and viral communities from oxygen minimum zone, Eastern Pacific Ocean - ETNP201302SV91 (SPAdes) (version 2) | ecosystem: Environmental > Aquatic > Marine > Oceanic ... | reverse complement strand
AATTTATGATCTTTCAGATAACTTTGCAGATAAAGTAGGTAAAGAAAAAATAGGATTATTTGGAATTACAAAAAAGAAACTGCCAAAACCAGTTAAAAATTTGAAGGCGATGAGTCAAGCAATTCAATCTGCAAAAGAAGCAATTGAAGAAGCAGATGTAGAAAATGCAATAAAAGTTTTTGACCAATTTATAGATCCAACAAAATCAGGGGAACAAATGATTGAAAATTTCTTTGAAGAACATAGAGAAATAAGATTATGGAAAATCAGACTAAAAGACAGAGGGGCAGATTACATGATTGAAAATAAAGATAAAATGTTAGAAGTTTTAGAAAATATCGAAGTTACAATTACTAAAAAACTTAGAGATGAAATCGCATAAATTATTCTGCAGATAAATCCCAATAATGTGCATCTTCTTGCATAACAGTAGGTTTCTTCAAATTTTTCCATTCCTTAAATGAACGGACATATAATTTTGCATTAGGTAATCCAGCAGATTTAAGAGCATAATATGCCAATCCAGATAAAGTACCTACACTACCACAGTAAGTAATTATTTCAGAATCCCCAGAAATACCTCTATTATCTAATAGTCGCACCATATCTTCTTTTGAACGAAGGATTTTATCATTACTTGCAAGAGTACGATAAGGAAGACTAATAGCGCCAGGAATATGTTGTTCCAGATAATTTAATCGCTCTCTATTATCAATTAAAATTACATCATCTCTTGTTTTTGCAGATTCCAAATAATCAGAAGTTGCCAAAATATCAGATTGTAAATTCATAGAATGTTCTTTATTAGATATTTCAGGAATGTTTGAATCATTTTCCAATCCCAATGATTTCCAATTACTGTAAGTAGTTTCTAGTAATGTAACATCAGAATGTCCAATCCATTCTAGTGTCCAAGCTACTCGTGATGCCAAAGCACCAAAAGTATCATCATAAACAACAACAGGGGTTTCATCATCAATGCCCAAAGAATTTACAAGTTTTAAAACACGTTCAGGGCTATCATCAGACAATAAAGTGGCTAACGGTAAATTTACAGAATTAGGAATATGGTCTTGATTGTAATCCCCTTCACGTCTAACATCAATCACTCTAACACTCTTATCTCGAATTTCTGAACGAAGTGAATCAATATCAGTAGTAATTTTAACAGATTGAGTCAAGCAGCACATTCACCCTTACCAGTTTTTGTGTGATAACTAGTATCGCTACCATAATCAAGATAGAAATCAGGATCATCATCTTTAGTTGGAGGAACAACAAGTGGCTCCAGAATTTTTTTAATATCATTAATTGATTTAATATCAGAATCTTCACTGTCACTAACAATTCTATGAATCCAAGATTTCAAAGTGTCATCAGATTTTTTGTTTTCTTTAAACAATTCTATTATTTTCAAAATGACAGGGATTACTCTTTTAGCTGGAACTCTAAGACAAGTTTGGCCTAACATAGTATCTCCATCATAACGACCACCAAGAGACATTTGATAATTGGGATACATGTCTTTTCCAACACGACCACCGCCACCAAAAAATCCAATAGTAGCAATTCCATGTTGGCCACAAGAATTAGGACATCCACTAATCTTAATTGAAGAATTAGTTAAATCATCATCTTCATCAAGTTTTAATTCAAGGAATTTTCTTTGAATTTCTTTTGCAAGTCTATGGGAATTAGTCAAAGCTAGATTACAAGAAGTAGTTCCAGAACAACCAACAGGAGTAGTCATAGTTAATGCACCAGATTTTGCCAAACCAGATTGAAGAAGTTTAGAATATAATGGAATCAAATCATCTTCATGCACATATCTTAGCGCAACATTTTGAACAAATCCTGTTCGAGCTTTACCTTCTGATGAAAATTCACGAATAAGTTCAGCTAACACATTAAGTTGATTTGAAGTAATATCACCAGCTTCCAGAGTAATAAACACAGAATGATATTCAGGTTGTTTTTGTTTCACGGTGTTTGTTTTTAGCCACCGAGCATAACCATCAGGTGCAGAATTTCCACTTTCATCAGTAATTTTTAGGGGTCTTTTGATTTGATCCGGAGTGGTGTCAACTTTTAATCGAGTCACTACAGATTGTGTAGCTCGAACAATTGCTCTTTCTTTCAATACAAGATTTTGGAATTTTTCCCAACCCATATCATTAACAAGATAACGCATTCTATTTCTTGCAAGGTTTTTTCTATCTCCCAATCTATCAAATATTCTCATCACAGCAATAGAAGTATAGAGTAAGTCATCTTCAGGAGTAAAGTCTTCTAGCTGGTGTCCAACAAAAGATTTGTTACCCAATCCACCACCAAGAAAAATTTTAAATCCTTTTTGTTCTGAACCGTCAATTTGTTGAATTTCTGGAACTAATCCAACATCAACCATTCTAACCATTCCATGTTTTTCACAACATGTAAAATTAAATTTGAATTTACGTGGAAGACTTTGTGCCATAGGATTTCGTAAAAAGAATTTAGCAGTTGCAAGAGCATAAGGGGTTGAATCAAATTTTTCATCACAACAAACACCAGATAATGGACTACACATGACATTTCGTACAGAATTACCACATGCTTCTCTGGAAGTTAATCCAACTTCAGCGAGAGATCTAAATATTTCTGAAACATCTTCAAGAATTACCCAATGAAGTTGAATGTTTTCACGAGTTGAAAAATGTGCACTACCTATAGAATACTGTTCACTGAGTTGAGATAATTTTTCAAATTGTTTAGGATAAATTTCACCAGCAGGTAATTTAACACGAACCATTGCGTAATCACTAGTCATTCGAGTGCCATATGCACCATGTTGAAGTCTGAATCGTCTAAAACTATCTTCATCATATTTCCCCTGACGATATAATTTTACAGTATTAGCAAAATCATCAGCTTCTGCAACTCTAGCCCAATTAATTTTAGGAGTTACAGAATCAACAGATGTTTTAGTCAAATCAGACATAGTCAATATATTAAAATTCAATTTAGTTTGGTTATAAATTTTTGATATTGGGAGGTTTTAGTACAAAAATTTTGAGAAATAAACAGAATTTTCCTGTTTTTTTATTCATTAAAATTAGAATCTATTAGTATAACCTAATTTTTGAACGTGCGAAAGTATTAATGCTTAACAAAAATAACCATGCCATGCAAGAAGCAACAATAGCAGAACAATCTTCTAAAATATTTACAGATGTACGTGAAGTTGAAATTACACGTGCAATAGCAAATGAATTTCATGATGTATTAATTGACAGAGCAGAATCAGATGTTATAATTATCGGAGCAGGACCTGCAGGATTAACAGCAAGTAGAGAATTATCAAACTTAGGTTACAAAGTTTTAGTTATTGAACAAAACAACTATCTTGGCGGAGGTTATTGGTTAGGAGGATATATGATGAATCCAGTTACAGTTAGAGAACCAGCCCAAAAAATTTGGGATGAATTAGGAATTCCATACAAAAAAGTTCAAGACGGATTATACTTAACACCAGGACCACACGCAGTATCAAAATTAATTGGAGCTGCATGTGATGCAGGAGTCAAATTTCTTCAATTAACAAAATTTGATGATTTAGTATTAAAAAATGGAAGAGTTGCAGGAATCGTTGTCAACTGGATGCCAGTTTCAGCATTACCACGTAACATTACATGTGTAGATCCAGTAGCATTTGAAGCTAAAGTGATCATAGATGCATCAGGACATGATTCTGTAGCAGTAAAAAGACTTGTAGATAGAGGTCTAGCAGAATGGAAAGGAATGGAACCAATGTATGTTAATGATGGGGAAGAGCATGTAGTTCATAAAACAGGAGAAGTATATCCAGGATTAATTGCAGCAGGAATGTCTGTTACTGAAACTCATGGGTTAGCAAGAATGGGACCAACATTTGGTTCAATGTTGTATTCAGGTAAGAGAGCAGCAGAGATTGCATCTGAAAAAATAAAAGAGTTAGAAAGATAAACAATTAAGATATAATTCTTTTAATGAGAATTTCTAAAATAATATTATACAATGAACCATTAGTTCCAGAAATAAATATTAAAAAAGCTGAGAAATTTCTGATAGAAACATTTGAGGTTGAAATTCAAATAAGGGGAAATATTTTCAAAAAATTAGATAAAAAAACATATGAAAAAATTGCCAGTACTAGAATTTTTAATTTAAAAAAACCATTTCAAAAACACATTCCATCATTAGAAGATATTCTAATTGAATCAGAAAGTAGAGATATGTCAAATAAAGAAGAAATGACACTGTATGATGGAATTGAATTAAATAAAATAATGACAGAATTAATTCCGAAACGAGAAAATACTCAAGATACATTAAACATAATTTTTACAAATAAGCTAACATGTACATTTGATGAAAATGATTTCAGATATCATGCAAGAGCATGGGTAGGATCAAACCCCACAATAATTTCAACTACAGGCATAATAGAAGCCCCTGCAAAACCTAAACAATACTATATAGATCTAATAACTAATTTTAGTAAAGAATCAATTAAAGAAGTAAAGAAAAAGTACAAAGGGGAATTTTTAGAATACAAAGATATCAGACTACCAGAGATTATTGAAGGATACCTCTTACAAACAATATTTTACTATGAAACAGGAGATGCTTTTTGTGATAATAATCAATGTAGGTTATTTAATGCACATTGGCAAAAAGATCTTTTCAACACACAAATAGAAAATAAAAAAATGTGTGAAAAACATGAAAATATTCTAACCAAAATGAAAACCAATATTTCTTAGAACGAGATATTGACTTAAATTATTGAAATAAAGAGATTAGACACTATGATGGCAGCCGATGCAGGAGCAGCAATATTAGAAACAAATAATGACGGCCCAAAAATACCAGATGTAAAGAAAACAAAATTTGATGTGATAATTATTGGCGCAGGACCTGCAGGGTATACTGCAGGGATTTATTGCTCAAGAGCAGGTTATGATACTTTAATCTTATCCGGGATATTACCAGGAGGACAACTAGTCAATACAACAGAAGTTGAAAATTATCCAGGATTTGAAAATGGCATAATGGGTCCAGATTTAATGATAGATATGAGAAAACAATCTCAAAGAATGGGAACCACAATTATTGATGATGTTGCAGTGGATGTGGATTTTAGACGTGCACCTTACAAGGTTCTAACAGGTTCTGAAGAATACGAAGGAAAAGCAGTAATTATTGCAACAGGAGCAAATCCAAGAAAAATGGGCATAAGTGGAGAAGAAGAATTTTCAGGTAAAGGAGTATCATATTGTGCAACATGTGATGGACCATTTTTTAAAAATTTAGAATTAATTGTAGTAGGAGGAGGGGATTCAGCAATTGAAGAAGCAACATTTCTAACAAAATTTGCAACTAGAGTTCACGTGGTACATCGAAGAGATGAATTACGTGCAAGTAAAGTAATGCAAGAAAGAGCAATGAATAATGAAAAGATACAATTCCATTGGAATTCAGAAGTTATTCAAATTAAAGGTGATCAAAAAATGCAACAAGCAGTATTAAAAAATATAAAAACAAATGAAGAAAAAACGATAGAAGTTGGAGGATTATTTGTTGCAATTGGCCATACACCAAATACAGAATTATTCAAAAATCAAATAGGTTTAGATGGTGAAGGATACATTATCTTAAAAAATAAAACACATACAAACATGGAAGGAATTTTTGCAGCAGGAGATGTACACGATAGAAGTTATAGACAAGCAATTACAGCCGCTGGATTTGGATGTATGGCGGCAATAGATGTAGATAAATTCTTAACAGAAAATGCAGACAAATAAAAATGCACAATGCAAGAAATGTTTGAATAAATTTGATCATAAAGAAATCTACACTATACAACAATTTCAATATAAAGAAAAACCCAAATACAAATGGACACTAAGTTTTTTCAAAAAATTACAAATAGATGAATGGGATTCATTTTGTGAAGAATGTATTATGAGATATTCAAAAAAATTAGATGATGCATGGCATAATCAAAAAAGCCAAGTTCTTTAATACGAATAAGAATTCAATAAACAATGAATCAATATTCAGATGATCTCAAGAAAACAATGCAAGAAAATAGTAAAAAATTAACACAATTAGGCTCAATATTAGCAAAAAAACAATTTAGTTACAAAATTGAAGAAAAAACATCAAAAGAATATTGGCAAAAAAGGATTGAAGATTTAACAAAATATAATGAAATATCTTTAGCATATTATAACCAAGTTCAAAATATGATGAATTTGATCAATAAAGAAAAAGCACAAATATTTCTACTGGAAATTAGTAAATTTCATCAATTAGGAACGGAATTAGTTAAAATGATGCATCAAATTAAAGAAACGCCTTCAATTATAAATTCAAAAGATAAACAGCAGAGTCAATGGAGTAAAAAAATCAAAGAAAAATTTGTAAAAGTAAATGCTAATTGTTTAGAGCATGAAAAATATATGAATATGGGTTTTAGAAAATTTTACGATGTAGAAATAAAGAAAATACTAGAGTAGAAAAATCATTTTAATTTTTTAATTTGAAGTGTAGTTACAGATCCGTCCTTAGTCAAATTCATTAATTCATGACCATTTCTTGTAACCCATCGTGATATATCTTCCTCAGCATCAGGATCATCTGCAGATACACTAATGATTTCACCAACTTGCATTCTTTCAAGTTCAATTTTAGTTCTAAATACAGGTTCAGGACAAAACAATCCAGTCGCATCTAATTTTTTATCATTTGATTCAGACATAGATATCTAATTCATTAAGAAAAATTTGTCATATTAAAGTCTAATTAAGAAATAATTATTCAACAAGGTTTTGATATAATTAAAAAGCAACAAAAAACACAAAAATAAAATATTTCAAAAATCACTAAAGTGGGAAATTATTTAAAAAGATCCTCATTTTCAGGACGAATCAAATCAACAATGGTTCTTTCTTCAGCATCAAAAGAGTAGTCACGAATTATAGCTGCAGGACATTTTTTTGTTTTTTCCATAACAAGTTCCGCAGCAGAAGAAAGTTCATCTGCAATAGCAATTGCAGTTACACGTAAAATGCGTTTAAAGGAATCCAAAGTTCCAGCATAATCTAAAATTGGATTTAATCCAGAAATTCCAATAGCACAATTTGTTTGACCCATTCTAAAAGGTCTACCAAAAGTATCGGAAATAATTATGGCAACATTTTTACCAGTTTCATTTAAAATCTTTGTTCGAATTAATTCTGCAGAGTTATCAGAATTCAGTGGGAGTAATGTGGCAAATCCATCAATAACATTACTTTCATCAATTCCCGCATTTGCACAAATAAATCCATGATTAGTTTCTACAATAATCAAACCATTTTTCATTCGAATAATTCTTTTAGATTCAGATAAAATTAATTCAACAATATTTGGATCCTTGTTATACTGAGAACTAATTCCTTCAGCTAATAATGAAGGGGTTACAGTAGACAGTTTAACAATTCTACCTTCTTGTTTAGAAATAATTTTCTGAGCAATTACAAGAATATCCCCATCTTGTATATCAGCAGAAGTTAAAATAAGCTGAGATAGATCATCATCTACAACAATTTCTTTTTCGATATGAATTGGAATAATTTGCAAGTACATTATCTAATAGATAGGACTAAAAAATTGTTTAGACAGCAGTTTCTAATTCTAATTTAAAATGCTTATTAATAATATCTAAAATTTTAGACAAGTCTTTTTCTTCCAAAGTTGTAGTAGCTAAATCTTTAACTAAATCTTGTGCTCTGTATGCAATTCCCAATCCACATATATCAAATAATTTAATATCATTAGCACCATCAACTACACAAATAATATCTTCTTTCTTTTCACCCCATTCAGCAATTTTTATTTTAGCAGATTTTGATTTATCAGAATCAACATTAATTTTAACGCCATCAAGTTTACCATCTTTAAAAATTAACTCATTACAATACACATAATCTAAATCCAATTCTTTTTGTAATCTATCCATCATTAGTGTAAATCCACCAGATACAGCCATAATTTTCCAACCTGCAGCTTTTAAAACTCTACATGCTTCTTTTGCACCAGTCATAATAGGTAAGTTATTAGCAACTTCTTGGCATACTTTTTGATCTAATCCCTTCAATGCAGCAACTCTAGTTCGAAGTCCTTCTTCCCAGTTAATTTTACCTTGAATTCCTTGTTTTGTAATTTCCCAAATTTCTTCTTCTTTATCTAATTTTTCTGCAAGGATTGGAAGATATTCTTCATCATACAAAACACCTTCAACGTCAAAAATTGCCAACAATAGATTTCTGATTGAGAAAAAATTTCTAATAATATTAAAGTAGTGACTGTTATGTTAAAAAAGTACCAGGTTTTTTCATCTGCAGTATTAAAATTTAAAAAAAAGAATCATAAAACCGCTAATAATAAATCACGGAATAACATATGATCGTCATGGGCGAATTGGAACGAAAATATGATGTAAAAATTCAAAGTACTGAAGATAAGGTAAAATTCCCAGAGGAATTAAAAGAAAAACTAAAAGATGCAGGTTTGATGGATGATAAAGGTAAATTAAAACTCAAAGGTGTCAGTCCAAAAATGCTCAAAAGAATGAAGCAAGAGTTTGTGGAATGCCCAGTGTTAAAAGAAGATATTCAATTTGTCCAATGTTTCATATGCCCAAATTTTCAAAGTAGAGTAATGGGAGAAGTATTATGCAAAGGCGACCCGCTCAAATAACACAGTAATTTTAAAATAAATCCACGAAAAGCTCATTAGTTAAATTAATTATCAAAGTAATAGTTTGGGTAAACAAGACGTAGGGATTACAATTGGGAAAAAAGATGATTTTAGTGAGTGGTATACACAGGTAGTACTAAAAGCAAAACTTGCAGATTATGCTCCAGTTAAAGGATTAATCGTGCTTAGACCAGATGGATATTCAATTTGGGAATCACTAAAAAGCACATTTGATAAAAAATTTGCACGTAATGGAATCAGAAACGGATTTTTACCAATATTAATTCCAGAATCACTATTAGGAAAAGAACAAAAACATTTTGCAGGGTTCAATCCAGAAGTTTTCTGGGTAACACATTCAGGTACAAATGAAATAGGAGATAGATTAGCATTAAGACCAACTTCAGAAACATTAGCATACACATTATATTCAAAATGGATTCAAAGTTGGAGAGATTTACCATTAAAAATTAATTTCTGGAATACAGCATTAAGGGCTGAGATTAAAGCGACAAAACCATTTCTCAGAACATCAGAATTCTTATGGCAAGAAGGACATACAGTGCATTCAACTAAAGAAGAAGCAGAAATAGAAGTAATGAAAATTCTAGATATTTACAAAAATACAGTAGAAGAAGAATTAGCTATTCCAGTAACAACAGGAAAGAAAAGTGAAAAAGAAAAATTCGTCGGGGCCATCTATACAACAACTATGGAATCAATAATGCCGGATGGAAAAGCACTACAAATGGGAACATCACATTTCTTGGGACAAAACTTTTCAAAACCATTTGAAGTCAAATTTGCAGATAAAGATAACGTAGAACATTTTGCATGGCAAACATCATGGGGGGTTTCTTGGAGATTAATTGGAGCAATGATCATGGTTCATGGAGATGACAAAGGTTTGGTGTTACCACCAAAAGTAGCTCCAATGCAAGTAGTAATTGTACCAATCTATAGAAATGATGAAGATAAAAATATTGTATTATCCAAAGTAGAAGAGATTCAAAATGAATTAGAATCAAAAGATATCAGAGTGCATGTCGATGGTAGAGAAGAGTTATCACCAGGATACAAATTTAATGACTGGGAATTAAAGGGAGTGCCTTTACGAATAGAAATAGGACCTAAGGACATAGAGAATCAAAACGTAGTTGTTGCAAAAAGATACAATCTAGAAAAAATAAGTTTGGGTTTTACTGAAATTGAAAAAATAGTAATAATTTTAGATGAAATTCAAGTAGAGATGTTAAAAAAAGCCAAAGAACAGGCAGTAAATAACGCTCAAAACATTTCAGATTATTCAGAATTTAAATCCAAAATTGAGAAGGGAGGATTCTTCAATTCCCCATGGTGTGGAAATGTAGAATGTGAAAATAAAATCAAAGAAGAAACAGGGGCAGAAATTAGAGTCATACCATTTAACAGTGAAAATATTACTAAGGAATGCATTTGCTGTAAAAAACAAAGTGTGTCAATTCCAATATTTGCAAGAGGATACTAGAGACAATTCAGCCGCAACATAATAATACAAAAAAAATATTTTCCAAATATGACAGTTAATCCAGAATTACAAAAAAATAGTTTGTTACTAGAACAATTTAAGGAAACTAGGAACAGAACATTAGAATTAGTAAAAAATTTAAAAAAAGATGATTTTGTAGTTCAAACTGCAGCATATATGAGTCCACCCAAATGGCATATTGGTCATGTAAGTTGGATTTATGAAGCAATAATGAGTAAATTAGATAAAAATTATGAATTTCATTCAAAAGAATTCTCAGAATATCTCAATTCATACTATCAGCAATTTGGAGTTCCACATGATAAGGCATTAAGAGGAATCACATCCAGACCAACTGTTGATGAAATTTTTCAATATTTTAATACAATTAATCAAAAAGTAGAAAAATTTCTTGAATCTCGAGAATTAAATGAGGAGGAAAAAAAATTAATTGTAACTGGATTTCATCATGAATGTCAACATCAAGAATTACTAGTATATGATTTACAACATCTTCTTGCAGAACAATATTTACCAGTAAGAAAAAATAAAATCAAAGAACAACAAGAAAAACAAAAAAACTTTGTGGAGATCAAAGGAGGATTATACACCATGGGGTATAATGGAACAAGTTATTGTTATGATATTGAATTACCAAAACATAAAACTTATTTTGAAAATTTTAAAATAGGAATTTTTCCAGTTACCAATCAAGAATATTTAGAATTTATGAATGATGGCGGGTATGAAACTTACAAACATTGGTTATCAGATGGATGGGAAAAAGTCAAATCAAATAAATGGAAGTCTCCAATGTATTGGGAAAAAATTAATGATGAATGGTATGTAAGAGACTTTTTAGGAATTAGAAAAATTAATCCAAATGAACCAGTATGTCATGTAAGTTACTATGAAGCTGATGCATACTGTAAATGGGCAGGAAAAAGACTACCTACAGAAGCAGAATGGGAAAAGGCAGCATGCTGGAATGAAGAAAAACAGCAAAAAACATTGTTTCCATGGGGAAACGAACATCCAACAGATGAGAAATGTAATTTGCTAGAATCATATCATTGGGGATGTACAGAAATAGGCACATATCCAAATGGAAGCAGTTCATCAGGATGTCAGCAAATGATTGGCGATGTATGGGAATGGACTTCTTCAGAGTTTGTAGGGTATCCAGGATTCAAATCAGGATTTGATGAATACAACGATAAATGGTTTACAAATCAAAAAGTTTTGAGAGGAGGATCATTTGGAACTCCAGAAATGTCAATTAGAGGAAGTTATAGAAATTTCTTCAGATTAGATGAAAGATGGTTATTTTCAGGATTTAGATGTGCAGAGGACATTTAGTTTTTTGAAACCAAAGTTAATGAAAAATGTTTTTCGTCATCTAACCACATATTTTTAAATTCAAATCCAACGTCACTCAAGAGTTTCTTAATTTGAGATACCCGATATTTATGAGAATATTCGGTATGAATTAGTTCGCCTTTATCCAAATTTAAAGACAAATTAGATTTGCCAATTATTACAGATTGAGATACTAAAGATTTAAGATTCATTTCAATTCGTTGAGCATTTTCATTGTATATAGAATAATGTAAAAAATTATTAATATCAAAATCAGCATCAAGTTCATCATTAATTCGAGATAAAACATTAAGATTGAATTTAGCAGTGACACCTTGAGAGTCATCATACGCAGACTCTAGAATATTTTTATCCTTAACTAAATCTAAACCAATTAAAAATAGATCATCAGATTTCATAGTGAAAAATATTTTTTCTAGAAATAATTTTCCATCATCAGGAGTAAAATTGCCAAAACTAGAACCAAGAAAAAGAATTAGATTTTTTTTATCATCATAACTTTTAAGAAATTCCAAGCCACCTTCATAAGTATCAATTATACCAGTAATATGCAAGGTATCATAATCTTTTAACAATTGTTCAGAACTTTCAGTAAGAATTTCAGATATATCTATAGGGAAATACTCAGTTTTAGGCTGTAATTTTGTAAAAATATCAAGAATCAATCTAGTTTTTACAGAAGCACCACTACCAAGTTCAACTAAATTAATATTTTCATCAAGATATGAGGGTAAAACATGTTTTAATTTTTTTAAAATACTAATTTCAGTTCTAGTGGGATAATATTCAGGAACTAAACAAATTGATTCAAATAATTCAGAACCTTTTTTATCATAAAAAAATTTGGGATTAATAAATTTAGAATTTTGATTTAAACTATAGTATATTTCTTCTGCAAAAGATTTTTCAATTTTAGTAGCATGAGGTTTAAAATAACGAAGTTGGGAATCTACAACATATTGTTTATATTCAATTTTTTTATTCATAAAATTACGCAAGTATTAATTCCGTATTTATTTAACATAAAATTCTTATCATAATTTTTACGCATAAAACATATTTCTTGATATACTTGATAAATTATTGATTAACATTGACAGAAATATTAAAAATTCAATATTTAAAAAAATATTATATAAAAAAGAAAATATTTGCTTCAAAATCATCCATTGTTAAAGCAGTAGATGATGTTTCATTTTCAATTAAAAAAGGAGAAGTGTTTGTATTAGCTGGAGAATCAGGATCAGGTAAATCAACAATTGCAAAATTAATTCTTAAATCAATAAAAGCAGATTCAGGAAAAATTATTTTTGAAGAACAAGAAATAGATAATCAAAAGAAAAATTTAGAAAAAATAAGAATGAATTGTCAAATGATTCATCAAGATCCTTATGATTCAATCAATCCAAGAATGAGAGTAAAGGACATCGTATTAGAACCGCTTGAAATCCACAACATAGGAAATAAAGAAGAAAGAGACAGAAGAGTGATTGAAGTTCTACATGAAGTCAAACTAGAACCAGCTGAAGAAATTATTAAAAAATATCCACACATGTTATCAGGAGGGCAAAGACAAAGAGTGGTATTAGCCAGGGCATTGGCATTAAAACCAAAAATAATCTTAGCAGATGAGCCAGTTTCAATGTTAGATGTGTCAATTAGAGCCGAAATGCTAGAATTAATGAAAGAATTGCAAAAAAAATACAACATTTCATTTTTGTACATTACTCATGATTTAGCAACAGCCAAATATTTTGGTCAAAGAATTGGAATTTTGTATTTAGGAAAGATCGTAGAGATAGGTCAAATTGACGAAGTACTAGATAATCCAAAACACCCATACACACAAGCACTAATAGATGCAATTTCAGAACCAAATCCTGAAAATCTAAAGAAAGAAAGAATGATCAGAATTAAAGAAACAACAGTAATAGAAAATTTGGATGGATGTAAGTTCAAAAATAGATGTCCATATGCAATTGAAAAATGTAACATAGAGCCAAAATTAGAAAAAATAGCAAATGAACATTATACGGCTTGTTATATTGAACTAGACTAAGTAGTTTTTACAGAAGGCATTCGTTTATCCTTATAGGTGACAACATGAGAAACACCATTTTTTGGAAAAACACCATAGATCAATTTAGCTTTTTGAATTACAGAATCCTTCAATGAAACCATAATGAATTGACTCTCCTTAGATCTTTCTTCCAAAATAGTTGAAAGTCTTTCTGCATTGGGTGCATCAAGATGTGCATCAACTTCATCAAATAGATAGAATGGAGAAGGTTTGAGTTTTTGTAATGCAAGTACAAATACAATTGCAGCAAGTGTTTTTTCACCACCACTAATTGAGGTAGATTCTCTTTTAGGTTTATTTGGAAATTGAATCAAATAGGAAATTCCAGAATTAAAAATATCATCTTCATTTTGTAATTCTAACCAAGCATTACCACCAGTCATTTTATTAAAAATTAATCTAATTTCTTTATCGACTTTATCAAATGCATCCAAAAATGTTTGACGTTTATCTCTTTCAATATCTTCAATAAATTTAACAATAGAAGTTCGTTCTTCCTCCAAAGAATTCTTTCTTGCAGACATGGATCTATACCCATATGAAACTTCAAGATATGTTTCAGGAGCTTTTGCATTTAATGCATTAAGTGAGGATAATTCGGAGTTTAACCCTTGAACAATAGTCTCAACATCAAATGTTTCCATGTCTTTATCAAATCCAAATGTAGAAAGAATTTGTTGGAGTTTAACTTCATTTTCAACTAAATCATGTAAATCACGAGTTAATGAGTCAGATTTACGTTCTAAATTATTAATTTGTCTAGTACTATCTCTATCTTTTTCAGATAGAGTTTTGAGTTTATCATCTATTTCTTGTACTTCACCAATTGAAGATCCAGAAGTTGAAATTAAATCTTGTTCTTTTTCTCTTAATTTTTCTAAAATTGCTCTTTTAGGATCTTTTTGTTTTTCTAATTCTTGAATTTTTATTTTAATTTGTTCAGATTCAGAATGTAACGAAGTTTCTTCATCAGTTAATCTACTTGTTTGAGATTTTTCACGATTGTCTTGAGTTTGCATAGTAGTTAATTGTGAGGATTTATCACGATACTCATTCATAATTGTAGTATACAATTTTTCAATATTAGATTTTTTAATATTAATTTTTGATAACTCACTTGCAATTCTAGTTTGCTCTCCACTAGCATAATTTTGTTCAACAATAGAAATACGATCAAGTAATGATTCAACATGAGATTCATTAGTAGATACTTCAGATTCAACAATATTATTCCTTGAAGTTAAATTAGAAATTCTTTTTGTTAATTTTTCTTTCATATGTTTAGCAGAAAGAATTCTAGATTTAAGATTAGAATGATTTTCAGTGGTAGATGTTAAAGCATTTTCAGAAATAGAAAGTCTTTCAGAATATAATTGAATAGAATCATCTAATTTTTTTAATGAATGTTTTTTCTTTAACATGTATTTTTTAATTAAACTAATAGATTGAATTAATCCATCAATATCAGTACTCATTGAAATTAGTTTTGTAAGTTTAGAAATTTTTGAATTAATGTCAATTACAACAGTACCACCTTTAGCCTCAAAATATTCACCATCAAGAGTCACAGATTTGTAACCTAATTGAGACAAATTATAAGCAGATTCACGAGTTTCAACTAATACAATATTGCCAAATAGGAAGGTTTTGAGTGCAGAATAGGCATCTTTAGACTTTACAAAGTCAGATAACACACCAATGACACCAGATTCTTTTGGTAGAGTAAGTTTGAATTTTGGAATAGCATCCAGAGGTATAATTTTTAATTTTGGAAGTTTTTTAGATCTTGCAACCTCAGCAATTCCAAGTAATGTTGCAAAATCTTTTACAACTAACGCTTTTATCCAATCAGAACTAACTGCAAGAACAGAACGCTCATATTTTTTATCCCATGAAATCATTTCGTAAACTAAACCATCAATACCAAGTTTAGCAGCATCTTCTTTTAATTTTGCAACAGTGTAATCCTCATGCATAAACCCTTTTACAGTTTTAATTTTTGATTCATATTGATTTGCAGCTTTGCCAGATTTTTCTAAAATAAATCCTAATTCATCCATGTCATGGACTATTTTTAATTTTCTTGTTTTTAATTTCGAAATTCTAGACTTTAGTTCAGAAATTGTAGCATTGTGATTATTAGTTAGTGAAGATAATTTAGATTCTAAACTAGTTAATTCTCCAATATCTTTTTCTAATTGGGTAAATTTATTTGAGTTAGATTCTATTTTTAATTTAGATTCCTTTTTTTCATTTTGTACTTTAGAAAGTGTTAGTTTAACAGCATTTAGTTGGGTATTAAGAATTTTAAGTTTATCATCAACTTAAGATT
>Ga0208764_10001308_pt1 | contig 16085 bp, 15 predicted proteins | sample ETNtaG_18_FD_185762 | JGI IMG/M metagenome (GOLD analysis project Ga0208764, IMG submission 185762) | Marine microbial and viral communities from oxygen minimum zone, Eastern Pacific Ocean - ETNP201302SV91 (SPAdes) (version 2) | ecosystem: Environmental > Aquatic > Marine > Oceanic ... | reverse complement strand
TCAAGCGTCAAGGCTAGTCAGAAGCATGAGTCTCGGAGCGTAACCAGGAACGAGGTAGTAAAGTTCTGCGCCCAGTCTACATGGATAAAGGTCCAGAAGGCCCTCATGGATGGCTCCTTGGAGGAGACAGTCTCCAAGGCAATCTCCAAGATTCAACCAGTTAGGGCAGTTTTCTTCAGGCGCAGTCAGCTTATCCAGGACGGAGTTGTGGTGGACGACGGCCCCACTCTGGAGCAGATAAAGGCCGAGGAGAAGGTGGCAAAGGAGCAGGAAGATGCGACTCTAGAGGGAGAGGACGTTGCCGATGAATCACCAAATGAGGCTGACTCTGGTGAGGAAGCCGTGGATGATTCTGGTGATGAAGACTATGATGCCGTGGAGTCCGACGACGCCGACTACGAGTCGATGACCGTGGCACAGCTAAAGGAACTGCTGAAGGAAGCGGGCAAGCCAGTCTCGGGGAAGAAGGCAGATCTGATCTCAAGACTTTCGGAGTGAGGCGATGCCCCGCATCGCGGTGATTTGTGGAACCGGGATGAGTGCATTCTCGAGCACTCTAGAAACTAAAACATCAACTTCGGGCTCAATGCTTGCAGAGTCAAATTGGGGTGAAGTCCCCATCTCATCGGTGACTCTCGAACTGGGCCAGGTGTTCGTGATAGATAGGCACCACTCAAATGACGAATCAAGAACTCCCCCTCATGCAATCGAGCATCGCGCGAACGTGCATGCAGCCTCCAGTTGCAAACCAGATCTAATCGTTAGCGTGAACTCCGTAGGGTCGATGATAGAGTCAATGCCACCAGGTGTCGTGGGAATTGCCAGTGACATCCTTGATCTATCTATCAAGCCATGGACATTTCACGATGACGATGCGATACACGCCGATCGGACTCGTCCATTCGATCAACGCTATTCTTCCGTTTGCGAGGCAGTGCTCAGAGAGAGGCAGGGCCCATCTCCAACAGGTTTAGTGGTGGCCCAATGTGTGGGTCCCCAGTTCGAGAGCCCATCTGAGATAGATGCACTACAGAGGCTCGGGGCTCACGTTGTGGGCATGACCCTTGGTCCTGAGCAGAGGCTAGTTTCAGAGACTGGAGTCGCCCATGTTTCCCTAGTGTGCTCTTCTAACTGGGCCGCGGGGAGGACTCCCGGGAAGCCGGATGCAGAGATCAATCACGAGGCCGTGGACGCGATTGCCTCCCAAATGAGGGATTTGGTTTCCACTTGCATTACAACCCTCCTTGAAGACATCAACTAGTGCAACTACCTTGATGGAGTCCCTAGTTCATCCATTGCCATGGCGGGGAGGCTGAGTGTCGATGATTGGTTGCATGTGGAGTATGGTGAGGTGCCCGATGGGTCTTGGTCGACTATGATGGCCAGAGTTGCTACTTTCCATCACAAGCACAAGTTCGCAGATGACGAGAACCATGGCCACGACATGGGATTTAGGATCGCCCTCACCGTGGAGGAGCTGGGGGAACTATCAGCAGCCATTACGAAGGGCAAGCCCGACGATGAGGCGGCCGAGGAGCTGGCCGACCTTCTGATTCTGATACTCGGGCACTCTCTCGCAATGAAGGTCGATCTCGAGGCCGAATTCCACAAGAAGATGGATAAAGTCATGACTAGGAAGGCCAGGACAGGTAAGCTTGGAGTCCGAGTCACGGATTACACGGACGAAGTCAAATGAACGACAATAAGTGTGCCAATCCACACTCATTATTGTAAATTATACTAGGTGAGTTTAGTTACACCGGCTTTTTGGAAAAAGTGCGTTTTTAGCCGTTTTTCGCAGGTCTGGCACCTTCTCTATTATATAGTCAAGGGAAACGAGACGGAGTCACTCGTTATACGAGGAGATGAAAAAATGAACGTAGATATGAATGCAATGAAAGCAGAATTAGGTGGCGCCTTTGTGCTATCGTGGATGGTGTTTGGAATGGGTCTGGGCACGTTAGAGGGAGCTGTCGCTCTCGCTGTCGTGTGGATGGCCTTCTCCGGCGCTCACGTGCTTCCCGTTGTTACCTGGAGTCACATGATGACAGGGGACATGGGAGACACAGAAGGCAACTGGATGCCCAACGGGATGCGCTTAGTCGCGCAGGCAGTCGGTGCGTTGCTAGCCATACTATTGGCTACCGAATTCGGTGCAATAGAGACAGGCTGGGCAGCAACTGACATGTGGATACCAGATATAGTAGACCACTTGTGGTCCGTTATTGGTATGATAGCCGCAGGTGCAGTTTGGTGGCAGGTCCACACAAGGTGCAACAGTGCTTGGGCCAGCGCATTCGGCCTAATGGTACTGGGCGGATCAATGACTCTGACCGGAGCCCACGAGATGGGCGCATCAATAGCCAGTACTGGTGACGGGATCGTCGACACGCTGGTGAACTGGGTCTGTGATGGCCTATTCGTTGGTCTAGGAGCCCTTGTTGGCGCTAAGATCGACGAAAATCTCTGAAACTGTTTACCGTGAAGAGAAATTAACGCAAGCAGGACGGGGGGAAACTCCCCGTCCTGTACACGAACACCTCATTCAGGTTACTCTATGATTCACTTTCAAATGTGAAGAATTCTGATTGCATTGCAGCAACCTCATCTCTTGATTCAGCATTAGCGTATGCCTCTAGTGGCTCTCTGTTCAGATCTAGGAACTGCTGCCCGAATTGGAATGGCTCTAGAACCCTAGAGGCTTGATCGTCATGACCCAGTATTGCCAAGGTAGCAGCAATCGCCTCTACAGAGGACAACCTGCCGACTCTCCCCCAGGAAACTGGATTTGCAGCTAGTAATGCTGGTAATATCCTCCCTTCGAGACTAGTGCTTCCAGCGATTTCCTCCAAGGATTCATCGATCCTCTTCCATGAGCAGTCTAGAACAACAATCGCAGCCCCAATAGAAATGAGGCCACGATCCTCTGGTCCAAGTATAGTTGATGATGTTGGATCTAGTAGATACCCTCTCTTAGGTGCTCTTGCTATGGATTCGTGCAACTCTACAAGGCCATTCGCATGCATCTTCCTAGCAGTGCATTTGCGCGGGTCATCTTGGTCTAGATGAATCACATGGAGAGGGACTTCTTCCACGACCCTATCTCCTAGATCTTGCACCAGATCGGGAGACCCCTAGCCTTCTGCCCTTCTTCTTCTGCTTCTTCTTCTTGGGCTCGGACTCAGACGAATTTTTCGCATCTGAGATGGTCATCTGCCTATCCGTCTCGGAAGCCACCATTGTATGGGCATGGGAAACCGACTCGACAAATAGTCCGATTTCCAGTGCCTTCTCGAACTTGTTTAGAAGTGTGTCAGTCGGCCTTATTCCATTCTCTGCCTTCTGAATAACGCCAATCTTCTCATTCATCTGTTTGGCAAGGTCTTCCTGGGAAAGCCCCCTATGCTTCCTAGCATTGCGGATTCGCGAATGAAAGTCGTTTGCTAGCTCAAAATCATCCTTTGTCATGATGTCCACTCCGGAGACTCCTTTCCCCGAGACAGCGCTTTGGGGTTCTGCGATGGGGATGGCTGTTGGTACCCTTGCTGCCTCAACAATTAGTCCCATGGAGTCAATGCATCTATTGCAGCACTCTAGAATCGAATTATACCCCACAGGTTTCGCAATCTTCGCCCTCTTTGTAGCGATACCCTCGGCCCCACAGAGCTCGCACGCACCCATACATTGCCGATACGATTGAGCATCATAGTCCTTCGCAGGGGTCATAAGTATCCGTTTAGTGTGAACAACATGGCCTCCGAGGCGGATGAGAAACCAAGTGGGAACGATGTCCTCGACAACAAAGAGCCTCACACAGGCGCTCTAGACAGACTATCGAAGGACTATCGGGAGCTTTCTGACAAGGCTCAGCAGCTATTGACAGAGAAGATATTCCTAGAGAATGAACTCACACAGCTAAAGAAGCGATCGAATAGACTTGAAGAGGAGCTAAGCAACATCCGCACTCCCCCGTTGATCATCGGTTACATCCAGGATGTGGTCAACGAACAAGCAATTGTCCGGAGTTCCAATGGTACAGTCTTCCTAGTCTCAATCAATCGTCGGCTAGATAGTACAAAAATCAAACCGGGGACCAGAGTGGCGCTAAATCAGGATACTCTGTCTGTCGTGGAGATTCTTTCCGACTCTTGGGATCCATTAGTTAGCAATGCAGAGATCATTGACTCGCCAGATGTACATTACTCTTCCATAGGCGGCCTGGAGAAACAAATAAGGGAGCTAAAGGAGGCCATCGAGCTACCTTTCGAGAATCCTGAGGCATTCTCTGATTTCGGGATCGATCCTCCAAAAGGAGTTCTACTAACAGGTCCCCCTGGGACTGGAAAAACAATGCTTGCTAAGGCTGTGGCAAGTTCCACCAATGCCGCATTCCTTGGCCTAGTGGGAGCAGAATTAGCCCAGAAGTACATTGGGGAGGGAGGCAGAATGGTGAGGGAACTTTTCGAAATGGCAAGACAGAAGTCACCTGCAATCATCTTCATCGATGAAATCGACTCTATTGGTTCCAAGAGGCTAGATGTCGCTACTTCTGGTGATCGTGAGGTCCAGAGGACTCTGATGCAACTGCTTTCCGAGTTAGATGGATTCGAGAGTCTGGATAATGTCAAGGTTATTGCAGCAACTAATCGTCCGGAACTGCTCGACGCTGCTCTTCTACGTCCAGGTCGATTTGACAGAATTATTGAGATCCCTATTCCAGATTTGGATGCTAGGGAAGCTATCTACTCTGTGCATACAAGTTCAATGCCAAAGGCCAAGGACGTGGAAAACAGATCATTGGCTTCAATGTCAGAGGGATTCAGTGGAGCCGAGATTAAGTCTGCTGTCATTGAAGCCGGTATATCGGCAATATCTAGCGGCCGCAAGTCCGTAAAGAAATCCGATTTCATATGGGCGATTAAGAAGGTCGAGGATAACAGGAAGGGGTCCAACGAAACCAATTCCGAGGGAATCTACGGTTAAGCAAAATATCTTGACGAGCAGTCACTTCCAACGTCTATGCAGGGGACCCTAGTTGAGTGCGTTCCGAACTTTAGCGAAGGAAGGGATAAGCAACTAATTGGGCAAATTACTAGACCGATTAGGGAGGCAAATGGCGTCTCACTACTCGATGTTGACATGGGTCACGACTTCAACAGGACAGTAGTGACGATGGTAGGTGGGCCAGAGGAAGTATTGGAAACTGTAATCGAATGTACCCGTATTGCCACCGAACTCATCGATATGAGGGAACATTTCGGGGAGCATGCTAGGATGGGCGCAGTGGATGTAGTCCCATTCATCCCTATCCAAGGGATCTCCATGGAAGATTGCGTTACACTCTCCGAGAGATACGCACATGCGGTATCAGAAGAGCTCGATTTACCTGTTTATCTCTATGCCGAAGCAGCAAGAACCCCACAGAGGTCCAGGCTTCCGGATATTCGTAGAGGTCAGTACGAGGGAATGGCCGAAAAGGTAATTTCTCCTGAGTGGAAACCTGATTACGGCCCATCAGAATTCAACCCCAAGATGGGGGTAACTGCTACAGGAGCTAGGACGATACTAATTGCCTATAACGTAAATCTAGATACCGATGACAAGTCAAAGGCTAACTCTATTGCGTCTAAGATTAGGACTAGTGGGTCACTAGTTAAGGACGAAAATGGTGAGAAGGTTATTGGAGACGATGGTAAGCCCCTCAGAAACCCCGGAAAATTTCAGTCATTACAGGCAGCAGGATGGATGTACGACCCTTCCACGGCACAGGTATCGATGAATCTCCTTGATTACGACGTTACGGGGCTCCATGAAGTAACAGAAGCTATTCGCGTTGAGGCGAAAAAGATCGGACTGAATGTGACTGCGGGAGAATTGGTTGGACTGGTGCCATTGAGTGCAATGAAATCAGCTGGCAATTATTACAATAATGACAAGGGCGAAATTGATGAAAAAACAATTGTCGAAAAGGCGATTTCAGGACTGATGCTTGACAGGCTGAGAGACTTCGATCCACAATCATGCATCATCGAATGGGCTATTGCTAGGGGGTCTTAGAATTGAACGAAGGATACAATGAGGTTCTTCGCTCGATTGGTTCGTCTGACCCAACCCCGGGGGGAGGATCAGTCGCGGCCCTTTCTCTAGCCCATGCTCACTCACTTGCTATGATGGTCGCGAGACTCACAGAGGGAAAGAAAAAGTGGGCAGAAGGACATGAAGTGGCACAATATGTGATTTCCGAGTCCCAAGTAGGAATGGCGGAAGCGATGCGCCTAGCCGAGATAGACGCGGAAGCATTCGAATCAGTAATGGCTGCATATCGCCTTCCCAGAGACACCGAGGACCAGAAGACTGAGAGGACGAAATCAATTCGTAATGCGACTATAGGAGCTGCCGAGGCCCCACTCGCTACAGCTTCCGGTGCAAGGAAGCTTCTGAGCAGCCTCGAGAAGTTGTGCGTCTCTTGTAATGCAAATGCCCTAACTGATTTAGCCTCAGCATCGGAGCTTTCCCTTTCGGCAGTAAAAATGGCTGCAATGAACGTAAGAATAAATCTGGAATTCATCGAAGGGGATGACGTCGACAGACTCGCTTCACAAATCAACAAAGTTGTACAGAAATCAACTGCCTCAGCAGAGTCAATAACCCTGAAGGTGAACGAGAGGCTGGGTTGGTGATGGGTCCCGACGATTTTTCCCACGAAGGGATCCCAGAAGAACTTCCACCGGTCAGAGAAATAGACAATTCAGTCCCTCACGCACCCAAAAGGCCCCAAGTACTAGACGAAAACGATCGTCGCCTCGCAATCGCGAATTCTCTGCGATACTTCCCTAAAGAATGGCATCATGTGTTGGCTCAGGAGTTTCTCGACGAACTAGACCGGTTCGGCCACATATACATGCATAGGTTCAGGCCTAATTACGAAATGCACGCAAGACCGATTTCGGAATACCAATGCAATAGTAAGAAAGCAGCCTCGATTATGCTAATGATACAAAATAATCTCGATCCCAACGTTGCTCAGTATCCACATGAATTGATTACATATGGTGGAAATGGAGCAGTATTCCAGAACTGGGCACAGTATCTGATTACTATGGGTTATCTTAGCAAGATGGAAGAAGAACAGACACTGGTGATGTATTCTGGTCATCCACTGGGTTTGTTCCCTTCAAGCAAAGATTCTCCAATGGTCGTGGTCACAAACGGAATGGTGATTCCGAATTATTCGTCTCAGAATGACTACGAGAGAATGAACGCGTTGGGAGTATCACAGTATGGGCAGATGACTGCAGGTTCGTACATGTACATAGGACCCCAAGGAATAGTTCATGGGACAACAATTACCATATTGAATGCGGCACGAAAGTACCTAGGCAAATCATCGGAGAAGGGTCTTGGTGGGGTTCTGTATGTTACTTCTGGATTAGGGGGGATGTCGGGCGCCCAGGCCAAGGCTGCAGTAATTGCCGGTGCTGTTTGCATCATCGCAGAGATAGATCCAGTACCAGCACGAAAGAGGCACTCTCAGGGGTGGCTATCAGAGCTATACGAGGACTTGGATGAACTATGTAATCGCGCTGAGCAGGCTGCCTCGGAAAAAGAAGCCGTCTCACTAGGATATCTGGGAAATGTAGTCGATTTGCTGGAGCATCTAGTTGTCAGAGGAATAACTCCCGAGCTAGCTAGTGATCAAACAAGCCTTCACAATCCATGGTTAGGTGGTTACATGCCTGTCGGCATGTCATTTGAAGAGGGCTTGTCTATGGTGGAGATAGACCCAGATGGCTTCAAGAGTTCTGTCCAGACTTCTCTCAGGAGGCACGTAAATGCGATAAATTCCCTCGCCGAGAGGGGTACCCATTTTTGGGACTATGGAAATGCTTTCCTTCTCGAATCTAGTCGGGCTGGGGCTGATGTCATTTCTGATGATGGATCGTTCAGATACCCATCATATGTCGAGGACATCATGGGTCCAATGTGCTTTGACTATGGGTTTGGCCCATTCCGGTGGGTTTGCACTTCGGGTAATGATAAAGATCTTCAAACAACCGATATGATAGCCAAACAAGTTCTAGAGATGCTCTCTACTGATTGCTCAGATGATATCCGAACACAGTACATGGATAACATAAAATGGATCTCAGAGGCTGAAAATCATGACCTAATAGTTGGTAGCAAAGCACGAATTTTGTACGCTGATGAAGTAGGAAGAAGAACCATTGCTAGCGAATTCAACAAGGCAATTTCCAGCGGCTTGGTATCTGCCCCAATCGTTTTGGGTCGAGATCATCATGACGTTGGAGGTACTGATAGCCCATTCAGAGAGACCGCGAACATTTACGACGGTTCGATGTTCACTGCAGACATGGCTGTTCATAATTTCGTGGGAGACTCATTCAGAGGTGCAACATGGATAAGCCTTCACAATGGCGGGGGAGTCGGATGGGGGGAAGTGATTAATGGCGGTTTTGGACTTGTAATCGACGGCTCCGAAAAGGCGCAGAAAAATATCGACTCAATGATATCGTGGGATGTCAATAATGGGATTGCCCGTAGGTCTTGGGCCAGAAATAGTGGGGCCATATCCGCTATCAATCGAGCTATGGATTCCGATCGTAGGCTAGTGGTTACAGTCCCCGAAATAGTCGATGAAAACGTCTTAAATGACATCTTTGAAAACACTCGATGACTCTATTTGGCCGACTAGTCTCGCCAGTCTAATGGCAGAGGTAGCTATTGATGGTAAATCTCTGACACTTGAGTCTGCATTAGCAATAGCAAAAGGCACTGCAATCGCCTTTCTGCCAGACAAATCAAGAGATAAGATGCAACAATCACGTGATGCAGTCGAAAATGTAGTTGATTCGGATGAGGTAGTTTATGGAATTAATACTGGATTCGGGGCAATGTCTTCCGTAAGCATCGAAAAAGATGAACTCGAGATTCTACAGGCGAACCTCGTAAGAAGTCATGCTTGCGGAATTGGAGAAAGGATGGATCCCGAGATTGTCCTTCTGATGATGATAATCAGGGCAAATTCGCTAGCACGAGGAGTCTCTGGTGCTAGGCCAGAGGTAGTCGAACTCATTCTATCAATGGCCAACGCAAGAATAGCACCAATCGTTCCTAGAATAGGGTCTTTAGGAGCGTCCGGTGATCTTGCTCCACTTTCACATATGACTCTAGGCATGATGGGTGAGGGCGAATGCCAAAGGTTCGTGAGTGGTTCATGGCACCTCACCGATATCGCATCTGCATTCTCGGAAGCAGATTTGACCCCAATCAAATTACAGGCCAAGGAAGGCCTTTCTCTGATTAATGGAACTAGCCAGATGTGTGCGTTCCTAACGCTAACAGTACTCAACATGGAAACTCTTGCCCTGGCAGCAGATGCATCAATAGCATGCTCATTAGAGGCAATAAGAGGCTCTCACAAACCATTCGATAGGAGAATTCACGACTCTCGGCCCCAGTTAGGCCAGTCAATCTCAGCAGCACGTATATCGGAACTTGTTTCGGATTCAGAGATTATGCTTTCCCACGTCGACTGCGACCGGGTTCAGGATGCTTACTGCTTCAGATGCTCTCCACAGGTACATGGCCCTGTAATTGACCTGTTACGCGAGGTTCGAAGGATTCTTGAGATTGAGATAAACAGTGCTACTGATAATCCATTGGTATTCGTAGATGATGACGGAAGCGCAGAAATAATCAGTGGCGGTAATTTTCATGGTCAGAACCTATCATTAGCTAGTGATTCAATTGCCATAGCATGCCATGAATTAGCAAGTATCTCAGAAAGACGCATCAATCAGTTAATGGATCCAAATTGGAGTGGCCAGAAGGCTTTCCTAGCGAAAAATGAGGGGTTAGAGAGCGGTCTAATGATAGTACAATATGTTGCGGCTGCAGTAATTGCCGAGCTTCATTTACTGGCCAATCCTGCATCTACAAGCAATGTACCTGTCAGCATGGGGAAGGAAGATCACGTTTCAATGGGTGCAACTGGAACATTTAGGGCCCTGAAATCATCTATTCTCCTATCCCAGGTTCTTGCAAATGAGTTAGTTTGCTCCGCAGAGGCTCTAGATGGGATTGAAGAGGCGCCCGGAGCAGGTGTAGTCAAAGTTTCAGAGTGGGTTAGGAAGCATGTGGGCGGACTTGATGGCGACAGATCACTTACCAAGGAATGTGAAAATTTATCCATGGCCATACTTGATGGTGGCCTAACAAGCATCTTCGGGTGATATTATTCAAGAAAAATTGCACATGCAAAGGCATCCCGGCACAGATCCGGAGCCGTTTACAACCAGAGTAGTAGAAACAAAAGAAGACTCACTTCTTCTGGAAGAAACCCATTGCTACCCTAGAGGCGGAGGGCAGCCTGGAGATACAGGCTTGATCAGACTGGGAAATGAAAACTCAGCTGTATTGAACGAGGTACTGCCAGGGGAAATGATCCTGCATCCAGTTGAGGAAATTGAGATGTTCAGAACAGGCCAGGAAGTAACATGCGAGATTGACGTGATGAGGAGGAATGGTCATTCAATGATGCACACGGCACAGCATATTTTCTCAGCACTAGCCGAAGATTTGTGGGGCTGCGAGACGGTGGGAAATCAAATTGGAGCCGAACAATCTAGAGTCGACCTACTCTTCGATGACAAGGAGGTTTTCAATCCAGAAGATCTGATTGAGACTGTAAATTCTGTACTTTCATCAAATATTCCAGTGAATGTTCACGAATGGGAGAGGGAGAAGATATTGATGCACGACCAAATGAGGCACACCAAGTTCATGCATAGAATTCCTTCTTCAATAACTCATCTCAGAGTCGTGGAAGTTGAAGGGGTCGATCTGTGTCCATGTGCCGGAACTCACGTTTCAAACACTTCCCAAATTCCCCAAGTAAGATTCCTGGGTAAGAAGAACAAGGGCAAGGGCCGTCTACGAGTATCTTACGATTTTGAATAATACTATTAATAGAATTGAATCTATTGGTGGGCTCGGCAGGAATTGAACCTGCGATCTTCGCCATGTCAAGGCGACGTCATAACCCCTAGACCACGAGCCCGGCCCTCCTTCGAATTGCCATTCACTCAAGAATCATTCTGAACAGCTATGATACAATCTTGGAGATGCGGCCACCACACCCTGGGTTGGAACATTCTCCTGCAACTCGTGTTCTGCCGTTGCTCATCACGATCTCCTTCGGCCCAATGATAGAAACGTATGTTTTGCATTTCATACAGAACCCACTATATTCCTGACTCATACCCTCTCCACTAGACCCATGTCTTCAACATTTCACATTTAGTAGGGGGTTTTATGCAAATTATCCACTTTTTTCAATAAACGCAGTACTGCGAGTCATCTTAGCATATTACAGTGTATTCAATTTCTGATAACGTAGGTTATCGGTCCCAAAATCAGCGGATTTTTCAACAATTTGCTATTTGAAAATAGGATGATAGCCAATTTCAAAATAGATTATTGAAAAATATACAACACAGAATAAAATTTAAAACTCATCACTAGTAGAATCAATACACATTATTAGAATTTACAATATCTCCATTTTTGAAAGTATACCTGATCGGCGATGTCCCGGGTGTTTGGCACCATGAGTCAGCAGATGGTGACCATAGAATGTTCAAGTCGGCAATTACCCCTTCAGAAATAACCCCCCTAACTTCTCCAGTATCTTGGAACATTGTCGTTGCTGGGTTCCTGGTGACTGCAGCGAGAGCAGTAATCGGGTCTATTCCAATTCTGTGAGTTACTAAGCTCCCTATCAAAGGGAGAGATGTAATTGGGCAATTTGGATTGAAATCAGTTGCAAATGAGAATGGCCAATCCTCCTCGATGCATTTCATAATTGGAAGATCGAGACTCTTTCCTAAGACATATGGAGTCCCTGGAAGAAATGTCTGGACTGTGCCAGATTCAGCAGCACTAATTCTGGCATCATCATTTGAGCAGGCTACATGGTCAGCGCTAACGGATCCTAGCTCTGATGCTAATTGTAGACCGCCACTATCTACAAACTCATCAACGTGGAGTCTAGATTTCAGTCCAAAAGACTTCGATGCGGACACAATTTCTTCAGTTTGTTCATTTGTGAACCAACCTTCTTCACAAAACACATCTACCCATTTCGCCAAGGATAATTCAGAAATAACCGGCAATTGATCAGTGATGAGGTGTTCTACATACTCATCCCTAGTCATCTCCTTGGGGAAGTCATGCGCTCCTAACCAAGTGGCGCTAACGTCACAGGGGGAAGACCTGCCAATTACAGAAATTGCTTCCAGAAGCTTTACTTCAGAGTCCAAATCTAATCCATATCCGCTCTTTGCCTCCATCGAGGTAGTCCCGTTTTTCAACGCTGAATCCAATCGTCTGAGGCCACTTTCAACAAGTTGCTCTTGCGGAGAGCTTCGAGTACTATTCACGGTCTTCATAATCCCGCCCCCAATTCGTGAAATTTCTTTGTATGACTTGCCTGAATTTCTCATGGCTAGCTCATTTGATCTATCGCCAGACCATACAAGATGCGTATGACTGTCAACAAAACCAGGTACGACGGACATTCCACCGACATCAACTACCTTCGTCCCCCCATACTCAATCTTCGTTGGGTACCACGGTGCGAACTCTGCAACTATCTCTTGCATTGGACTAATTTCCAGTATCTTTCCGGAATCAATGAGAATTCCCATTCCTGGAGGGAAAATTAGAGACTCGCGATCAACCATCCTTTCTCCAGATAGAGGGAATTCGTCATCCCCGGTAGAAAGATGTGCAACTTCGCCACAGTTGTACAACAGGGTCCTCATGATGTCTGGAGATTCCGATAGTTGAAAGAACCCGCGCTCATGGGAGACCTCATGGGAGGCATTATCCTAGGAATCGAAAGTACGGCTCACACCTTTTCATTTGGTAGTGTTAGTACCGACGGTGAGCTTTTTCCGTCATTTTCATCACTTTTCCGTCCAGAAGAGGGGGGGATACACCCCCGGGAAGCTGCTGATCATCACTCTGAGTCAACATCCGAACTACTCGAAAAGCTCTCAAGCAATCGGGATTTTTCTTGGGATTCGATAGTTGCAGTAGCATTTAGCCAGGGCCCTGGCCTAGGGCCATGCCTCCGTGTGGGGGCCTCTGTGGCTAGAACTCTTGCAACTAGGCTTTCAGTACCACTTCTAGGTGTAAATCATTGTGTTGCACACATAGAAGTTGGGAGGAATCAGACAGGCTGCCTCGATCCAGTTTTACTATATGTTAGCGGAGGTAATACTCAGGTAATAGCAAGAGCAGAGGGGAGATATCGTGTCCTTGGTGAGACATTGGATATCGGAATAGGAAACATGTTGGATAAGTTTGCAAGGAATCAGGGTATGCCCTTTCCAGGTGGTCCGAAAATCGAACAACTAGCACTGGAGTATTCGAAGAATGGCCCCCAGTCCCTCGACGAGGCGTATCTACCATATGGCGTGCATGGCATGGATCTAGCATTCTCTGGAATGCTTACTTCTGCTACTCAAAAGATATCTGAGGGATTATCACTAGAGCAAGTGTGTTGGTCGCTACAGGAACATTCGTTTGCAACATGTGTCGAAGTTGCAGAAAGGGCCTTGGCACACACAGGAAAAACTGAATTATTACTCGGTGGAGGTGTTGCGTGTAATGATAGACTCAGAGAAATGAGTAATATTATGTGCGATGAGAGGGGTGCCAATTGCTTCTGGCCAGAGAAGCCATTCTGTATTGACAATGGTACAATGATTGCAGAGCTAGGACGGAGAATGCTTGAATGCGGGATAGAAACACAGATCATGGATAGCGCTATCGATCCATCTCTCAGAACCGACAACACTGCTGTGGTGTGGCAATAAAAATAACGAACTCTTATGAGAGCCAGTACGGCCGGAAGTTTGAGGATTGATTGGACAGTGCAGAGGAGACGTAGGAAGAAGGCTGCCCCAAAGAACATTTTCGGGTCTGTTCCCCAAACCACTCAGAAGTCAAAACCAACTAATTCATCCCAAACAAAGACCTCCAGAGTGAGGTCCCAGATTGCCCCCCCGCCATCAGTTCCCGGAGCCAAGCCAAAGGCAGAGAAGACAATTACTCCAGAAAATCCCCCCATAGAAGTCATTACTGAAACAGAAGACAAAGTACCTACCGTTGAGGAGCCATCTGTTGTTGAGGAAACACCAATCGAAGAGCCTCAATCTGTAGAAACTCAGCAAACAAACATTGGAGAAAAAGAAGATGTGGAAATATTACAGGATCAGATTCTTGGCGATAGCTCAAGGAAAGATATCGGCCTGGAAAAGAAACCAATTCAACCATCCGAAAATACACCAGATGAGGATATACAGGGCAAGAGTCTGAAGGCTAGACAGATTATTCAGGATAGTATGATCAAAGCTTCCATTGCGGTAGAAGAAGCAAAAACACTGAAGAAGACCCAAGCAAAGCCAATAACCCCTAAAGAAACTGTAAAGAAGCCACAGAGGAAGTTCAGAAACAAGACCTCATCGTATCAACCAGCAAATAGGGCCCGGAGACTGGATAGAAGTAGACATATGGAGTATAAGTACGAAATGCGTGGACTACTATTGGAGTTAGGAATTGACGAAGAGCATCGTTCCAACCTCCTTGCCACTATATGGGCTCGGGGCGAAAGGCAAACAACGAATGAGGCTAAGGAATTCCTAGTGGAGAAACTTAACGAGGGAATAATCGACGACGACCAAATGTCATCCCTTGAAAAGATCGTTGATGGATACACCGTCCGAAGGTGAAAACTGAGAATGTTCATGGGTCTCAACCCTCTGGGTATAACGTGGTGGAAACGATAGACAGCACCGATGATGCATCTCAAAATTCCCCGGGGATGCCACCATATCGTCGGGGCATTCATCCAGGAATGTATAGGGACAGACTTTGGACAATGAGGCAGTATGCCGGTTTTTCATCACCTAGTAACACAAACAAGCGTTTCAAAAGGTTACTAGATAGCGGTCAGACAGGAATCTCGATAGCATTTGATCTGCCCACTCAACTAGGCCTGGATTCGGATGACGACCTTTCCTCGGGAGAGGTTGGAAAGGTGGGCGTCTCAATTGACTCCATCCACGATATGAGGGAGTTGTTTTCTGGAATTGATATGGGTTCTATCTCCACATCAATGACAATCAATGCACCAGCAACAACTCTCCTTGCGTTATATGTCGCAGTAGCTGAAGAGCAAGGAATATCCATAGATCAGTTATCTGGAACAGTCCAGAATGACATTCTGAAGGAGTACATTTCCAGAGGTCTGTACATCTTCCCTCCCGAACCATCCATTCGATTGACTACTGATCTCATGTCTTGGTGTAATAGGAACGCTCCAAAATGGAATACAATTTCAATTAGTGGATATCACATGAGGGAAGCTGGTTGCACAGCATCACAGGAAATCGCACTCACATTAGCAAATGCTATTTTCTATTCTCGGAAGGCAATAGAGTCCGGAATGGAGATAGACGATTTCGCTCCAAGAATGTCCTTCTTCTTCGCTTGTCATAATGATTTCATCGAGGAAATTTGTAAGTTCAGGGCTGCAAGACAGTTGTGGTACGAACTTGTAGAGGAAGAGTTTTCACCCACCAATCCAAAATCGTCACAGTTGAGGTTCCATACTCAGACTTCTGGAGTAACACTGACAGCACAACAGCCAAAGAACAATGCAATTAGAGTGGCTTATCAAGCACTTTCTGCAGTACTTGGGGGCACTCAGTCACTTCATACAAATAGCTTTGATGAGGCGTTGGGATTGCCAACAGAAGACTCTGCACGTCTCGCTCTACGCACCCAACAGATCATCGCCGAGGAATTAGGTATTACCGGGCACGTAGATCCATTAGGGGGTTCTTCTACTGTCGAGGAAAATACCGACGATCTGATTCATCAGGCTCGTTCCATCATTCATGATATAGGAGGGATGGGTGGAGCCATGGAGTGCGTTAAGGCCGGATTCCAACAGAGATTGATCCATGAAAGCGCGTGGGAACATCTTCGTAGAG
>Ga0208764_10001307_pt1 | contig 16086 bp, 12 predicted proteins | sample ETNtaG_18_FD_185762 | JGI IMG/M metagenome (GOLD analysis project Ga0208764, IMG submission 185762) | Marine microbial and viral communities from oxygen minimum zone, Eastern Pacific Ocean - ETNP201302SV91 (SPAdes) (version 2) | ecosystem: Environmental > Aquatic > Marine > Oceanic ... | reverse complement strand
GGGTATGCACACCTTGCCTGTCGAGGTTTCGTAGTCAATCGCCCTTTCCAGGTCCAGAGCGTGCCTATTCACCCTCTGTAGCATCCCAATCGTAAGTCGGCTGATGATTATGATTGACGTCAGTAGAATTAGAAAAACAATTGCGAAACCCCATCCGGTGTTTCCGAAGATCGTCATACCCACGACACCGATTAGGAAAGCCAATGGGGCTACGAACATGAAGAGCCACAGCGTTTCTGAGATAGGCTTCTTGTCCTTCAGCATCTCTATCTTGGGCCATCTCGGGTGTTTGGGCTGCTGAGGCTTGAATATCTCATCGGCCTCCATCTTCGAGGCCCTGGAAACTGTCTGATTGACCCTCTCCATCCTCATCCTGGTTCCCCCATCAACAGCATCCATCTCGGGTGCGAACAACTCCTCGAGCAAATCAGCGCAATCCTCGTAGTGCCCCATCCTTGTGAGAATCGCAATCTGCTCAATCATCGGGGTCGTCTCAGTGGGCTCGACATCCCTTCGCCTCTCCCACCACTCCAGTGCGTCCTGCAACATCCCTAGATGGTCTACCATCAGGGTACCGCCAAGCTCCCATGCCCTTCGGTTGTCCGGATCTAACTCAACCACCTTACGAAGTGCGCTAACCGATTTGGCGGTCTGGGAAAGGTCAGGCATCTCCTGCTTCCCCCTAGTTGCAGCAGGGAGCTCCATCCTGGCTATCATCATCCATGCATCGGAATGAGTCGGATCAATGTGAACTACATCCCGACTGAGCTCCAAGGCTTCCTCCCTATCCCCGGATTCCTCTGCCTCCATAGCATCGAGCCAGAGTGTTCCCGCGTTCTTGGCCATGAATATCCCGGTGCGCTATTTGGCTTGAAGGATGCGCACGATTAAGTTGTATATTTTCTCAAATCAACTTATTCTAAGAATCTCTCCTGTCCAGTGGAACACCAACAGGCCGCCTTCCGGCCCCTCTCCAAAGCCGACAATCATTCCACCGCTGTAGCCCACCAGTGTCTCCTCCCAAGACGTTCCCTCGTGACTCTCCCTCAGGAGCCATATTGCTCCCGTGCAGAAGTCCCCATACAGGTAACCTTCCCGGAGCACCTCCGGCCCCCAGTCCATCCAGTAACCCCCGGTAATTGAGCAGTTTCCGTTTTGGTGTGGGTAAGCAAGCACGGGGTCAACATAATTCGGATCGGCCATCTCCGCAACTTCAGAGCAACTGGATCCCTCGTAGAATGCATGGAAACCCTCCCTTTCCGCCCATCCCAAATTGGCTTTCTCGTCGATAGTGACGAGATTGACCTCCTCCCAGCAATTCTGTCCAACATCTGCTATCCAGAGCCTTCCCTCAGTATCCAGATCAAAACGCCAGGGGTTTCTCAGTCCATGATGCAGGATTAACGGGTTCTCCGAAGAGTCATTGATTGCAGGGACGACACCCCCGTTCTCCAACTTGAAGAATAGAATAGTCCCTAATTCAGTCGAATTGTTCTGCCCGTTTGACTCGGGATCATTGGCATTCCCCCCATCTCCTATCCCCCAGAGAAAAGTTCCATCGCCCGCATGCAATAGGAATCCTCCGTTGTGATTTCTGTATGGTTGTTTGATATTTTTCAGGACTTTGATATCCCCTGCGTCAATCTTCCCACTATCTTCGTCAACAGTGGCATATGAAAGAACCAGATCAGATTGGTTCTCCCCCTCGCAAACCCCATCTTCAACATAAGAGAGCAGCACCATGTGCGGATCATCCGTGAATGCGAGGCCGAGAAGCCCTTGCTCCATGTGGCATCTGCTAACTAGGCTACTCAGGTCAGCCACGTCCTCAAGATTATCTCCATCCCATGACTTGATGAAGCCACTAAGGTACACTATCCAGAGATCTCCATTCAATGGGTTGATCAGTGAGTGATGGGGTGTATCGAATCCATCAATGAATAAGTCGCAATCCAAACTCACAGAATCGCCGAGTTCGGCCTCCTCTCTGAGATCCGCGAGATTTTGGAGTGCACCTTTGTCTAAATTACACCCATTTTCATTTGGGTCTGGCCAATCAAACCCATCGCCCGAGTCATCTGAGAGGCAGCCAACTGAGAATGTCGAGAGCAACAGTACCAATACAATTGGAAGAACCCTCATCAGAATCCCTTTGCAATTTATGAGAAATATGCCTGAATTCCCGGTACGTTGGAAACCGCCGCTCCGTAAGTGCCAAGGTGGTCATCGGCTGTAGTGGCGACCATTCCATCGGTGTTCAGTAAGTCGCTCAGAATCTCTCTGCCTTCCGCATCGTCATTCAGTGCGACCAGTGCTTCCTGTATTTTGGCGATAGTCTCTGCATCCATGTTGTCAGGGTTGTAAAGAGCTGGGTGGCTTGGTGCCTGTCCGAAGGGAGGAAGCATGACTAAATCGTCCAGATCCATGCACCAATCATCACCATCAGCAATTCCGTCATCATTCTCGTCACAATACAAGCGATAAGCAGTATCCTTGGTCAATGCAACGTCTCCATGACCAGTCATCATGCACTTCATTGCGCCCTTGTAACCAGAGTATTGAGTGCCTCCCTCGGGTATACTGGAGTCCTTGTGGAAGAAATTAGTTACCGTGTCCCTCAACGACTCTATCTGGTTAGGGTCGCCTGCAACATCGGCATAATCGTTGCCGATTAGGTAGCCCATTGGTATCAGCATACCCGCGCTCTTTAGCCAACCGGTATGGCATGACTTCTTTCCTTCCATCAGGGCGAACGGATCGGTGTCTGGATCATCATCGAGGTAGGCAGCCGCTATGTCGGAATCAGCCTTCACCCAAGCAGCGGCGTTGTAGTAAGTACGACCATCAGACTTCCACTCCGCTGCAAGGACATCTAGGTCGTATACCTCCCATGCCAGCCATGCTGCAGCACCGTCAACGAATCCAATATCGGCGTTCCCCTTGTCTATGGCCTCAATCGTTCCTCCCGAATTAGTAACCGGGTAAATCTCAACTTCCATCCCTGTGAGTGAACTCATTTTGTCCGCAAGGTGCTGAGGGTTCTTGTCCCAAATCAAGTATGTGTCCTGAACCTGGAAAGCTATTGTGATGCAGTTCTCATCATCTTCGCACTGGTCATAGTTGACATCGAAGATGAGGTACAGGACAGCAGCTGATACAACTATCCCAGCCATCAGAAATGCCTTGTTTGCCATTGCCCAGTCAGTAATCTCCGCTTTCTTCATGGACATGTCGAGAAACAGTCATGAGATAAAATTTAGGGTAGCCTAAACTCTGTTACTAGATGCCGAAGAACCATTTCGGACGAGCGATAAACCATCCAACTCTACTTTCTGATGCCTTGAATAGATCGACCCGATGTCTCCCGACTCTGACTACCTTTACTCCAGCAGCATCAAACTCTTCCTTCCATCGTTTTCTTGTTTCTAGAGGAAAAGTCTCCTCAAATCTCTCTGGCGTTGCCATAACTTTCCACCTCGGCTTGGATGACAGGGCATCGATAACTTCCTTCCTAGCCCCGTCAGTTGAGATTTGCTTTACCTCTACCATTACCGGCTCATCCCGGTCTTCCAATTCCTTCACAACCTCCCAAAAAGTAGGTATGCGAATCCCAATCTCCAATCCTGCCTCGACTATCTTTCCGAATCCCATGTTGGCAGTTTCGATCTTTGTTCCACCGGATTCTATGGTGTCATCATGGTAAACAAAAAGGACACCATCAGAAGACTCTCTGATGTCAAATTCCCAGTATCTGAATCTCGACTCGGATGAAACCCCGAGAGACTCCCTAAATCCCTCAATGGTGTTCTCGAGAATCGTTCCTGAGGCTCCCAGCCTATGTCCGGGATTCCTCATGATCCGGCCTCAGACTACCTTCTACCGCGGCCTCTTGAGTGCCCCTTCCGGGAACCGCCACTTCCTCTGCCACGACCCTTGCCATGGCTCCTATTGCCGCCACTACGCCCTTTGTTGCCACGGTCCCATTTCTTTTGGCCAGAACTTCGGCTATTTCCACCATCACGTCTGTGCCCCCTGTCCCTGTGTCCCCCACCTCGGTTTCCAGCATGCCGCTTGCGGTTGTTGGTACGTCCCCTCGGCGCCACTTCAACAGGCGAACCTATCGCCCTCCTGGAGTCAACTCCGTCGAAAAGAGGGTGTATGTGGACTAACCCTGAGTCAACAGGGCCAATTACAGTGTCTACCCTGCCTAGTACCTTGCCACCACTTACTCGAATCGTATCCCCGAGATTTGGTGATCTTCCTTCGAATGAAGCCAGAAGTCCCCCCATGTGAGAGGTCTCTGTGACTCTGCCGGAGAACGCCATGTGTCAGTCCCTCCGCCTTCCATACATGATTGCAACTACTGACGCAAGCATAACAGAAACGACTCCTGATGCAGGCAGAAGTCCACCAATCCCACCAGCATCGTCATCACATAGACTTGGGTCACACCCGCAGGTGAGAGCCTCACAGTCCGGTTCGACAACTTCGAACAGAATCGAATTGTTCACGACTTGGGATGTTACCGAGCACTTGTTAGAGGTGTCACAACCTTCTATTTCCACGGTGTGTTCTCCTGATTCCCATAGTGAGAAATCGATCAGAGGCGTTGACCAAGAGTTGCCTGAAACACTCACTGAACCAGCAGCAGAACCATCAACTCTCATCGTGAAAGAAACCGACTCGCCGTCAGGGTCACTGTACTGGCCTTGCATTGACCATTGAGAACCATCCCACATGGAATCGGATATGGAGATCAGTGGGGGAGAACTCTCTTTGGTAATGCCGAGGTCATAGAGCCCTTCCATGTGATAGGTACCATCTCCTTGAACTGAGACCTCAACCCAAACGCCTCCTGGAATCATGTCCGAGCTGGGTGCCAAGATGGTAGTCTCTTCGGAAAGGGCCGTAATTCCTGAGCTCTGGGAAGAACCGCTCTGGACCAATGAAACCTCGACTTGAAGTTCTGGCCATCCCCCAGCCGGCGTTAGTGTGACTGGATGCGGGTCGGATAGTTTCTGGGAATCGGTGGAAACTGTGAATGGAACTCCTAGGTGCCATGTTCTGCTTCCCGATGTCTGCATTGCCGAGTCAACCGCCTCGCAAGTAACCTCTTGTGCGTCACCGGATGGAATTATTGCATTCAGTGACCTGTCATCGCTCTCGGACAGCCCCATTGATGGATCGGCAGTGCATTGGATATCCAACGAGGAAACGCCAGACTCATCGACAAACCAAGTGGAAATGGAGCCCCATGTCGCCCATGTAGAATCCCCTGAGTGGGGTGACGGGAACCATGCTCCATCAGAGGGCGCCGAAGAAGTCCACTGAGGGGGGTCATCGACAGGAATCGGCTGATTCGTGAAGTCAAAGAAAAGATCCTCGCCTTCTGGCCAGTCTTCACTCCAGCCATTGGGGCTCAGCTCCAATGTAAGGCTCCCATCATCGTTGGTGACTAGCTCGTAACTGGAAGAACCGTCTCCGATGCATCCGCCTCTCACGGGTGAAAGCCCTCCTGCAGTAGACTCGTTTAGGCCAACGTCCCTTCCTTCACACTCGTCCCACATGTCCAGACGGAGCCCATCATCTTGTGGGAATGTGAAGTCCAGACGGGCTCCAGACATGTTGGATGCATTGAATGCTAGAGTGAAATTGCTTGGATCCGCCACTCCAGGAATCGTCATTGTGGCGTTTAGCCATAGCTGCACCCTACATTCGTCAACAGCGCTCGACTGTGGGATTGACGTATCACAGTCCCTGCCCGGGTCTGGAATTACCGGGACCTCCTCACAGTCCGCCCCGATTGATGATGAGCACCCTCTGATTTGGGAGTGTCTCGGGGGGACGATGTTGAATTCTTCGATCATGACCCCATCATCCTCCCAACTGGTGTTCTTCCAATCAATTCCCACGCCGCCTCTGTGGGCAGGGCCATCTCTGAGCCCAATTCGCGTCAGTGTGTGCTCTATGCATTCGCTCGCCAGTGCTCGGAAGAACTCCCTCTCATCGGTAGAGAACCATCCATCTCCCCCCTTATTCGGGTCAATGAGCTCCATGAATTCGTCCATAGTTTCCCGAAGTTCATCCGCTAGGGTGTCATTCACCCACGCAACGGCTTGCACTTCAGCGGTTTCCCAATCGTCATTGAAAATAATGTCAAAAGTAGCCCCTGAATATTCGAACATGTTTTCGAAGGTTATGGAACCACATTGCTCTTCTAGGCTCCCTCCTCCGCCGAACTGCTCCATCCTGACCATATCTTCCTGCAGATGGCTCCCAGTGTCTTGAAACGGAATATATGACAATGCCATTGAGAATGCCACTGCGAGAGAGGCCAGCATGGCTCGCATACTCTCTTCCATGTACTATCTTGAAGGACTACCAGCCATGATTCTATCGCATGTGAAAAAGAGTTTAGGGCTCCCTAAATTTGATAAGCGAGTTTTGTTCGGCCATTGGATTGAGGATAATATGAACCTAAAACTGACAACAGCAATGATGACTATGATGTTCCTTTGCAGCGCCTTAGCTGGCTGCACTGGAGGAGACGACGACGGAATTGAGCTAGATGGCTCTGATGGGGGATACGAATACGCCTCCAATGTCGACAACCACCGAATGCTGATGGGCGATGTCTGCGACATCAAGGACCTATCGGGGGCTTACGACTGGGACGGCGTGAAGAACATCTACGAGGACGGAGAACACGCGGAGAAGTCCGATGGATCCTATAGGACCCTAATGGGCTTCGCAGATGCTTCGGGCAAGAACCATGCCTACGATGCATACTATGGCGCAGATGGCTCGTGGAACGACTTCGTGTCCGCGGCCATAGATGGGACTGGTGCTTTCGCAGGCGAGTCCGATACAGTCAGGGACCAAGCCACAGAGAAGGGAATCCAGAACGGTGTCATGACCGCATACGCGATTCACGAGCTCAATGCCGCCATTGGCAAGGCAGAGGCTGGAAACTGGGGGCCAGACGACGCTCAGCACGCATGGGACGAGGGATGGGCATTCTACCACGGACCGGATGATGCAGACGCAGACTACGACGGATGTGGGCCATACGCGACTGCTGACAAGAGAGCCGGCAACTTTGGAACTGCCAACGCTGACGGTACAGCGGCCACAAACGTCGCGACACTAGAGGCAATGAACGCCGGACTCACTGCCATGCAGAACGAGGACATGCAGGGACTAGTCGATGCACGGGATGAGATTCTCAAGAACATCGTCATCGTCTACTCGCAGGCTTCCGTAAGGTACGCATCGAAGATGACAGGCGACCTAGCTGATGGGGACACTGCAGACTACGACAAGCACCAGGCAGAGGGCCACGCCTTCTACAGGGTCATCGAGGCATACGTCGCCGAGTACACGTCGATCTGCTACAACATGGTCTCCCACACAGTCTCCTCGGATAGCTCACAGGCATCTTGCGAGGCATACATGTACTTGGAGAACTACACGTCTTCTAACGACCCGAATGGAGAGGAGTTCACCGGCTGCTACAACTCTGTGACACACGCTCAGCATGAGGGGATGTCACAGGAGGAGTGTGAGGCCTTCGGATGGTATGCAAACTACTACTCTGACAAAATCGTGGCAATGTTCGACCTATCCAACGATGGAGACGCTTCCGCAGACTACGAGGCTGACATCAGGACTTGGCTACAGCCTGCATGGGACCACTATGGGATCACCGCAGATGACATTGGAACACTCCAGTGAATAGAATCTAGGAATAGATACGCAACTTAACGTTGGCAGGGGGCGCATCAGCGTCAAACACACCCAAATCATCAGTTTCGAATCGCAGTTCGGAAAACGCCCCCTGCTAACAACCAACTTTCCACTTCTGAGTGGCCCATACACAATTCCAAATACGGAATCTAGGTGGCAAGCACATGGTAGAGCGATTCGAAAAGAACTCCCTTCCTGTGGCAACAAGTAGCCGACTTCCTTCCTTATCCCTCATTTTCGTATTATTGGCAAGCACACTTTCTGGTTGCACTTCCCCAGATGACCCCTCTGAAGATGACCCTAGGGGAAATCTCACAATAGCCTACGAGATCGCTCCGGGATTAGACTCCATGGAGGGAAATCCACAGCTTCTTGCCGACCATCTCTCTGAATCAACGAATTATGATGTCACAGTTTTCACTGTCAACTCCGAAGTTGCAATGATTGAGGCACTGAGATTTGGAAACGCCGACATAGCAATGATGGATAGCGGGATGGCTTGGATTGGTTGGAACCAATACGGACTCGAGTCCATGGGTGCGGATCAGAAGTCCGACGGTAGAACATACTACAACGCCCACGCATGGGTGCTGGATGACTCTGACATGGCAGTTGCCCATCTGGATGATGACGCATTGACAGACCCCTTCGCACTGATGTCGGGAAAGACATCCTGCCACACTGGTTGGCTCAAATCAACAGGGATGATGGTCCCAATGGGGTTCCTGCTGGGGCTGGGTTATGCAAACGTCATTGGAGATCCGAACGACATTGAATCCCTGAGGGGGACAATCCAGGAGTTCTTCAGTGAGAACTCTTCGATTCCTGAGCCTGGCACCCCCTACTATGGATTTGATGGGGTGGTAAAGTGCCTGTCGGACGAAACAGGGCAGATAGCATTCGCTAAGGACAACACGATAGAGGGGCTATGCCCATCCGAAGTAGGGGCTGAGAGGGCCGAATGGTGCCTAGATAGCAGCAGATACGTCAGCCTACCTTCCTTCGCAAAGGTCCCTAGTGACACCATCATGTACAATCCCGATTTCATGGATCCGGGGAAATTGGAAGACATCACAAATGCATTGGTTGCAATGGGCTCCTCGCAGGATACGAGCACATTGCTGTCAAACGTCCTCAACACAAGGGGAATAATCCCAACTAACTCCAGTGATCATCTGGGGATATACACGCCCCTGGTTTCGAATATACCTGGGATATCTGCATACTACACCGATGATCCTTCTGACGGCCAGCAAGTCACAATGACAATTGACGAACTGAGAATCGCTTTCGAGTCCGATGACTCCGTGTCTGGCACGAACTCAGACCCGCAATTTCTCGCAGACTTCCTATCATCGGAGCTAGGGGTGGATGTTATGATTCACCACGTCGATTCAGAGAGGGGGAAGATTGACTCATTGGAGTCAGGGGAGGCCCACATAGCGCTGATGCAACCTGAATCCTCATGGTTGGGGTGGAAGCAATACGGATTGTCCATTATGGCAGCGGTACAGAACCACGACGAGACCACGACCAGTTTCCCACAGGCATGGGTGAGGTCCGACAGCAGCATAGCAGCGGCCCACCTAGACGATGACCCATCAACTGACCCAATTTCACTGATGGAGGGAAGCACCTCATGTCACACGGGGCTGCTAGATTCAATTGGCATGCTCCTTCCAGTTGGGCACCTGATTGGCAATGGATATGTCGAATCCAGCGGACCTTCGGAGGGAATAGAATCACTCAGGGGAATCGTCCACGGATTTTTCTCAAATGAGTCATCTATCCCCGATCAAGGTTCACCTTACTTCGGCGCCCTCGGTGCAATTAGGTGCTTATCCGAGGGTTTTGGTGAGGTGGCGTTCTCCACCGGGGGAATCGTCAGCGAGAGCTGCGACAATGACAACTCCGAGGATGACGAAGACTGGTGCTTGGAAATCGATCAGTACGTTCCCATTTCCGTCTTTGATCCACTCCCAACCACCTCCGTAGTCTACAATCCCTCTACTCTTGATGTCAGAAGCAGGACCGCTGTGCTCAATGCCCTAGTCTCCCTGAACTATGATATGTATCTGGAGAACTACTCCACTGCCGGAGGGACCTACACGGGTTGCTACGACATCTCAATCCACAAGGTCGACGAGGAATCTCCCAAGGGCGAATGCGGCTCCGAGGTGCTGGCAAACGTCCTCGATGGGTCGGGAATTGTGAGGGTGACCTCTCAAGACCACATAGGGCCATTCTCGGATTCGATAAGGCACATTCCAGGTATAGCCGAATTCATCGAAGAGAATGACTGGTCCTGATATTGCAGATTATGGCTATTCTCCAACTTTCCACCAATACCATATATTGGTTTAGGGGCGCCTAAACTACCTATTGGTCGCTGGGGGGTCTCGCTTGGGTAAATCAGAAGAAAGCGCGGTACCTATAATCAGACTAAAGGACGTAACCATAGGTTATGATTCGGGTAATCCCCTGGTCAACATCCCTGAGATGGAAGTGCTGCCTGGGGAAATAGTGGCAATAGCCGGCCCGTCAGGTATCGGAAAGACCACACTCCTGCGAACAATTGCAGGTTTGGTTTCCCCTATATCGGGCACGATCGAGGTCTGCGGGGGGGCTTGCCCAGAGAGGGGCGAGTTGGGATACGTCCCACAGAAACTCGGTCTTGTCCGTCATGCCAGTGTTATGCACAACGTCATGATTGGCGCGAAGGCAGGACATAGCTCTCCTTGGTCCCTACTTCCATCGAACCCAGCTAAGAAGAAGGCAATGGAGGCAATCTCATCGATGGGACTGATGGATAAGGTCGGGGAGCCCGTGAGAAGGCTATCAGGGGGGCAGCAGAGAAGGGTCGCAACAGCAAGGACACTAGCCCAGTCACCCAAGCTCATCATGGCGGATGAGTTCCTAAGTGAGCTGGACGAGGAAACCATGCAGATGGTTCTCGGATCAGTGACAGACTATGTCCGAGCCAGCGGCGCGGCGCTTCTTGTCGTAGAGCACGACATATCTAGAGCCAAATCGATGGCCGACAGACTCCTCGTCATAGACGATGGTAGAATCAATCCGTTCATCACTGAGATTACAGCGATGGAGGTGAAGGTTTGAGGACGGCCATCAATGGCTCTAGGATGGCAGCGGCAGCCTCCATGACAATCCTCCTGTCATTGCTAATCCTAGATGGAATGGTGAGTGACTGGGGGCGTCTCTCAGGGGGGATGGATAACCTGGTCGTATTCTTCCACCAGTCCCTATGGCCACCGGACTGGAGCGTTTTGGAGCCTCAGGTGTATCCTGTATGCACCGCACGCGCCCCATTCGAATTCACTTGCTCCACTGCGTGGATTGGGGTAATTGAGACCATCAAGATAGCATTCGTCGCGACGGTTTTTGGAATGGTCCTGTCCCTCCCACTGTCGCTTTCGGCAGCTAGGAATCTGAGCCCAAAATGGCTCTCTTATTCTTCTAGGTTCGTCATCTCAGGATTCAGGAGCCTTCCGAGCCTAATTTGGGCGATATTCTTCGTCATTCTGATTGGCCTCGGACCTCTGGCTGGCGTGCTTGCGATGACAGTATACACAGTGGGATACCTGGGGAAGCTCCAGTACGAGTCAATCGAGGGGCTCAACAAGAATCCTCTGGAGGCAGCAGAAGCCATGGGCCTCTCCAAGATGGAGACCGCACTTAGCGTGGTCATCCCAGAGTCTGCGAACGATTTGATTTCCCATGCCATCTTCATGTTCGAGTACAACTTCAGATCGGGGACCATAATTGGAATCGTGGGCGCCGGCGGGATAGGGTACTACATCGACCTGTATCTGAGGTTCCTGCAGTACGACAAGGTGGTGGCCTACCTCATCATTATCTTCGCCGTCGTTCTGCTGATAGACTTCGTCTCAATTTACGCAAGGTCATTCTTCAACGACGAAGACGACCTGAGGAGACCTTCTTGGATAGACGTATTCATCCCCGAGGGGCTGAAGTCGGGAAAATGACTCAGGGGGCCTCAGCGGCAATCCTGATGGCACCGTCATCATATGATATGTGAATCAAGTCAGGAACCTTGTTCGTCAATGACGACAGGGCCTCATAGACGTCCTTCTCTGAGACCTTGAAGGCTTCAGCTGCCCGCTTTGTCGACCAAGGCACCTCGATGAAGTCAGAAACGGCGATCCACTTCAGCAACCTCCCCTCGAATTCAGTCAGTAGATCCCCAGCAGCCATGGCCCTCGCCCCTCGGCTGTGTTGCAGTCAAATCAACCTATGTGGTCAGGCACCATTGCCCTCGACCATTCTCCTAACTGCCTGCTCAGCATCAATCTCCCCATCCAGAAGATCACCTAGAGCTGCAATGAATGGGGTCTCAACACCGAGAGCGGGAGCCCTGTTCAGGAACATCCTAGTGGCCCTGACCCCTTCTGCGACCATATGCATCTCCTCGAGTGCCTCATCCAGTGTCTTTCCTGACCCAAGCTTCTCTCCAAGCGTCCGGTTCCTGCTCCTCGGGCTCGTTGCAGTCACGTACAAGTCACCTATTCCAGCAGGGCCGAAGGCAGTCGCTCTGTCTGCCCCCATTGCTTCGAGGAGCATTATCCCCTCGCTGAAACCGGTAAGCACCAGAGCGGCCTTGAGGTTGTCACCGCCAATAGTTCCCTTGAGACCGTCAACAAGTCCGCAGGCAAGGGCGACGCAGTTCTTGTACGCGCCCCAGAGCTCTGCCCCATTAGGGTCATTTGCAGGAGTGAGAATAAGCGTCTCCGTGGAGAGCCTGTCAGCCAGTCTCTCAGCGACACTGCTGTCGTGGCATGCCACTACCGCACTGGTGATCACTCCCCTAGCCACCTCTGGGGCTATGGTCGGACCAGTCATGACGATGACCGGATTCGACTTGCCTGATTCCTTGAGCCTACCCTCAATCGCATCAGAGATCAGGCCCGAGCCGCCCTCGTCTATCGGAGCAAGCCCCTTCGCCAGGTCCAGGAGCACGTGGGACGGCCGCAGGTGCGGCACTAGATCGTCAACGACAGACAGAATCACTCCGCTGGGAAGTGCGAGGACAAGTATCTCGCAGGTCTCAGTGATGTCGGAGAGCTCCATCGTGACTTGGAGGTCGGGCATGTGGTATCCATCGAGGTACTTCCTGTTTATCCCATCAGTCATTATCGACTCATAGACCTCATTCTCAATGGTCCAACCGAGCACGTTGTGGCCGTCATTGCACCATATGTGGGCCAAGGCAGTGCCCCAGTTGCCCAGGCCTATGACCCCAATACGTGCCATGAGCCGCTGGCCACACGTCCCGGTTAAGACCCTATTGCGCAAGTGGTCGAGCCTACGTTGACTTCTTGACCAAAGAGCGACACGGCAGGCCAAGCAGGGGTACCCGAGTTGGTCAAAGGGGCTGGGTTTAGGTCCCAGTGCGTAGTGCTTCGCAGGTTCAAATCCTGTCCCCTGCACCATCCTCGGACGAATTACGAAGTAATGCCGCCACATAGTTGATAAGACCGATTTTGTGCGTCAGGGACAATGACAAGACTACATGTATTGATAGCAAGCCTAATTCTGGTCTCAGCACCACTGGCAGGGTGCCTCGACGAGGAACTCATTGACGATATCCTTGGATGCATGGACGAGAACGCCGCAAATTACGACGATAATGCCACCTCCGAGTTAGTTGGAGACTGTATTTACATGGCCACCATGGAGACTTTCATAGATTCCATGAATGATGTCGGAAGCATCGAAGACATGCTAGAAGAAACTCCCAAGGCTGGATATTCACAATCAATCAGCTCGAGCGAGTGGAACCAAGATTTGGGGATGCAGATGGATGTCGAGATAGAAGACATCGTAATGGCGGATCTTGACAACGATGCAGTCTATGTTCACAACTCACTTTCAATCGTAGCGTTGATGCAAATGGAATACACTCATGTCCAGGTCGGCGAGATTGTCAATGTCCACTACTCGGTGGGCGGAATGATGGCACAAGGAGAAGCAGAATCCGGCTCCTACCAAACCCGAGACGCAACTCCCAATGTTTTGGAGGTAATCGCAGAACAGTCCGGACTCTTCTCTGAAGGAGATGGGGATGATGGGGATGATGATGGGGATGATGAGTTCCCAGAAGACGCAGAAATTACAATCACTATGAGCGACGATATGGAGTCCCAGACCATGACAATGGCGTATACCGAGGATGGCGCAGAGATCACTATGACCATTCACATAGATCAGAATGAGGACCTTATGTCCTTCAGCATGGAAAGCGACAACGGCTCTGCGACCTCGTCAATGACGTACGAGATTATGTGGGGAGATTCGATAGTCATCGAGGTGGATGAGACCCTGCCAAAGACCTCGAACCCAATCTGGTTCGAGGAGGGCCAAGATGAAGATGACGATTGGGACGACGAGGAAGACACGTTCCACTGCGACAACGGCAACGAGGTCCCGATGGACCACGTCGACGATGGCTGGGACGACTGCGGTGACGGCTCTGACGAGTTTGACGATGGCGGCGATGATGGTGATGACGGCGATGACGGCGATGGCCCCCCCACTCCAGAGGAGGCCATGGAGACCGTAGATGCGAATGGAGATGGATACATGAGCTACCAGGAGTTCCAGGACGCCTGGGATTCCGATCCAGAAAACCCCGAACTCGACTACGACGAGGTCACAATCCTGTTCGATGATTGCGACTACGATGACAGCGACCTTATCGATATCGACGAGATGCAGTGCTTCATCGACGGCATAGTAGACACGCTACCCGATGAGGGTGATGAGGATCCTGGGGCGATGTTCGGCCATATAGACACGGACGAAGACGGCTATGTGAGCATCCAAGACATCATCGATTTCAGCAACGAAAACGAGGCAGGAGACGATTCGGATGATGAGGTCGACGAGGAGGAATTGTCCGAATGGTTTTCCTGGTGTGATACCGATGGGGACGACTTGCTCAATCTCGATGAATTTACTACCTGTGTTGAGGATGACGACGGTGACGATGGCGATGATGGTGAAAACGACGTCTCTTGGATGGACTATGACTGGGGCGATGGCTATTGCGAGTGGAATGGAAACTCAGGCGATGAGGAAACAGTTTGGTGGTGCAAGTATTCCGAGGATGACGAGGACTGGGACACATGGTGGTACTACTGTGAGGACCACGAGGATGACGGCTGGCACTGCACTGACGACTTCGGACAGAGCGAGGAATTCGAGCACTCTGCAGAAGGAGACGAGTGGTCAGGGTCAGACGATGATGACGATGGCGATGATGGCGACGAGACGTTCATCTGCGACAACGGCGATGAGGTACCGATGGACTGGGTCAATGATGGCTGGGACGACTGCGGTGACGGCTCTGACGAGTTTGACGATGGCGGCGATGATGATCAGCACGACACACTACCGGAGTCAACTACCCTAATTGTCGCAGAGAACCAGACACTTAACGCCCCGATCATTGACTTCGAGGCTCACTTCCTCAGCGACTGCGCGGAAGAGTATGATGAGGATGAGGGGGAGATGATTCAGCCGGATCTAAGCGACTGCACAATCGAGTTCAGCATCCCGCTGACCGGCGGAGAAGCGGAAGGCGTCACGATAGCCTACACTGATCACGATGGTGACGGGCTAGTCTCGCCCGGAGATGAAATATCGCTCGAATGGGGCGAGTATGAGGGCGTTGAGATTGACAATATGGAGTTCTACGATACTTGGGCATCCGAGTACTCATCAGACTCAGCGGCTATGCCACCTGCATTGCCCGGATTCGGGGCAGTACTCGGTGCTCTGGGCCTCCTAGGCGCTGCTATCGCTAGCCGAAGGGACTGAGAACGCCTTTCTGCCCACTACGTGGGCAGTCGATACGTCCTTACCCCCGGCCGCCTTGCGGAATAGCGTTAGCATGAGCGTTCCATTGGTGAGCATCAGAAACTTGGAGAGGCACTACCAGATGCCATCGGGGACCGTCAAGGCCCTCGACGGGATAGACTTCGAGATTTCAGAGGGCGAGAGGGTGATACTGCTTGGCCCCTCTGGATCAGGCAAGACCACACTTCTGAATTGCCTATCCGCTTTGGACACCCCCACCTCCGGGACGTACATGTTCGACGGCTACGAGGTCCCGGTGGCCCCAGAGGAAAAGAAGAGGGCCAGAACGGGAATCGATCACTGGACAATGAGGCCCATTGATTGGGTGCTCGGCATCTTACTGGCCCCGGTGGAGTACTTCACCCACTCTAGGCCCGAGGCGAAGGCGAACGAGCTCATGACGTCATTCAGGAGGGACAACATCGGATACGTCTTCCAATTCTT
>Ga0208764_10001305_pt1 | contig 16094 bp, 15 predicted proteins | sample ETNtaG_18_FD_185762 | JGI IMG/M metagenome (GOLD analysis project Ga0208764, IMG submission 185762) | Marine microbial and viral communities from oxygen minimum zone, Eastern Pacific Ocean - ETNP201302SV91 (SPAdes) (version 2) | ecosystem: Environmental > Aquatic > Marine > Oceanic ... | reverse complement strand
CGAGTACATTTACTACGCAAATCTTCTACAAATTCTTCTTTGGTCCATTTAGACATATTAATATAATCCTAAATCAATGTGGGGTTTAAGGAAGTTTGAATTTAATATTTTTTTCGTACATGGGTAAAGAAAGGATTCTTTACCCTAAAAAGTTCAAAAATTAATTAACTGAGACAAATCAAAACTAAAGGAAAAACGTGTTCTTTCATTTACCCATTTCATATCTTTTACCGCCTTATTCCCCACTTCCCAACTTTGATATAAGGGAATAATCATTGGACCTAGTTTCAACCCAATAGCAGTAAAAGTCTGATCAAATTCAGACCCTCCAGCAATATCAATAAATAAAGGAAAACTTGGAGTAATATTGAGACCCCATGTCATTTCATTCGATGACATGGGTAATCCATCCTGTAGTACTAATCCTCTTAAAGCTGGCCCACTTTTAATATACTGATGATTCAAGATGGAATGATTTTTCCACATTCCGGTTCGATCGATTATATTTGATGTAAAATTAGGATCAACGCCTCCACTAATGAATGAACGGAAATGTGTTGGTAAATCATCTTTATTTAAAAAGTCTCCTGCCCATAGCCTAATATCAGTTCCAATTTTTTCAGAAATTTCTATTTTCAAACCTACTTCAACCCAGGCTCTTGTAAATGCAGCATCTGGACCACCTCCCGATTGTAGGCCCAGTATAAATGATGATCTCTTTAAACCTCCTTCAAGTTGCCTAATTAAGCTGTAGTTTATTGAGGCGGTTGTATATTTACCGATCGAATATAAAAGAGTATCAAAGGCACCTGATTCTAATTTTGAATAATTAATATTTGTTGAAATTCTATTTGTTGATTCATCTTCCCCATAGTCGCCGCTAAATTTTATTGATCCCCCAGCATGCCCCTGGTATTGCATCCCACTAATACTAAGAGATGATTCTTTAAACAAATCGTTAGGATTGAAATATTTGATACGATAAAGCTTTATTTGAGGTTGGTTATTTTTTGCATCCCACATTGGCTGGATCGATGTAGTGGATTTATATCCAGGAGTTCCCCCCTTATACAGCATAACTCCAGGTGCCCATCCATTATATGAGTTAAAACTAAATAGCCATGGCAGATAATTGATATCATGGTCATAATAGGTTGGTTGGTCCCAAACCCAATTAAAATGGACTTCACTTCGGGTAGCATTATTACTGCGATTGAGATCGGGCATATGTTCATCAGGATCTATAATCGCATACCATGTATTTGGAGGAGGATCTATAGTTTTGCGCCATTCAAATTCTTCTACCCACCTACGTTCTAACTCCAAGTGATTCCTGCCGTAAAAAACTACCTCTACGGGAGTCTTGAGCTGAGCTTCATTGGTGACAATATATCGTCCACGAGACTTTTTAATTGAAAAATCAATATAATCTGTTGTCTTTAAAACGCCATCAAAATACCAACTTAGATCTTTTTCTGTATGCTTTTCAAATATAGCCTGCACATCTTCCGGATAGGGGTGTTTAAATTTCCAAATTTTATAATAATCCTGCATAATCTCATCCATTTTTTCTTGACTGAGATAATGCTGAAGAAATCGGGTAAAGACTGCGGTTTTATTGTAATTAAGGCCATAGTTTGCACCATCGTACTCATCCGCTTTAAGACTCAAGGGTTGCTTATTTGGATTTTGCGATATTAATGAATATTGAAAATACTCAAACCAACTAAATTTTAAATTTTTTGCTATCCCTAATTTATCCTGGATAAATGGAATAATTACAAAACGCTCATCTTCATCCTTATATTTATCTTGCCAATATCGAATACATGTATACTCATTAAGCCCCTCATCCATCCAGGTATGATATCTCTCGTTGCTGCCTAATATACCATAAAACCAGTTATGCCCTACCTCATGCATGATGACCATTTCAAGCATCTGCTTACTGGGCATTGAAGCGATAACTGTAATATTAGGATATTCCATTCCACCTCCAGCAGAAAGATCACCATCTACAGCTGTAATGTGATTATAAGGATAATCACCATAATAACGACTATACCAGTATCCAGAATCATGCAAATACTCAATTGAATTTTTCCACATTGCTGCATTTTTTGGTAAATAGAATGACCAAAGTGTTACATAACGCGATGAATCAGCTAAGGATAGATTTCCTTTTTGGACAAGCCATTTTTTATCCGCAAACCATGCAAAGTCATGTACATTCTCCTGGTGGAAATGGAGTGTTTTCATTTCGGATTCAATAGATGAATCTGGATCCATCTTCACAGCTTTTTTATGGGATTTCAACCAAATATTAAAATCATCTTCAGGTAATTGATTAATTGAATCTGTAGCTGTTGCAAGCGAATCCAACCAGCTATATTCATCTTCTCCATTAATCAAGTCACCCGTAGCCATAATTCGATAATCATTTGGCAATGTAATTTTTACATCAAAAGTGCCAAACTCAGAATAGAATTCCCCTTGGTTTAGATAGGGCATTGGATGCCAACCTTTATGATCATATACAGCAGGTTTTGGATACCATTGTGTCACTTCGTAATGCTTACCAGTATGCCCTAAACGTGAGAACACTTTAGGCATTTTTACAAAAAATGGAGTCTCAATACGTATTGATTCTCCAGGATTTAAGGGAGCATTCAAATTTAATTTTACTACATCTATCCATTCTGGATGGTATTCCCAATCAATCTTTTCACCATTAACAGTAAAATCTAAACTATCAATAAATCCTCTGCTTAGTGAATCAGCTCTAGCAAATCTTGATTCAGGACCTGCCTGTTTTGCAAATGCCGTAGAATCGTTCTTATATGCATTTGGCCAGATATGAAACCAAATAAAAGATAATTTATCAGGAGAATTATTTTTATATAGCAGTTTTTCGTATGCATTAATAGTATGATTTTGATCATCTAAAGTAACATCTATTTCATACTCAACATATTGTTGGAAGTAGGTTTTTTCTTGAGCTGTTATCACATTAACAGTAAGAAAAATGATTAATAAGTTTTTCATAGGCATTACTAATAAAAATTTACCCCTAATTATATAAAAATAATTAATCGTTTAATGACTCAAGCTTAGGTTTTATTTGACTTAGTAGCGCAGGGAGAAAGGTAATATCGCTAATCAATGCAGCAATAATTGTAATGACAGATAACATCCCAAATTCAATTGTAGGTTTGAATTCAGATAGAGTAAGCACCAAAAATCCAGCAGATAATATTGCTGTTGTTGACATCATTGCTATACCTGTTCCTAAAAGAGTTGCGTCATTTGCTTTTCTATAGTGTTGGTGAGATAATTCCATGCGATATCGAATCAGATAATGCAGAGTATCATCGATAGCAATTCCAAATGCCACAGCAAAGGTCATCGCTGTGGCAGGCCTTAAAGGAATCTGAAAGAACCCTAAGACTGCTGCCATAATCATCATGGGGATAATATTAGGTAGAATTGAAATCAATGCTATTTTTATTGACCTAAATAAGAATATCATCAAAAAGGTTATGATCAATAACGCTATAAAAAAACTCGCTAATAAATTATTAACTAAATAATTATTTGTCCTTAAGGCAAGAAATGCTGTGCCAGTAACTTCGGCACCAAGACCATCTGGGATTTGAGAGGTAATATATTTATTAATATCGTTCTCAATTTCAGCGCTCCTACGTGAATCAATATCATTTATTTGTGCAGCAATTCTTAGTTTGGTATAATCTATATTTATGAATGATTCAAATTCACTTTCATATAAAAGCATATATTGTGAAATAATTTCTCTTGATTGGGGGATTTGATAGTAATCAGAATTTCCATCATTCATTGCTTGATTAATCTCTTTTAAATAATCACTAACTGAAATCACTTTACCAACTTCAGGTATAGTAGATACATATTGAGCGAGGTCATTTAAGAAAGACATCACCGATACATCCTGTATATCTTCAAATTGGCCATCTTCATTCACTTCAATAACAATCTCTACTGGGAGCACTGAACCCATTTTCTCCTCTGCTAGTTGCATGTCCTCCAAAAGTGGATTGCCAGGTCTTAAATCATCAAGCAGTTTTGAATGAGGATTTATCTGAAGAGCACCAAATAAACCAAAAAAAGAAATTACAAAACCACAGGCTACAATAAGTCTAGGGTAGACCCTAACTAGTTTGATGAATTTCTTAATGATTTTGACTCTAAACCCTGTTGAGTACCTATCTAATGTAGATTGGGGTGTTTTTTCAAATAACATTAATAAGGAAGGAATTAAAAAGACGGTAATGATAAATGCAAAAAAAACACCCAGTGCTGTAAAAATACCAAATTCTTTTACAATTTGAATTTTTACCATAGAAAGTGCACCAAAGCCAATTGCAGTAGTGATGCTTGTGAAAAAAATTGCCATACCAATCTTTTGTAGCGTATCGACCATAGCTTGTTTCTTATCATTCAATTCGTTTAAAGTGGAATAATATTTCACTAGTAGATGTACAGAATCACTGACTCCAACAACCATCAAAAGAGTAGGAATTATATAACTGATAATATTTATTGTGATTCCACTAAACACCATAAATCCCAATGTCCAAATAATAGTTAAGACTACAACTAAAAGTGGCAATACCAATCCAGCCCACGATCTAAATAATAAAGAGAGAAAAATGAAAAGCATTAGGACTACAGGCCCCAAAAATCTGATATTATCAGCAATCATATATTGCACATATCGAGTACGAATTATTGGTAATCCTGTTTGATGCCATTCCCAATCAACTGATTCTTGAAGTCTATCAATCTCTTTTAAAATTGACTCCCTACTATTGTGCTCATTAAATGCGACATCTATCTCAATCAGAATAGCGGCCAAAGCTCCATCATCAGATATCAAATAATTATTGAGTAATTTAGAATTCATGATCTGGGTTTTTGCAGATTTTAAAGAATCAGGTGACTTTGGAATATTTTCATATACAGGAGAAAGTAAATATTCACCTCCATCGGTAAATAAATCAATATTGGTCAAACTAGAAACACTGCTGACACCATTAATTTTTTCAAAAGCATCAACCATTTGTCTATTCTTAATTAAGTTTTCATATGAGAACGGGTCATCGGACTCATATAACAAATATACTATATTATCCACTCCATCAAACTCTTCACGGAATTCCAAGAACCTATCAATGACCGGATCATCCTGGCTAAATAATTGCTCGATTGAAAAGTCCATTTTGACATTAGGCAAATAAGATCCGAACATAATTGTAACTACAGTTAAAAGGGATAATGTAATTTTAGGATGATCCAATATTTTACGGATCATGAGTGAGGTGAATTTTGTTATTTTATTTTTCAATAAAGATGAATCAATTATATCAAATTAAGATCTTTATGTAAAGACAATTGCATTTCAGAGGATAATTCTTTTTCAAAAGAATAATCTTTATAATCTATTCCTAATTTAATTTTTTCATCACTATCAAATATTGAAATACAATTACTTGGTATTTTGAAATCGATATAATGAACAGAACTAATTTTATCAGCCTCTTCTCGCCCACCTTCAAATGAAGCATAAATTTTTTGATTCAAAACTTCAAGATAAACTGTCTTTTCTTCAGTAAGACCAATAAACTTATTTAAGATTGGTTTAATTTTATTCGGGTCTGTTACTTCAAGAAATAAAGTTGCACTTAAACAGTTCTCATCCGGCAACAATGAATTATACACATCAATTTCATCTTGAATATCGTCATCCTGGACAAGTCGTTCAGCCCGCATCATCTCTTGGATCTGAAATTTCATTGTTTTTCTATTTTCAAAGGTCATTGTGATATTTGGTCCAAGCGATATCCGTCTATGCTTTTTATAGGTCATCAATTCAGATCGATATGTACTTCTACATTTCTCATATTCGAGGATATTCATTAAATCATTGAGAATTATTTTTTTCATATCACCTACTTATTATTAAATCCATATGCTTTATGCAATTCTATGATTGGATGTTTCGGCATGATAGTTCCATCGCTTACTTCCTTTAGCTGATGACTTGCCAAAGAACAATCAGAACATACTTGATTAGCTTCTTTTTGATTTAAATCATTTATGCATTTTTCAGCAACTTTAATTGATGTATCAAAAAATTCAGATTTCATTCCCCAACCACCATCCATGCCACTACATCGATTGATTAAATTCACCTTGGTCCCAGGAACAATTCTTAAAAGATCTCTTCCTTTAAAACCCATTTTTTGGGCTTTCAAATGACAGCTGACATGATAATTAATAGACCCTAAATCATTTTTGAAATCAGTCTTCAATCGACCTTGCTGATTCAAGTAAACCAAATATTCAGATATATCAAATGTATTTTCGGAAATTTTCTGAACTTTGCTATCTTGCGTCAAATAGTCTGGATAATCTTTTTTCAATGTTAAACTACAAGTTGGTGGACCTGTTACGATTATTTTGAACCCCTTATCAACCCAAGAAGATAATTCATCTATATTTGATTGCGATTGTTTTTTAAATCCTTGAAAATCTCCAGGACTTAAATATGGAGCACCACAACATTGTTGTTCAGGATATAAGCATTCGATTTCATTGTGTTCTAATATCTCAACAGCTGCTTTACCCAGTTCAACATCATGAGAGTTAGTAAAACAAGTTCCAAAAATCACAACTTTTTCAATAGGATTTGATACTTGTGATTGGTGATTACGGAACCATTTCTCAAATGTATTAATTTGAAATTTAGGCAACTCTCTTTTGGGATGAATTCCAGTAATTTTTCCCAATAATAAACGAAAAAGGTATATCTGATTAAAAAAATTAATGACTGGTCCAAATATTGATCCAAATTTTCCGGACATATCAGTACGAGATAAAAATTTATCACTTTTGCTAATTCCCTTATCCTTAGACCTTATTGCTTGTGCTCGTGTCATTAGTTTTGGAAAATCTAATTGAAACTCATGTTCCTTATCTGGGGTATATGGACAAATTGGATCACAAAGCTTGCATTGATAACACAAGTCGACTACTTCCCATTTTTGACTACTTGATAAATCAGAAACCTCACCACGAAATTCTACTTCTATATTAGCTTCAGAAGCGTGCTCTCCTTCAGGTAAATTTAAAAATTTATTTCTTTCAACCTTTTTTCCTACTCTACCCTCAAGCTCAGCCTGTTCTCTTTTTAATTCACCAGCTTTATCAACAGAATCGAATAATGTCGGAAAAGACGGGCAAAGGTTAAAACATAAACGACATCCAATACATATATCAAATAATCGATCCATTTCTTGAGAAAAAGAGTCTGAATCCCAATAAAGAGGATTCGAGATATCATAAATGGCATGGCTTGTATTGGTATGATCTAGCATTGAGAAGCCTCTGCTTATAAAATATTATTAAGATATCGGGCTCATTATGAGCCCGATATTCACCATTTTGGACTATAAAGTATCCAATGTTTCTTGGAATCTTCCAGCATGAGATTTTTCTGCTCGTGCCAAGGTTTCAAACCATTCAGCGATTTCATCAAAACCTTCTTCGCGGGCTGTTGCTGCAAAACCAGGATACATTTCTGTATATTCATAAGTTTCACCTGCAACAGCAGCTTTAAGATTATCTGAGGTCTCACCAATAGCTAAACCTGAAGCAGGGTCTCCTACTCCACCCTTTTCCATAAACTCTAAGTGACCAAATGCATGGCCTGTTTCCCCATCAGCAGTATTTTTAAAAACACCTGCAGCATCGGGATATCCTTCAATATCTGCCTGTCTAGCAAAATATAAATATCTGCGATTTGCTTGTGATTCACCTGCAAATGCAGCTTTTAAGTTCTCGTGAGTTTTACTTCCTTCAAGTGCCATCTGTTTCTCCTTTTTCTATTTCTAAGCGTGTTTTTGACATGTGCCAATGATTGTCATTTCAATATCATCGACATCAAATTTAAATTTTTCTTTTACATTTAACCCAATATTCTCGTCTGATAAATTGACATCAATTAAATCTCCACATATTTTGCATTTTAAATGATCATGGGGTTCAGTATTCCAATCGTATCTAGCAATATTTCCATCATATATAGTTCTGATACTGCCATCATCCTCTAATTGTTTAAGATTTCGGTAAACCGTACCTAAACTAATATTTGGTATAGTTTCTTTAGCATGAGAGAATATCCAATCAGCATTAGGATGAGCATTAGTACTCTGCACAATTTGTAGAATTTTTTCTCTTTGATGACTATATCTCATATAAAAAAATATCATTAAATAGTAATAATTCCTATTATTAATTATTTTGATTAACAGATTGTATATTGTAACCGTTTGATTTCAATAAAATAATCGTAAAGGATAAAAAATGGCTGATTATACATGCGAACATTGTGGCATGGGTGTAACTGGAATGAACTGTGCCAAATGTGGACAAGAGTTAGTTCATGATCACCTTACAAAAGATGATGGGACTCAAGTCGCAATAGCAAAATGTCCTGATGGACACGGCAAAATCAAATCACCTATGTGCTGTGGACATGACATGAATTGTGAAATAGAAAGTAGTTAATATAATATTAATCATAGGTTCATTTTATTTGAACCTATGATTGCATTTTCTAATTTCTTGAAGCTATGAGCTTCTATATAACATCCCTTTTCATCGCAATACCTACATTTGTTCTACTAATTAGCTTGGAGGCATGGGTAGCTAATATAAAAGGGGTGAAAATTAATCGATCTGTAGATATGATTTCCAGTCTTAGTTCTGGAGTAACAAATACAATTCGAGATGGAATAAAATTTTCTTTTGTTATTATCAGCTATTCCTGGCTAGTTGAGCATATAACAATATATCAATTAAGTCCCCTTTGGTTAGCTATCATCATAGCATTTATCGCTGAAGATTTCACTGGGTATTGGATGCACCGATTAAATCATCGCGTAAACATCCTTTGGAATCGACATATTATCCATCATAGTAGCGAGGACTTCAATCTATCATGTGCATTACGTCAATCAATTTCAAATACAATAAAGTTTTCTGCAGTTTTTATGATACCTGCAGCGTTATTAGGAATCCCTAGTTCTATTTTTGCAATATTGGGGCCCCTGCATTTGTTTATGCAATTTTGGTACCACACGCAATTGATTGGAAAGCTTGGTTTTTTAGAATATATAATTGTAACCCCATCCCATCATCGTGTCCATCATGCTATTAATCCTGAGTATATTGATAAAAACTATAGTCAAATACTAATTATATGGGATAAGCTATTTGGCACGTTTCAACCTGAACTCGAGGCTGTAAAGCCAGTTTATGGTACACTGAAACCCATGAAAACATGGAATCCAGTTATAATAAACTTTAAACATCTTGCACATCTTATTAAAGATGCTTGGCATACTAAAAACATTATTGATAAGATAAGAATTTGGTTTATGCCTACAGGATGGCGCCCAGAAGATGTTAAAGAAAAATTTCCTATAGAGATTATTAATGACCCTAGTAAACAAATTAAATATGAAACCAAAAATTCCAATCTTCTAATTAGTTGGGCTTGGATTCAACTCGCAGTAACCAACATTTTGATGTTTCATTTTTTCACTATTACAACAAATTACAGTCCCACTTTAAATGCATTATATGCTTCTGTACTTATATTAAATGTGTTTTCATTTACTTCACTTTTAGATCATCAACGATATGCATTGATAGTTGAATCCTTTAAACTTATTATAATAATAAGCATTTTTTATTTGCAAAATTTCAATTGGTATGGTTTACAAAACCCATTTACTTATTTTATAGGTTTTTATTTTATACTATCCTTTTTCTTTACAATATTCTTTGCATATGACTTTAATGGAAAATCACAACAAAATGATTTGAAACCAATTTTATAAAAGGAGCTAATACCTATTAAAATATTTTCATATATCATATTATTTATTTGTTCTTATTCTTACGGCCAAATTAATTATCAAACAGAAATACAAGTGATTTTTGACTCCAATTGCACTAGTTGCCATGGTACTTCTGGAGGATTAAACCTATCATCCTATTCAAATTTAATGGCCGGAGGAAATAGTGGCGCAGTTATTGTACCTAATGATCATCAAAGTAGTCTTTTATGGCAAAAAATAAATCTTGGATCGATGCCACCAAATGGTTCTTTAGAATCAAGCAAGATAGACCTAATTAAAAAATGGATTAACGAAGGAGCACTTGAGAAAGTATTAAAAATTGGGGATCAAATAGCATTAATTGACAAATTTCAATTAAATCAAAATTATCCTAACCCATTTAACCCCATAACTACTATTAGCTACTATTTACCCAAAAGTGAGCTAGTAGATATTTCAATTTATGATATTACTGGAAGATTAGTGAAGAATCTAGTTAATCTTAACCAAAGTGCTGGAATCAAATCTACAAAGTGGGATGCGACTAATAATAAAGGAGAAAATGTTAATTCAGGAATTTATCTATACACCATACAAGCTGGTAATTTCACACAAACAAAAAAAATAAATTATATAAAATAATAAAGCCCTATAAGATATAGGGCTTTACAAATCAAATTAACTATTTAGAAACCTTCTATTTTCGCAGATTTTTTATAAATCTGAAAAACAATATGCCAACCCAATGCAACAACAAGCATTAAAACAAGCCAATTTGTTGAGGATGTAATTCCAAAATTGCCACCTGCTAATGCTGTAGTATGTTGATTGATCATGGTCCAAATAAGGGGAACACTCATATATGTATTATGCTTAGAGCGTAACCCTGCCAATGCTACGAGGTCTCCATTTGGAGCCTCACCATTTTTTATTGCAGTAATAATCTCTTGTTGAGCAGGCCAAATTCTAAACCAAACATTAAAAGCCATATTGGTTCCAAATAGTACACCGAGATGAATATTAAAAGAACGATAGCTAAATCCAGCCCATTCTTTCATAAGATATACTACGACACCCAGCAAAACAAAACTTAAGATAGTTACTAATCTTAAATTAGAAGCTAAACCACTTTTATAAATAAAGTCATAGAGATATACGCCCAAAAATGTAATGCCAATCATAACAAAAGCTGGAAGCTGCCAATTTGCATCTTCTTCAAAGGTCAATCCACCGTGATAAAAAACGACTAATAATAATACTAGTCCAGTTACCCAAGTCCAGGCAGCACCCCATCTGAAAAAGTAAAGTGTCCGTGGCATGAGTTCAGGGATAACCTTCTTTTTTGTATCGGCGTCTAATGTTGCAGCAAAATGTCCGTTTACCCAATTAAAAAAATATAGTAAACCAATCCAAAGCACTCCAGCTATAATATGGAGCCATTTAAATATCGGATGTATAAGTTCCATTGATTACTCCTAATCTATCAAAATTTTCATTGCGTCTTTTATAAAATTACAATGAATGTGGCGGTTATTCAAATTCAAGAAGCCTCTAGGTTGTAGGATATGGAAATAAGTCATCTAATGAAATTACTTTACCATATTGATCCCTGTAAACAACATGATTACGATTAAATTTTGTATAAGAATCTAACCCTGCTGCTGCTGCCAATGTATGTAGTCCATTTCTTAAGGTAATAACATAATTTAAAACTCGCCATTTTTTTTCATCTATAACTAATGCTTTTTGATGATGCGGATCTGTCGTCGCAACGCCTACGGGGCATGTATTTGTATGACATTTCTGCGCTCCTATACAACCAACCGATATCATCATACCTCGCGCAATATTAACGAGGTCTGCCCCAGATGCAAGTGCAATTGCAATTTTATCTGGACTAAACAATTTTCCACTGGCAAATAATTTCACTCTATCTCTAACATTATTTTTTCTAAGTGCATCATCACAATATATTATTGCTGATTTGATAGGCATACCCATACTATCAGCCATCTCCTGGTAAGTAGCTCCAGAACCACCTTCTCCACCATCAACAGTAATATAATCAGGTCCACGACCCGTATCAGACATAAATTTGGCAATATCATCTGCACTATCTGGTCCACCCATTACCATTTTTATTCCAACTGGCTTTCCACCAAATTCACGCATTTCATCAATGAAATCAAACAAAGTTGGAAGATCGTGAAATTGATTATGTCTATTTGGTGAATCAACAGTTTTCCATGCCTCAACACCACGAATTTCGGCAATTTCTTCATTAATTTTAGAACCTTCCACATGCCCACCACGAATTTTAGCTCCTTGCGCTAACTTAATTTCAAAGGCACGCAATTGAGGGTTTTCAGCTTTTTCTTTAAATTTTTCCCAGCTAAAAGTTCCATCTTCATTTCGGACTCCAAAAATTCCTGACCCTATCTGCATAATTACATCGCCACCTCCTATTGTATGATAAGGTGCAAGGCCTCCTTCACCTGTGTGTACCCATGAACCTGTTGCCATTCCTAATCCATAGCTTATTGAACTAATAGCATTTTCACCCAAAGCTCCAAAACTCATGGCGCTCATTCCCACAGGTCCTCGGACATTCCAAGGCTCTTTACAATTAGGCCCTATAATAATTGCATCTTTGTCAGGTAAAGTCCAAGGCGATACATCGACTTCTTCCAAATGCTCCTTCCTTGAGAATAAGCCTTCTGTACCTACATAACGTTTTGTTTTGATTTTTGGATCTATAACTACTTTCATTTCTTCTTTTTGTTTTGGAAACATTGAATTTCTGATATAATAACCTGGTTTATCAAAATCCCGTTTAGAACCAAAAGCAATGACTGTTTTTAAATACTTTCCTTGTACAACAATATTAGAAAAATCTGAACGACTAAATGGCTTTCCTTCATCATCCGAATCAAACATATATTGGCGCAATTCTGGACCCAGCATTTCTAAAAAATATCTCACGCGCCCTAAAATTGGGAAATTCCTTAGAACTGAATGCTGACTTTGCCTTTTATCAAAAATATACCAAACCAGAAAAAGTATTGGAGGGACTGAAATCATAATCAGTATTATGATTGAAAGAATCATTAACCCAATATCTTGAAACATATTATTCTATCCTCTAAATTTTCATTTTACAATTAAAATAGGGCATTTACAATTTTCTAGAACTTTTAATGGTTTATTACCTTTAAAAAAAGTTTTTAGTGGATTTCGAGTAGAAGCACCCATTACTACTATGTGATCTTCACCTGCATTACTAGCAATTAAATTGGATGGATCTCCAACTTCAAATCTATTCTTATATTCAATACCACTTCTTCTTAATAACTTTGCTGCCCAAGCAGCTGCTTTTTTATAATCTTCTCCAAATTCTTCTTTCGTGCTTATTGTAAGAATATCCACGCCAATGCCAAAGGCCTGAGCAACTCTAACTCCATATTTGACAGTTTTTTTCATTGCAGGAGAATCATTAACTGCTAATAATATTTTATAGGATTGATTTGAATCATAATTGTTTGCAACAAAAATTGAACTTTCAATATACTGGACTAAATCGTAGGCCATCCCTCTTTTTTTACTAGCACCAATAACAGTAACATCATAGCCTTCAGATTGCACTTCATCTCTCAATTCCTCAATAATATCACCGTTCCTCAAAATTAAATTCACATTATCAGAAACTGATCCCTCCAAAAATACTTCGGCTCGGCTACTGCCCTTTTCAACAAGCATGTTTTTTGGAAACCCTGCATCAATTGATGTTGTCTTTATCAGTTTGTTATCAGCTAAATATTCAAATGCCCATTCTAAAACATCCACGCCAGGTCTATCAAAATCCCAAGACTCCATTCGTTCTTGTGCCATACTTACTTCTTTCAAACTAAAATCATTAATCTTATCTCCAACATCAACAACTGTAGCCGTAGCTTTGAATGATTGGGAAATTTTCATACCTGCACTCAATGTAGGCGCTGAAAATTCTTTACTACTTACTGCAATTAATACTTTCATGATAAGAGGGGCCAGTAAAATGTTGAAAACAAAAATAGCAAAATAATTGATGCTATAAATAATTTCCAACCTGCTTTCAAATAATCATTAGAGGTTACTAACCCAGTGGAATGTATAATCATACATGTAGGAGAAGCTACAATTGTTAAATACGCAAAAGCAGATGCAACAGAGGTCGCCATCCCAAGTATAATTGGATTTCCTCCCATATCTAAAACAATGGGGCCTAATACGGCAACAGTCGCTGCATTACTTAAAAGATTGGTTAAAATTGCACTTAATACTACTGAGAAGAACCATCTTACAACCTCTACGTCCTGAAAAATAAATTGCAATGAATTCAATGCATTATCAGCAACCCATAACGCCGCACCAGTTTGCTTCATTTGAATCCCCAAAGAAATGGCAGCTCCAAATAAAATTATTACTCCCCAATTCGTTCTGCGAGTTATATCTTGCCACTCAATCAAACGAAATGATAGGTAAAAAAACACTCCAGTTAAAGCAACGATTCCTAATCCAATCACTGGACTTAAAAAAATCCAACCAAGGAATACCATTATGAAGACAACGATTGCCATCACTTGATTATTGTTTAATTTGCCTGATTTTGCTACACTAACTTTTAATTTTCGAACAGCAGAATCCATAATCCTTTGCTTAGGTGTAAAAGTAAACCAAAGAATTGTAGCTGCTATGGGTATTTCAATGAGCATCAGAGGATAGGCATACTTCATCCATTCTAAATACGAAATTTTTCCTAGACCAAATTCTGATAAATATCCAATCATAATAACATTACGGCCACCACCAGATGGTGTGCCAATAGATCCGATTGCACATCCATAAGCAATAGAAAAAAGTAATAATGTAGATAATCGTGTTGCTTTACCTGTATCTAATCCTGTATTTCTAATAAGAGATAATGCAACGGGAAGCATCATAGCCGCAACCGTGTGCTCACCAACAAAGGATGACATAATTGCCGAAATTGCTACAAAACCAAATGCGATTCTCCATGTTTTATTTCCAGTTAAATTTATAATTGCTAATGCCAATCTTTTGTCTAAACCTTGATGTACAATAGACACTGCCAGCATAAGCGAGCCCATAATAAAGAATACCGCATCACTCATAAATGAAGATGCAACACCATCTGGTGTATCAACACCAAGAATTACTTCCATTATTAAAATCAATATAGCAACGGCTGGCAAGGGTATTGATTCTGAAATAATCAGAATCAATGCTGTTAAAACTATGATGAGAGTACGATGCCCCTCTGATGACAAACCTTCAGGTGTTGGTAAATAAAAAAAACTAATGCTTATAAAGAATGCTGTAACCAACCATTTCTTACGTGAGACCCAAAAAAGAAAATTTGCTACGGATTGGTTGGAAAATATCGACATTTAAGTTTAAGAATTTAGCATATTTCAGTGCTCACATTCACTAGGGATACGAGTGTTATCAGTCATAATTGCCCATTTCCATATAGGTACAAGTTTTTTTAGTTCTGAGATAAACCAATTCATAGCTTCCAAAGCTTCTTTTCGGTGTTTAGCACAAATCAGCACATGCAAACTTATTTCACCAACATTTATAATTCCTATTCTATGTCGGCATAGCAAATCCCTGATTGGAAATTTATCACAAGTCTTTACAGCGATGTTTTTTAATTCAACTTCAGCCATGCCTTCATATTGCTCGTACTCTAAAGCAATTATTTTTTTACCATGCTCAGTATTTCTTACACGACCATTAAAAACTAACTCCGCACCGATTTGTTTTCTATTATCATCCGAAATAAACGGCGTTATTGGTTTATTGATTATTTCTACTTTAATCATTTACCCACCTTGCACAGGTGGAATAAATGCCACTTCATCACCATCCTTTAATTCGGTATTTTTAGTTATATACTGTTGGTTGATAGCAATCCTAAGAGAGATGTTATCAAGTTGACCTTTCGCTTTAATGCGAATTGTTTTTTCTAGATCAGATGATCTGAATCCTTTTTTTAACTCAAGAACTAATTCATTTTGATTTAAAGCATATTTTACTTGTGAGAAACATTTGATGGTTACTTTAATCATAAATGTATTGTTTTAGCTG
>Ga0208764_10001298_pt1 | contig 16135 bp, 16 predicted proteins | sample ETNtaG_18_FD_185762 | JGI IMG/M metagenome (GOLD analysis project Ga0208764, IMG submission 185762) | Marine microbial and viral communities from oxygen minimum zone, Eastern Pacific Ocean - ETNP201302SV91 (SPAdes) (version 2) | ecosystem: Environmental > Aquatic > Marine > Oceanic ... | reverse complement strand
TCGACGATTGCCAGGGAGAGGAGGAGTTCTGGTACGCGGGCGAGAGGACGTACGTTTACTGCTGGCAGAACCTAACCGTAAATGATCTGACCGTGGCAGCCGTTTACCAGGAAGGCGGCGCGGGCAACCCCACCCTGCTGTTCAATCCCCTAATGATATCTGATGCTGTATTGAGCGAGGAGCAGAAAACGATCCTCATGGACAACGATCACGGATATCTGGGACTCGCGGTCGATAGGAACCAATTGCCAACAACCTCAACCGCTGATGCAACAAAGTGGCTTGATGCTCTAAAGGCCCAAGTGGAGGCGGGCAATTACACCAGTGCAGGCATACTGGTCGAATACAACGACTTAATCTCCGGCACCATTACCTTCCTCAACATATTCCTAGGAATCATACAGGTTTTCGACTACATCCTCATGATTCCGATCGTGGTACTCTCTTTCTCGGTTCTCATCTACGGACTCGTCCTGTCCCTCGAGCAGCGAAAGAGGGAGGTATCCATACATCGTGTGATCGGTGGTACCGAGGGGACACTTACTGGAATGATAATGCTGGAACTAGCTGTCACGAGCTTATTCGCATGGTTCGTCGGTTACACACTAGCACTTCTTTCTGTACCGTTGGTATTGGATGCGGTCGGCTTCATGTCGTTTAGGTCAGGCGGAATAGATATCAGTCCCACTTTGAGCATCTGGTCAACCATCTTCATCATCCTCCTGACAGTAGGACTATCCCTATTATTCGGAAGGAGCCGGACTAGGGACTTCCTCAGAATCGAGATTGACGAGGGAGTCAGGAAGGTTTCAGAAAAGAGGGAACCAAGAACCTGGCTTCACGTATTTTCGTTCTCTATTGGGTTACTGGCCTTTGCAGAGAGCTGGATTCAGTCCAATGGGGGATGGGGGCCTTACGGGTCAGGTGGAATTATCTCTAACTTCATCGTAAACGCGCTCTTGCTATTGCTAGGCCCATTCCTACTATGGATCGGCGGTGCCTTGGTACTCGGTAGAATAGGGGCAGCTGGGCCGAGGATACTGACATCCCTCCTTTCATGGTCACCAGCCGTTTCTGACATCAGAAGGGGGCTGAGAGGTTCGGGGTCCTCAGAATCTGTAAATCGCCTGGCTGTGATTATGCTGCTGACCCTATCAATAGTCACTCTGGCAGCAGTCCAGGGGTATACCGGCACCGAGGTCGATGAGCGCACCACATCCGCCCAGTCCGGCGCTGACATGCAGGTTCAGTTCGAATCAGCTGTGACGGAGGAGCAGGCTAGGGCAGAGGTAATGTTGGCAATTGAGAGGGCTGGTGACGGAGATATCACAGGCATCTCATCCATGACATCAGTAGCCGATATTTTCACCAACCCCAAGGGCGAGAACGCCCTGGTTAGAACATGGGTCTTGTTCGATGGGCACGATGACACTCTAATTTGGGATACACAGGCAATTCCAGGAGACGACATAGACGCCACAGTCTCTTTGTGGTCATCCGGTGGGTTCACTGCTGGATCTTCGGCCAGGGACGTTTTCGATGATTTGGTGTCCGGTGGAGAGCAGACAATCGAGTACACGGAATATGACTTCCAACTAGGACCCGACTTCGAAATCGTGGTAACCACAACGACAACCGAGTCCTCAGTTACTTACCAAGGAGGGCACAGATGGGTTCCCGGCCTATCCGCTTCAGAGGCCGAGCAGGCAGTAGTCATCGGCGAGTCAACCTACAGGGAATTGGTTGGTAACACAACCGCAGATGCCTATTCCTCCACTCGATGGTTCTTCGAGCTCTGCGACCAGACCGATGAGGACTGTGCTGACGCTCTTAGGGCAGTAAGCGCAGAGCTGGCAAACGGAAATGGGGTAAGCGCCGCCTCCGACTGGTCAACGGCACACAGGGAAAATGAAAGAAACGGCGGCCTGATTTTCGGCACTCCGGGCCTTCTCAGCATGCAGTTCATTGTAGCCTCTCTGGCATCCGTGGCCTCTGCCTTCGTATTCCTGTCATTGGTGCTCACTCAGCGAAAGAGGGAGTTAGCCATCCTACAGGCAATCGGTGCGAGCCCAAATCAGGTTATGCGACTCGTCCTCTTCGAGATTCTCTCGATTCTAACCGTGAGTATGGCCCTCGGAGTGATCCTTGGTCTAGCCATTGCCGAGTCATTCAATGGCTTCTTCGGGATTTTCGGTTACATATTCCAGTTGTTCCTCGGCCAGAGTGCGCCCATAGCAAGGGAACTGGTATGGCCATGGTTTGACTTAGCATTGGTCAACGCCTCGGTTCTAATCGCCGTACTATTGGCCTTACTTTACACAACCAGAAGGGCATTGCAAGCGGACTTGGCAGTGGTGCTGAAGGGAGAGTGAGATGATGGGCGAGAAGAATGAGATCCTCAAGGCAGACGGGCTCTACCACGTCTACGAATCAAAGGCCGAGGACGGAAATGTGGTAGCTCTTCGGGGACTACACGTCACCGTTTTAGAGGGGGAGGCGGTAGCTGTCATCGGCCCTTCAGGCTCGGGCAAATCCACTCTACTCAAGTGCCTAGGGGGCCTCATGAAGCCCTCTGCGGGAGGGGTTGAGCTAGCAGGAAGTAGGATGACCAGACTTACTGGAAACCAATTAGTCAAACTCCGCCAGGAAACGGTATCTTTCATCTTCCAGGACTCAAATCTCCTTTCTCACATGAACGCACTGGACAACGTAGCACAGCCCCTTCGACACCAAGGAGTATTGCCAGGGGATGCAAGATCCAAGGCACAGGCGCTCTTGGACCGCCTAGGGATGGGGGAAAGATCCGGGGGGATGCCAGAAGAGCTGTCCGGCGGCGAGCAACAGAGGGTCGCCATCGCCCGTGCACTGATCACAGAGCCAAAGCTGATACTGGCTGATGAGCCCACAGGTGCCTTGGACCCAATCACAAGCAGGGAGGTCCTGGAGCTCTTCGATAAGCTACACAGGGAGGAAGACGTTGCCTTCTTCTTAGTCACTCACAACAGGGAGGTAGCTGCCTTCTGTGAACGATCGTTGGAGCTCAGGGATGGGAGATTCGTCGCACAGCATGGTACTGATGTCGACATCGCAGATCTCTCGGGAAGTCGTGAGCTAATCATCGACGACACTGGTACAGTCACACTACCGCCCGACATCCTGACCCAGATCGGTGGTCCGGGGCGCTTCGAGCTACCCGAGGTAGTACGCGACTCACTGAATCTGGAGAGGGTTTCAGATGAGAGGATAGACATTGACGGAAAGTCCGAGCTGATTCTATCCCTCACTTGTCCGGCGTGTTTCCACCAGTATGGCGAGAGCGCGGAGCAGCGATGCCCCGAATGCGGCTCCAGCAGGCCCATGGTTCAGGCTTGAGGAAGCAGGAACCTCTGTGGCTTGGCTATGCCGAGGTCTTTCGGCAGGTCCCTTACCTTCTGAGGGAGGGTTACCGGGATCATCTCCCTGCCAATCAGCGCCACTCGGCTCTCCCTCCTGTCAGAAAGAACCTCCCTCCCGACTAGGGGGGCGAGGGCATTGGAGAATTCGAGTATCTCCTGGTGCGTCGGCATGTTCTCTATCGAGAGGTTGTTCCGGCTATTCCCGACGTTCACATACCCCTTGGCCTCGATGAAGTCCGGGTCGGCGATGTTGTCCAAGCGCGCGTAGTCCTCGTGATGGCCCAGAGACTCGTGCTTGATCAGGGTGTGACGGCACACTGTCCTCGTATCGAGGCTCGGTAGCAGCTCCAGGGTCTGTTCGAGCTTGTGGAAGGCGCCTTGGTCGAACTTGGGCTTGCATAGCCTATCGAATAGCTCCTTGTTCGGCGCATCCACGGAGACGTAGAGCTGGGTTGGGAGCGTGTCGAGGTTCTCGATCACCTTGGGCAAGCTGCCGTTGGTGACTAGGAACGTGGAGGTGCCATGCTGGTGGCAGATATCCAGGAACTCCCCGAGCCTGGAATACAGGGTGGGCTCCCCATTCAGGGATATCGCGACGTGCTTCGGGTTCTGCGCCTCTGCGAACTTCTCAGGGTCCGCTTTGGGATTCCCCCCGAATCCCGTGAGCAGCCTCCGGTGACCTCTCACTGATTCCAGGTACAACTCGTAAGGGTCATCATCGATCTTGTTCAGGGTGTCCGAGTGAGGCTCCCTCCAGCAGTATGTGCATCCTAGGTTGCAAGTATCCACATTAGGAGCCATTTGCATGCAACTGTGGCTCTCAATGCCGTAGAACGTGCCCTTGTAGCAGGACCTGTCAGCGATCAGGCTCTGCTTCGTCCAGTGGCACGTCTTCACTCCGCCATGCTCTCCTACCAGCTGATATTTCTGCTTGGAAAGGCGTGCGGCGATAACCGGGTCAATCTTCGTCACGGGACTCTGCAAGCACTCACCTCCGACTCCGAATCCCGCAGAGGGGCCGTGTCTGAGGTACCTGCGTGTGGACAACACGTCTTGAAACTGACTCGTTCTGCCCAACTCATATACGAGTCACTCATATCCGTACCCAATGCGACGTATTGCTGCGATTGGATTCGCTCTGGTCATCTTTTCAGGGACCCTGCAGGGGTGCCTCACCTCTGAGGCTGACAGCCCACTAATTCCCGTAGAAGACATAGAGGTAAGTCCCGGAACTCTCGTAGGGGCCCAGTTGCAAGTCGTCGAGATAATCGCATCGAGCTCTATGAGCGTTCACATCCCCTACTTGGTTATCGACCCTGCATCTGGATTCGTGGTCAATGGTACCATCCTCCATTTCAGTGGTTCAGGCGCTCAGTCAATTGAAATGATAGCACCCTCGAATATCGATTCCGCATATTTCCTCCTTGGACAGGAAGGACGTATAGAGTGGCCTTTGAGGGAGACGAACCAGAGTTGGGGGGAGTGGTTCGACTCTCCTGAGTTCAACGACTCTCCATACACGCATGTCCAAGTTCCTGTGATCAGGGAGAATAGGTCCGGATACTCCCCTGAGGAAGGCTCTCTGCATGGGACTGGGATTATTGACGGATTGAGCGTCTTCGAGTGGATGCAGGTATTTGCAGACCCCGATTCCGGATACAATGAGAGGTGGGGCCCCTTCACCATCAATGATATTCAGTACGAGAGGGCTGTGGATTTCGTTGAGGGGGAGATCAATGCAATCGGCTTCGATGCGCAGGTGCATAGGTATTGGATCTCAGACTTCTCATACGCCGTAAACGTCTGTGGTTACAAGGAGGGTTCACTGTATCCTGATGAGTGGCTAGTAATGGGGGCGCACCTGGATGTGGCTGAGCCTGGAAGCCCCCCCGGAGGGGGAACCCAGATTGGAGCCCATGACAATGGCGCAGGCGTCGCCCTCATGCTAGAGGCAGCCAGGGGGCTGGCGCAGTTCGACCACAGGAGGACCCTCGTCGTCTGCTTCTGGTCCAATGAGGAGAACGGCTATGACGGCGTCGACATGTGGATCGAGAACATTCCGCAAGGCGTCACGATTACCAATTACCTCAATGCGGACGCGGTAGGGACGAACTGGCCTGGTTACTACACGCTGGTCGTCGACATCATCCCGGAGACTGACAACCAGATCAACGAGCAGTGGCCGATGGTCAGGCTGGCTGAATGGGTCGGCTCCAACAACAACAACATCTCAGAGGCGCTTCGATTGGGCAGGGAGATATACAACACAGAGGGATACGCATCGATGAAGGACGTAGACTCTAGCGATCAGAAGAGGCTCTCCATATCGGTCCACGAGTCGCAGAGGGGACGTAGCGACTACGAGAGGATAGCAGACCAGCTGGGCGTGGTTTCGATGGACTTCGGCTCCCTCACAGGCGGCTCAGACTGCTATCACGCCACCTGTGACACCCTCGACACCATGGTTGACATGATGGTGACAGACAACGGCACTGGGCAGCAGAACCTCGTGGAGTCCTTCGACCTGATTTCTTGGTGGGTGTTCAATCTGGCGATGCATCTCGACGAGTCGCCGATATACGACGAGTCCTAGGAGTACCTGATACCAGTTCCGTAGGCGAACACCTCGACGCCCTTCACTCCGCCCGGCATTCCCTGTGGGGTCATGTCTGCCGTGTCTATCCTGACGTTGATCACCTCATCCCAACCAGCTGCCAAGGCATTCTCCCGGAGCCTCTGCATGACCTCTGCCCTGCCTGCGGATATGACCTTCTGGAAAATAGTCACCGAGCCGCCAAAGAGATTGTTGAACCGAGCGATGAGGAGGTGCCAGTGACTGGGCCCGAAGACCCCGCTAGCGTATACCAGTCCAGCATCGGAAACGTCCGTCCTGTAGCCACCGTCAACGGTTGTCAGGGGATCCTTCCCCAGTGATTCTCTGGTGGATTTTTCTCTGTTATTTGTTCCATCGATCATTCCGTCTAGTTTGCTTCCACTGGTTGCCATGCCCCAGAGGAACACAAATGGGTACGCGAAACTCCACAGCGTCCCTATCAAGGCCAATAGGAGAAATGGCCCTGCACATGCCAACGCCACCAACGCCAATGGAATTTCAGCAGCCATCGAAAGACCTCCGATTACTCGTACTTCACGGCAGTTCCATAGGCGAAGAGCTCTGCAGCGCCCGCCGTGATTGCGGATGTAGCGAACCTGACGTTGACTACCGCCGTCGCACCAAGCGACATCGCGTCAGCCACCATCCTCCCAACTGCCTCTTGACGAGACTCCTGAAGGAGCTCGGTGTACTGTGTCAACTCTCCTCCGACAATGTTCTTGAGGCCTGCGAAAATATCCTTCCCAAGGTGCTTGGCCCTGACCGTTGATCCGCTAACGACTCCCAGCGTCTCCGTAATCATCTTCCCCGGTATGGTCTCCGTGTTCACCACTAGCACTCCATTCACTACTTGTTCCATACATTCTCCCTATCGCGGGAGCCACTTGAACATAGTGACTCTAGGATTCTCGGAATCCAGATGGGATGTCGAAGGAGGTCTCCGGCTTGGACTTGCTAGCAACAAGCACCAGCATGGCCAGCATTACGCCATTGCAGAACGCTATTTGGCCGACCCCGGCCACCATTGAGATCTGATTCACCATATCGGGAATCGCAGTTCCTCCTGCCTCCGGACCGTAGTCGTCAATGGGCGTGAATCCTATTTCGGACATCTTCCACATCATCCAGACGCCACCTGCGAAATTGACGGCTATCCATGCCCCGACCGCCTTGATTCCGGCTTCCCTGCTCGTCCATAGGAGGACTGCGCTGGCTAGGCCAATGATGGCCAGGAGCCCGCTGTGTAATGCTATCGGACCCATGAACTCCATCATCTCGTCCATGTAGTCCTGCATGTCCTCCCAGGCCAACTTCCCCTCCTCCCACTCTTCCTTCTCCTCGTCGCTCCCATCCTCAGGGTATTCCTCAATCTCCTCCCATTCCATGTCAGTGAACTCGGAGATGAGCATTGGCGTGACCGCGGTCATCAGTGAGTTGAACGCATAGAAAATGGCCATCAGGGCCATGAAAATGGCAAGCCCCCTCAACCACCAGGGGGAAGGCTCGCTGATTGGAGAGTAGGCCCCCTCTATACGCATCTGAGACACAGCCTCCCTAGGGAGGCCCGACTAATAGTCATGGAGAGGGAGATCAGGCCTCTAGGGCGATTCTGGGGATGGTCCGCTCCTCGGAATGGATGCACTCCCTTCGTGGGTGAATGCAGAAGCCGCTCCTGAGGAAACGCCTCCCGAGGATTAGGCGATGCTTCATCCTGGAACGGTCCTGCAGGCACATCTCTATGTCGAAGTCCATCCCCGCGATTTCCATAGTGGTCCTGATCACCGGCCTCAGAGTGTCATGCCCCCCTGTGTCCCTGACTCTGCGCCAGTCGTGAAGCGGTCTCTCGATCCACCTCCCGCCGTGCTCCAGACGGAACCTGACCCGGGTTTCCATGTCGGACTCTACCACCTCTATGTCAGACGCGTGGAGGGTGTTCGACCATGCACCGGTGTCCATCTTGGCGAGAAGGGGGGCATTCTCAAGCTCAGGGATTCCTACCCATTCCCTCCAGCCTATCATCACTAGCCTCTCCGCTCCTCTCCTTGGCATGGTCCCGGCCCCCTCAACTGGGGTTTTTGAATGCGACGCTTACAATTTCACAATATTCTCGTCAGGCTCCCCGACGACAGCAAATAGAATCGTTCAAGTATCGATGCCATACGCCATCCCTAATGGCGCAAGACGGTATTCCTGAAGCACTGACCTTCGATGACGTCCTACTGATGCCAGCAGAGTCGGCAGTACTGCCTGCCGAGGTGGACGTTTCTACCAGTCTGACATCCGATATCAGCCTGAACATACCAATCATCTCCGCTGCCATGGACACGGTCACTGAGAGCTCAATGGCAATCGCAATGGCGCAATCCGGTGGAATGGGGGTCATCCACAGGAACATGCCAACGGAGGAGCAGGCACGCGAGGTCGAGAGGGTCAAGAGATTCGAGTCGGGACTCGTCCTCAATCCAATCACTGTATCTCCAGAAATGACGATAGGCGAACTCAGGGAGATGAAGTCGAGATACGGTTTCTCGGGGTTCCCCGTGGTGAACGGCGGCGGCAGGCTCGCCGGGATAATCACCAACAGGGACATCAGATTCGTCGAGGACGACTCCACTAAGGTCTCAGAGATGATGACAAACGACATCGTCACCGTGGGCCAGGACTACGATCCAAAGGAGGCTAAGATGCTCCTTCAGAAGCATAGGATAGAGAAGATAGTCGTCATAGATGGGGATGGAAATTGTGCTGGGATGATTACTGTCAGAGACATCCAGAGGACAAGGGATCACCCAGTTTCATGCAAGGACGACCAAGGCAGGCTAAGGGTCGCGGCGGCTACTGGCACCGGCGAGAATGGAGTCAGCAGGGCGTTGGCACTCCTAGATGCGGGGGCCGATGCTATCGTCATCGACACAGCACACGGCCATTCACATGGGGTGATAGACACGGTGGGGAAGCTGAGGTCCAAGGCACCCGGGGCGACCATAATCGCTGGTAATATCGCAACAGGGGCAGCGGCGAACGCACTCATAGACGCAGGAGCCAACGCAGTCAAGGTCGGGATAGGCCCGGGGTCGATATGCACAACCAGAATCGTCTCGGGAGTGGGCGTACCGCAACTCACGGCGGTACAGAGCGTAGTAGAGGCGTGCAAGGCCCGGGGAGTGCCTGTGATTGCAGATGGCGGAATCAAGTACAGCGGGGACATAGCCAAGGCAATAGCCTCTGGAGCCGACTGTGTGATGATAGGATCACTGCTAGCTGGAACCGATGAGTCTCCCGGCGAGACTATCCTATACCAGGGACGTTCCTACAAGGTGTACCGAGGCATGGGATCAGTTGGTGCAATGAGCAAGGGGGCTCACGACCGATACTTCCAATCCGAGCAGGGAGACACCAGAAAGTACGTCCCTGAGGGAATCGAGGGGAGGGTCCCTGCGAGGGGGCCCGTAGAGAACGTCATCCACCAGCTTGTCGGGGGCCTTCGCTCATCGATGGGGTACACTGGAAACGGGAGCATACCGGAGATGAAGGCAGGATGCGACTTCGTCAGAATCACCAATGCGGGTCTTTCCGAATCACACGTCCACGATGTTGAGATAACTCGTGAGGCCCCAAATTACCGGAGGTGAGGACTTGGAGACAATCGTCCTCGGAGGAGGATGCTTCTGGTGCGTAGAGGGCGCAATTAAGGGTCTGAGGGGAGTTATCGATGTCATTCCCGGATATTCCGGCGGTCACGTGGAAAACCCGACCTACGAGCAGGTCTGCGGCAAGAGGACCGGTCATGCAGAAGTCGTCAAGGTCACTTTCGACCCCTCCTCCATCGATCGAATCGCAATTCTGGAGGTGTTCTTCACCTGTCACGACCCAACCCATCTTAACAGGCAGGGAAACGACATAGGCCCTCAATACCGGAGCGTAGTATTCTACTCGAACGAGGGACAGAGGGAAGATACCATGCAGGTAATGGAAAGCCTCGTCGACGCATTTGATGAAGACATTGTAACCGAGGTTTCGCCCTTGGAGAACTTCTACAACGCTGAGTCATATCACCATGACTACTTCGAGAAAAACCCCTCAAACCCCTATTGCATGATGGTCGTGGCTCCGAAAATTGCTAAGACGAGGGCCAAGCACGCCCATCTGTATGAGTGAGACAGAAATCTCTCCTGAGCCTTGGCCAGTGCACTTGCTGGGACTAATTAGCCCAGGCCTCGCGATATCCGGGAACATCTTGGGGGGCGCGTACACACTGATGGGCGTCGTCTTCATCTGGGGAGTAGGGCCTCTGCTTGACTTGGTCATGGGGGAATCGACGAAACCCCGTCCCCCGAGGGAGTCCGGAACCCCCTTCGAGGCCCTCCTGTGGGCACATGGGCTGCTTCATTTCGTGATGCTCGGGTCGTTCGTCTATTTCGCGTCCTCGGAGGGTCTGACACGGTGGCTAATTGCAGCATCTCTGTCCACTGGCCTAGTGGCAGCTGCTTCGGCCATCGTCACTGCCCACGAACTAGGCCACAAGAGGCCCAAGAGCCCTGGATGGCGACTGGCAAGGGCCCTACTCTTCAGCATCAACTACCCTCACTTCACAACCGAGCACAACCACAATCACCACAAGAACGTGGCAACCGACCTGGATCCCGCCAGTGCGACCTACGAGCAAGGGATCTGGGCGTTCTGGATTTCCACCATACCAGGACAGTTCGCCTCATCTGTGAGGGTCCACAATCGTAAGGGCAGGACAGGATTTTCCAACCCTTCATGGAGGGGACTCGCTCTCCAGATTCTCCTGATCTCATCCCTAGCAGTGGGGCACTACGCTGGATCACAATGGGCCCTTCCAGTTCTCGTTGGATGGGGGATAATTTCCCTGATAGCAATAATGACGCTCGAGTATGTGAATTACATCAGGCACTGGGGCCTGAGGAGGGAGGATGGCTCAAGGAAGTTCGAGGAACACCACGCTTGGAACACCGAGGCAAGGTGGTCAAGATGGAGCTTGCTCGAGTTAACGAGGCATTCCGACCACCACCTTCAGGCATCAGTGCCATTCTGGAAGCTCAGGCCATATCCAGATGCCCCGGCCCTTCCGTCTGGTTACTATGCGTGCTGGTGGCCATGCCTGATTCCCCCCATTTGGAGGAGAATGATGAGGGGAAGGGCACCAGGGGTCTGAGGGCCCTTCAGCACTCCTACAACCCACTCACAAACTCCCTCTGGCAGAGTAACCTTCAATGGTGAATCGGATGGCAGCATTCCATGGTTGTTCCAGTAGGGGCGGATGGTGGAGAAAACCCAGCCGGGAAGGCTTGGGCAATCCATGCGGCGATAATCGGTCTGAATACGGGTAACCTCCTGTTTCGCGGCCTAGAGCTAGACCCTGACAATCCCGAGATGGTGACGGTAGCGTGTCTAGCCATTCTCGCTGCAGCTCTCCCGTTCCAGGCTATATTCTTCCTCATCAACTCATACATCCAGGATGCGTCGAACGTTCACGAGATGGAGTATGTCATGCTCCAGAGGCTGTCACTGATTTGTCAGACGGTTTCCTATCTGTCTCTGACTGCCATCGGGATCCTCATGTTCGAGACTCACGTGTATGTCGGAGGGAGCTTCTTAGTAGGGTGCATTATCGCTTTCTTCCTCCTACGTACTGCGATGACGCAGGCAGAGACACTGTCTAGCTTTAGAAGATAAATTAACCATATTCCGTAGAGGGGTTGATTGCTGGTGCGCTCCTCAGTGCGCACATGGCGGACGCGTTTGCCATCCCCAGCATGCCCCCTGCTTCACCATGGGACGCGTATATTCTGATGCTGGCCATACCGTTCATCATGAGACTAGTTTTTGTCTCACCCCCACTGATCGACCTGATCAACACATATGCCCCTCCAGGAGAGAGGACCAAGCACATCAGGTGGTTCTTGGCACAGATCAAATCATTGCCCGTCAAAGGATTCTGGTTGATAGTCGCTAACGAGGTAATGGCATTCATCCTCCCTGCAGTGATAGCCATTGGTGCGAGGTACTTCCTAGGCCCCATCGGTTGGCCGACGTGGGACGAGACCCCTCAATTGGGAGTCATTCTCCTAATTGTCGCTGGGTTTGCTTGGCTCCTGTCAGACTTCTCAAAGGTCATGCGCTCCCGTAGGGACATCCAAACCATCTCGAAGTACAATCTTAGCACTGCCAAGATGGTAGTACAGGGAGCTGTTGTCGGTCGCCAGATACTGCAGAACGTCACTGAGACGGGTATTCCCAGGCCATGGAGGGATGTAATCGACCTTGACTACGAGGAAGACGGGGTCGCTACTATCGCACCACAAAATAATCCCCTGAAGGAAGTACTGTACGGATTCCTAGACATGGGCGCCGACGCTCTTGAGGATATTCTGGGAAAGGTAAAGGAACCGGCAACCGCAGCTATGGAGAAGTTCGATCAGGAGATTCAGGATCGTGTCACAAAGAGGGCACAAGCCTCGGCAAGGTCCCTTTTCCAGAACATATTATTCTCCATAGCCCCAATCATAGTTTTGATTGGCTTAGATCAACTAATCTAGCATCTTCTTCTCATTTGGAGATGCCAGTGATAGCCAAAGCAACCCCACTAAGATCTGGACTCCTGCCGTGATTAGCAGCATCTCTCTAAGCTCGACGACCTCGTTCTCCATTGCTAGCCCGGCCAAGAGTGTGGAAACCCCCATCGTCAGCGTGATGATCAAATTGTCAGTCCCCGCAACTCTCCCCATCCACTCGTCATCCGATCTCTTCTGCAGCATGGTCGTGCTGAATACCCATGACACCCCGCTGAAACCATGGCTGAAGAAGACGCACACTAGAGTCAGCAACCCCCATTCGAAGGTTGATACCCCAACGTACAGCAAACCAGCTCCCGCAAGGGCAAAGCCAATGATGTAAGGCATCAATTTCTCCATGGCCATCAAGGGACGTGCGACTATCGGTCCGAAACCAGAGCCGAAGCCCCTGCACAGGTAGACAATACCGATTCCCGCCGCTACCTCCCCGAAGCCCGCCTCCATGCCTATCAGAATCAGTAGGAATACCTGCGCTCCGCCACCTGTAGCCCATCCTCCCTTGGCTAGGAGTAGCCTCCTGATATGGGGGCGAGCGAGTATGTACTTCCACCCAGCGAAGATCTCTCTGAACATTTCGATAGGATTGGCCGATTTCTTCTCCGACTGGTCCGGGCCCCCATGGGGGAGGGTGGAAATCATCACTGCAGCGAAGAGGAAGGTCACCGAGTCTATCATCAGGCCGACTTCTATGCCGTACTGGGATATGACCAGGCCGCCAATCCCTGCACCAAACCCCATCGAGGCCGACCATCCACCAGAGACCAGAGCATTCGCCGTCAGCAGTTCCTCTTCTGTGCACACGTTCGGCAAGTAGGCAGTTTGTGCAGGGTCATAGACCGCCCTCCCAATTACCAGGGAGATCGCAAGTAGGTAAACCGTAAACAAATCTCCCATGAGGTCCAGAGCTAGGAAAGTAACCAGAATGAAGAAGGAAAGAAGGTTTGACCCTAGCATCAGTGCCTTTCTCGAATAGCGATCAGCTAGCATTCCCGTAATGGGCTCCAGAGGTGCGAAGGTGAAGCTTCGTGCTACTAGGACCCCTGCTATCGCAAGCGGCGAGTTGTCAGTGGCCTCGGCGGCCAGCAGGAACATCGCTATCACCGTGAACCAGTCACCGGTGAACATCACCATGTCGCTGATGAACAGTTTGCGAAAGCTCCTGTTCCGCCGCAGAAACTCGACGTACCCGATTCCTGCCATGCCTCTTCCCAACGCCCGACGTCTATGATTCTGGCCCCCCAACACTCAAGACAACCACTCTGTCGTCCCTTGTTCATGGAGGACAGGCTGGTGTGGATGGACCTGGAGATGACAGGACTCTATCCAGATGAGAACACCATCATTGAGATTGCCACCATTGTCACTGAGGGTGACCTAACCATAGTAGCAGAGGGGCCAGCACTGGCGATTTCACAACCCGAGTCGGAGTTGGCCAAGATGGATGACTGGAACCTTACACACCATACGAAGAACGGTCTTCTGAAGAGGGTCCGCAATGACGGTGTCCCAATGGCCGAGGCTGAGAGGATGACACTGGAATTCCTGATGGAACACTGTCTTGCCGGCGTTCCTCCCCTATGTGGAAACACCATAGGGCAGGACCGTAGATTTCTGAGGAGATACATGCCAGAACTCCACGAGTTCTTCCACTACAGGAGCGTCGATGTAACCTCTGTGAAGGAGATTTCGAGGCGTTGGTACCCCAAGGCACCCAGGTTCTCCAAGCCCTCCGGCCACAGGGCACTGGATGACATCAGGGGAAGCATCGAGGAACTCTCCCATTTCAGGGAGCACGTCTTCAGGGACTGATCAGGATTGGGTTTCCCTCGGAATCCGTCAGAATAAGATTCACCCCTAGGCCAGTCCTGTGGAAGGCGATGATTTCCAATCCGTGGATTCGGTGCCCGGTAATCGCCCTCCCGATTGCCGGATGATCCGAATCTTCGGTGTCGTCAACCTCCTCGGGACTCAGCCTCCTCCTTGTTCCTTCGATGTCGTCGAACCATGGGAGGATGCCCTCGGGCGAGTAGCGAACACCTAGGATCATGTCGCATCCCTCTGTCCACTGCGCCGCCTCGGCATCGGCCCCGCTTGGAATTGCGACAGCATTCGGATGAGTGTGAATCCAGTGGGTGAACCTGCCTCCTCTGGCTCCCCTGTCCTTGGAGAAGATTCCATCTACCCACTCCTCGGGAACATGGTGGACAGAGTACGAGTCGCCTCTGTTGACCAGATGGGGAGGTCCGAGGACGAAGCCCTGTCCTGCGAACAAACCTGACGTGTAGTCACAGCCGTGGAATGACTCCGCAACGCCTTCTGGGTGAGGAATGCCCGAATTCGGATCAAGTCCAACTAGAATTTCATCGGGAAGAGACTGAAAAGTCCACTCCAGGATGGCGGAAAGGGTGTCTATCGGCATCAGTAGAATCGCCGGATAGTCGTCACGGCAGTCCAAAGAGTGTTGATTGTACTGAGCCGCAGCCCTGACAAGCCAGTCTTCTGCCACGCACTCGGGCTCCCGTTCGGAGACTTGAGTTCGACGGATGATCAAATAACGTCAATGTCCAGAACCATGTGATCCCATCGGGGGGCGTAACTCTTGACTCTGACCAGTTCCGTGACGACGAAATCGGAGCCAGGCCTGATGCTTCGAAGCTTGGCAGTGATTTCCCCTGACCACTCGTCATGGGAACCAGGTCTGGCAAGGCCATGAACGTGAAGTGTCCCGCCAGATTTCTTCAGTACTCCCAGGGCGGCTTCAAAACTCCCTTCTGCGGAAGGCAGGAGTCCCAGAATTACCCTATCGGATACTCCGTCTAGTTCGATGGCCGCCTGGCGGTTGTCTCCCTCGTGAATGGTGCACCTTCCCTCTACGCCATTTTGCTGTAAGTTCCACTTCAGTGCATTTACGGCTTCTGGATTCCATTCGCAGCAATGCACATGGGAAGCTTTCGAGTGAATAAGGATCGGAAGGGAGTAGTACCCAATACCAGAGAACATATCGACAACAACATCGCCCGTATTGGCGACTTCACCCATTCTCCTGCGTTCATTGACGTTCCCAGCCGAGAACATGCACTTTGTCAGATTGTATCCGTAGTCAACTCCGCTCTCTCTCCTAACTACCCAGTCATCATCCCCAAGCAGCATCTTGACGCCGCTCTCCCTGGTTTCCCCGGATACCTCTCCCATCTGCCCCAGTCTGCTGGCATCCAGCCCCTTTGCGACTGCTCTCCAGAGCCCCTCGTTCCTGAAGCCTGACCAGTCACCTTCAGTGAATGCATCCGATGGAAGCAGGACAACATCAGAGAATCTCTCCCACCTCTTTGGCAATGGCCCAGGGGGACTCCCCCCAAGGTAACTCGACACTGAGTCTGCAAGCCTCCCGTGAGGCCCCCCTCCCGACATACGCCCCGATGGGGGAACATTTCTGATTCAGACTTATGGTAGGGCGCACGCCCCCAAGGGCGTGCGTCGACAGTCGCTAGTGTTGGTGATTATTCTCATCGCCCCCCTAGCTGCAGCCG
>Ga0208764_10001295_pt1 | contig 16168 bp, 14 predicted proteins | sample ETNtaG_18_FD_185762 | JGI IMG/M metagenome (GOLD analysis project Ga0208764, IMG submission 185762) | Marine microbial and viral communities from oxygen minimum zone, Eastern Pacific Ocean - ETNP201302SV91 (SPAdes) (version 2) | ecosystem: Environmental > Aquatic > Marine > Oceanic ... | reverse complement strand
GTGCGAGATTAATGCTACTTTTATCCAGTAATCCATTTATTATATTGACATAATATATTTTATATTCCGATATTCCGATATCAATATGAATGATTCTGATATATATAAAGTGATAAAATCCCTAGTTGGTTATAGTGATAATGGTAATTCACCTAGTATGCGAACCATGATGAAAACGTTGCTTCCAATTGAACACGCAAGTGGTTATTATTTATCAAATAAAGCTGAATTTTATGATCCAATTCAGGACCAAGTCTTTTACAGGAATTATAAATTTGATGATGAAAAATCACGGAACGATTCCATAGAGTATATAAATGGAAGAATTGATTATTATAATAGATTATGTGATGATGAATTTTCAAAATCAGGTGCTATATACGATTATATTGATCCAATTGTAGCCTGGGGTATCAAGGTTAAGCTCAGCTCCCCAATATTAGTAGACCATACTACACATGATAGCCATACTAATAAGGAAACTATCCGAATAATTAATAATGAATACTTATATAAATGTGCCTTGAAATTAGATTCAGAACAGTTTTGTGCCCGATTCAATAAGCTGATTTATGTATATTTGACAAAACTGGCTGGCGGTAGAAAATTATTAACAGATAATACTTTATATAATCCAATCATTGAATACGAGGATTGGTTTATGTCAGCAGGAAAAGATAGTGGAGAAATCAAAACACTAGCTAATAGTTTACGTGGTATGAAAACTTCTGATTCTCCGCTAGCTTATACATCAGATGAAAAGCTTAAAAAAATAAATGCCACCTATAGTCTTAGAGCAAACCCTGATCATAAAAAATGGTATTCAAGCCCTGTGGAATCTAAAATTATTTCATTAATTGAAAATGGAATGATTGATGGATTTGTACAGGATTGTAGATTTAAAAACGTTAATAAAATCAATATTAAGAAATTAGCTTATAAATTGAAATGTAGTGATAAAACTGCAAAAAAGTTTCTTAATGAACATGCCCCTTATTTATTGGAGTAGTTATGACTATACGTATATTTATTACAGGTGGAACATTTGATAAAGAATATGATGAACTTACTGGCAAATTATTTTTTAATAAGACACATTTACGAGAAATGCTTGATTTAGGTAGGTCAAAAGTGGATGTTAATATCTCTACCCTGATGATGAAAGATAGCCTTGAAATGAATGATATTGACCGCGAATTAATTGTTGATAATTGCTCTAATGCATCAGAACATCAGATTATTATAACACATGGCACTGACACTATGACCACAACAGCTTATGAAATTGCACAAGCTAATTTAAATAAGGTTGTTGTGCTTACTGGTGCAATGATACCTTATAAATTTGGTAGTTCTGATGGCCTTTTTAATCTTGGCGGTGCAATTGGTTTTGTGCAAAGTCTTAGTAATGGAGTTTATATTGCGATGAATGGTAAGTGTTTTGAATATGATAAAGTTGAAAAAAATAAAGAATCCGGTGAATTTGTAGTTATTTAATTATTATCATATCCGTTTGTCTTGGATCAATATATTCACAAGTATTACCATCAAAAAAAGCATCTTCCTCAAGCATAATTGCCACTTCTTTACCCCACGATTCAATAAAAACTTTTGCATTTAACTCAATTGAATAGGCGGTGTTTGGATATAATGGATAATCGCCGTTAACTGGTACGCCATTTTGTTGATCCCACATTCCTATAGTTGGACCAGATCCATGTCCATAATATCCGATTGGATGTGTATATATTTGTGGTTTAATTCCACCTAATTTGGCTTTATTGAGTGCATTGAATAAAATTTCATTTCCAGTTCTACCTATGCTGAATTCATCAGTCAATATATCTTGAAGTTGATTCCCAATTGCTAAAGCTTCTTTAATTTCATTTGGCGCAACATTTTCATTATTTTTTAGCACATACGCATGTTGCTGTGTATCCGTATTTAAACCTAAGTATGTAATGCCAAAATCTACATGCAGTAAATCTCCGCGCTGAATAACATTACTATCTTTAGATTTTGAAAATGCACTGAGAAAATCAAACTCAGCATTATCGGATCTTTGTAAATCTACGGTAGGATGAAACCATGTTATTAAATTAAGATCCCTAATACGTTCTCGATACCACCAAACAACATCGTCGGTAGTAGTTATGCCTGGCTTAATTATTTTTGATGAAAAACCTTCTTTAATAATATCATGCGCGATTTTACAGATCGTAGGATAGATATCCATTTCAAGCTTACTACGGGTTTCAAGCCATCCTATCGCTAGATGTTCAGCGCTAGTAATTTTTTTACGGTCTTTGCGATTTAATGATTGGGTAAATAATTCTAATTCTGTTGCAGTTAAACCATCAGCTTGAGCAAAGTGCTTGCTTTGATTTAATCCAATCTTATTTGGATTCTTTAATCTAATCAGCTCTGCAAGAGCAGCATATTGATTAGGTTCCTTTTCTGGATCCCACATTTTTTTAAAAACCTCTCCAACATCATAGCGTGCAACAGCATAGCTTTCTAATGCTTTACCTTTTCCCGGGTTATATATTACTAATATTGTTCTACGTCTGGCGTTAAGCCAATTGGCTGGTAACATCGTTCTAATAACGGGATCCTCATTATATTCTCGAGCAATGATGATCCACATATCAATTCCTGTGCGATCCATTATAGCTGGAAGGACAGTTTTAAATCGATCACTTAACAATTGATCTCGTACTTCAGCCCTTTTTTTCATGCTGAGTATTTGGTCTTTTAGGTCGTCTGCTTTGATTGGATATGAGCCAATAATAATAATATTAATTAAAAGGAGTATGTTTTTCATTATGTAGCCTATTTTCTATAGTTTTATTAATTAAAAATAAGAAAGTAATTTTGTATTTAACAAAGGATACAGGGCAATCAAAAACAATTATATAATCAAAGTTTATTTAGATGCATTATAAATGCACTTCATGTAAATCCAGGTTTCCCAATGTCAAAAAACCTGTCTGGCTATGTAGATGTGGTAAGCCGCTTTCTGTACATTATAGCTGGGAGAACACTACTTTTGATTTAGCAATCAAAATGGACGAATACTCACTATGGAGGTATGCATCAATACTCCCAAACGTAACTAATCCTATTTCTCTTGGCGAAGGTTTTACCCCATTATTACCCCTTACAAGTAATTTATTTGTGAAAAACGAAACTGTAAACCCTACAGGCTCTTTCAAAGACAGGGGCATGTCATTAGCTATTACAATGGCAAAAGAACAGGGCGTAAAGAATATTTGCCTACCTTCAGCAGGTAATGCGGGAATTTCTGCTGCTGCGTATTGTAGAGAAGCTAAGATTAATTGTCATGTATTTCTTCCTGAAACGATTCCAGCAGAATATCTAAAAGAAACGAAGCGCTATACTAAACATGTTGCGCTAAGCGGAAAAACAATTTCGGATGCAGCTAAGCAAATGTTATCTGAAAAAGAAAAGGACTGGTTTGATATTTCTACCTTAAAAGAACCGTTTAGAGTAGAAGGAAAGAAAACGCTGGGTTATGAAATCGCAGAGCAGTTAGGATGGCAATTACCAGATGTTATTATTTATGAAACAGGAGGTGGTACCGGTTTGATCGGAATGTGGAAGGCCTTTGTTGAATTAAAATCGATTGGAAGAATTAAAGGCAGGTTGCCAAGAATGGTCGCTGCACAATCTAATGGATGCGCTCCAGTTGTTGATGCATTTCAGAGATTAAAAAATTCTACTGATTTTTGGGAAAATAGCAATACCATTGCGTTGGGGTTAAATGTACCTGGGCCATTAGGGGGGCATTGGATATTAGATATACTTTATCAATCTGACGGGATAGCAATTGCTGTCCCAGAAAAAGATCTTGAAACTTTAACTAAAGAATTTGTTGCAACAACTGGGATTAATGCTGGGCCGGAAGCAGGTGTTGTTTGGGGAGCATATAATACCTTAAAAGATATTAGCTGGATTAAACCTGATGAATCAGTAGTTCTATTTGCAACAGGTATTGAGCGTTGTAAATTGTAATATTATTAAGAGGGTAATTTATTATTATGAAAACAACATATTTTCTTTTTGCTCTTATTATAACATTATTTATTTCAGGGTGCGACCCATTGGTAACTACATTTGATGATACTGAGGATGCAGTTCTCTATCAGTCAAATCTGATTAAAGAGTTCCCTGCAAAAAAATCCATAAGCGTTATGACATGGAACGTCAGATTTGGTGTGGCTCGTCTTGATTTTGCGTTAGATGCATGTGGTGATCGTGTAATTATCAGCAAAAGTGAAGTAATCACGGGACTTGAAGGCATCGCAAATAAAATTAAGAATGACGATATAGATATTGTACTAATGCAAGAAGTAGACGTCCAGTCAAAAAGATCCTCTTATGTTGACCAAGCGCAGTGGTTATTAAATAATACAGATTTGAATTATGGGGCTTATGCTTCAAAATGGAAGTCACAAATTATTCTAGCGGATGGAATAGGAAGAGTTGACGCAGGAAATCTTATACTGTCAAAATGGAAGCTGGAAGATGCAAAGAGGCACCAGCTACCTCTTAGAGGAGATCAGGATGGTCTTACACAGCTTTTTTACCTTCGCAGAAATGTGCTGAGCGCAAAAGTGAATATGCCCGGCACCCCTTTTTATGCCGTGAACGGCCATCTAACCGCTTTTGCTACGGATGATACCAAGCAAAAACATATTTCCGGATTTAAATCTATATTGGATGATATTGTTGCCAATGGTTTCAGTTTTGTTGCTGGGGGCGACTTAAATGCGATTCCACCTAATGCAACCAAAACAGATTATTGCCTTGAAGACCAATGCGAAGTTGGAACCTATCATTCAGGTAAAGAGCCAGAGCATAAAGAAGGTGCATATTTTAAAGAAGAAATTACCTGGTTAAATGATTTATATGGAAGCTATGAGCCAGCGATATCTCTTGAACAGTATGGCATGAACGAGACCAAGCATTATACTCATAGCCCAGGAGGTAAGCTCGAATTAGATAGAAAGCTTGATTATTTATGGACAAATACTGCATGGTCCAATGGTGTAACTCATCAGGATGCGACAAAGCTCTCTGATCACATGCCGGTTACTGCGAATTGGACAGTAAAATGAGAATAATACATTTATTATTTATTTTTTCATTTATTTCAGCTCAATGGAGCAGTGAATCTGCATTTTTACTTGAAAAGGGTCGAAAAGAAGTAGGGTTATTTACGCCATTTAGAATGGGTATGGAGAATGGATCCGAACTAAGTGTAAATAAGTTTTTAATGATGCCAAGCGTATCTATAAAGCAAGGAATGTCAATGTATAATTCCTGGAAGATGGCCCGCATATTTAGGGTGGAATACCCAACGCCTGGGCTCAAATGGCTTCAGAGCCCTTTAGGTAAAGAGATGGGGGATCCAAATATGTTTTCCTTAATCTCTACCCAGTTTTCTATTCCGCAAATGTTGTCATTCTATTCTGAAATAATTGGGACAACAGGCAATATTAATTCCGGGCAACTATCACTTAGCGCTGGAATTGGAGTTGCATTAAATGGAAAAAATCTTTCAGATGATGCCACTATAGATCTCCCAATTATTTATCCTAGACTATCAATTTACTATAATGATTTTATCATTAAATCTGGCGGTCAATATTATCGGAAGTTTACAGATAGTTTTTATTATCTAATTGATTATGATATGTATCTCATGCCTGGCGGTAGAGGGCGTTATGCCTTTGAACAACAAGGATTAGCTGTTTGGCAAAAGAGCAATACATTTCGTCTTTCGTTTGGATATAAATTAATTGCTGGAGAATACCCATTTGGTGCCCAAGCCCATTTTTTACCAACAATCAATATTCAATTTGGCTGGTAAGCTTTATTTAAAGGCGCTTTATAATTTAATTTTCCTTTCAATTGGGTTTGGGCAATTAAAAACCGATGCCGATATTCTGATTAATGAATTAGGTTGTGGTAGTTGCCATGCCGGAATAAAACCATCGAATTTAATTTCTTCAAGAGCACCAGATCTAAGCCGCTCAGGTACAAAATATAACCCAGCCTATATTTTTGATTATCTAAAATCTCCACACCAGGTTCGTTATAATATCGGGGCATCTAGAATGCCAAATTTTAATTTATCTGATGATGAGGTGTTAGCTCTAACCAAATTTTTGGATTCAAAAAAAATAGAGGAACCAATAGTAATACCAGTAGCTAACTCCAACGATCTAAATGCATTTCAGTTGATTAGTGATGAGTATCAATGTACCGCCTGCCATATCATCAATAAACAGGGACAACAAAAATCAATTAATCTCAATACATCAGGGGTCAGATTAAAACGCGAATGGGTTTATGAAACAATACTTAATCCACAACAACATTTATCTCAAGAAACTGCTATGCCAATGTTTTTCGATAAAAATGATTATAGATCGATAGAAATCATAGTAGCTATGACCAATCATATTATAGATAATGGTAAATCGGAACTTAAGGGGTTAAATAAAAAATATAAAAAAGCTCTACAATTATTTCCTAAAACCACTATCGAACAAGGAAGAAAGATTTTCCTTTCTCAAAACTGTATTTCTTGTCATGAAATGCAAGATGAAAACAGTTGGTTTACAAATCATAATGCGCCTGACTTATCAGCGCAGAAATTGAGAACAAAGTCCCCATGGTTGATTTCCTATTTACAATCACCTACCCCAATTAGGCCCAATGGGTTTTATCCAGGTACCGGCAGCAGGATGCCTGATTATAATCTTACGAAAGACGAGATTAACACAATCATGAGCTGGTTTAATGATTTTGCATTGAATACCATATTAAAGCCAATCTCAAATTTTCAAATACAAAAAGCTGAGAATCTTTTAGAAAATAATTTGTCCTGTCTTGGCTGTCATCAGCTTAATGGTAAAGGTGGAATGATCGGACCTAATTTAACCAATACAAGCAATCGCCTAACCGATGGATATATTAAAATGGCTATTGAAAGTACGCACATGGTTATTCCGGAAAGCATCATGCCGAAGCAAAATATAGATAAAAAAACCATGATGCTTTTGCAATCATATCTATCTATGGATCGCAAACCATCACAACCCAGATATATTAATTTAACTAGTAAATCAATCAATAAGATCACTAGTAGCTATAGCGCCAATTGTTCCTCTTGCCATGGTATTACCGGAGATGGTAATGGCTATAATGCAGCTTATTTACCAACCGCCCCAGGAAACTTTACAGATTCTACACTATTCTCAACACGTTCCGATGATACGATTTATGAAACCATATATAATGGGGGCAAGATAATGAAAAAACATCACTATATGCCTAGCTGGGGCCTTAAACTTTCACATAGTGAAATCGTAGAATATGTCACCCAAATAAGACAGTTTTGTGATTGCAAATCACCCAAATGGGCAGAAAAATAAAAAAATAGACCCCCATTTTTTTCTTACGTATATTTTATACTTCAAATATAATGAATGGATAAATAGGAGGTAATTTTATGCGGTCAACAATATATGTATTTGCATTACTTTTAATCGGCACATTGAGTGCTCAGGAAAAGGTACATTTTGATTTTGGATCGGATTCAATTGAGGTAAATGTAGGAGAATCCAAAGAAGTTGTCATCAAACTATTAGATGATAAAAATAAATTAGTTGATAACCCTTTTTATATATATGGTCAAAGAGGCACCCTTTCTGTTTCACCTAGGATTAGTGAATCTGAAGGCAAGGTTAAAGTAACCTTAAAGGTTCATAAGCCTGGGCGACTAGAGCTCACAACGAGAACCGTAACAGTGAAAAGAGATGATAGGGTAAGCGGAAGTTTGATTGTGAATGTACCGTATCCACCTATTGAAAGCGTTACATTTTTTCAAAGACCAAATAAACTCTATACAAATACTGTAACCAATCTTTCCGCAAAAGTTGTAGATAAAGCAGGACTTGATCGCACTGCTACTACTTCCGTTGTTTATAAATCCAGCGATGTAAAAATTGCTAGTTTTGATGAGCTAAATAATCTTATGACTCATAAGTCAGGAAAGGTAAGGGTTTCCGCAACTGCAGAAGGGGTAACACAATCTTTAAATATTAAAGTGTCTAAAAACCCAGCTCGTGCTGTTAAAATTTCGACAAATGATGTAGATGAAATTCGTACTGGTGATGTATTAAAAATAGAGGCCAGTGCAACCAAGCAAAATGGTCAAAGCTTAAATGATGTGCCGGTATACTATTCATATACTGGGAAAGCAGACTATGGTGAGTTTGCCTTGCCTGCTTCTGCACAGATCACGAGCGATGGGCGTTTTGTTGCAGAAACATCTGGGATGTATACCGTTTCAGCTTCTGCTGGTGGATATTCAGCCCAAAAAACAATCAAGGTTGTTCCTAGAAATGTAAATAAAAAAGTTAAGCTAGCTGGACATGGTTTAATAACCGATGTTTTAACTTCAGATCTTTGGATCTGGCCTGGTATCGGTAAGCATGAAGGCAAGGATTTTGCTGTTACCGGTACTTGGGGATCAAATGGTGAAGCATATTTTTGGGATGTGACTGATCCAGCGAATATGAAGATCATCGATACGGTTACCGTGGATGCGCGTACTGTTAATGATGTTAAGATATCGGAAGACGGCAGGGTTGGCGTAATCACTCGTGAAGGTGCATCAGATCGTAAAAACGGTTTTGTGATTCTAGATGTTTCAGATCCTTATAATGTTACGATCAGCGCCGCGTACAACGACGATATGACTGGAGGTGTTCATAATGCATTCATATATGAGAACCACGTTTATGCAGTTAATAACGGCCGCAAGTATGATATTATTAATATAGATGATCCTAAAAAACCTTTTAGAGTTGGGGTCTATGAAATGGATAGTCCAGGTCATAGTATTCATGACGTATGGATCGAAGATGGTATTGCATATTCTTCTAACTGGGCAGATGGTGTTGTTGCTGTTGATATTGGCGCAAAAAAGTACAAAGAATCTGATCGTTCACAATCTCAATTTAACCCACTACTTGCTAAAGCAGGACAAGGTAGTCCATCTAATCCTGTACAATTAGCGGAAATGAAAGACCCAACAGGCAGAAACCATGCCGCGTTCCCTTTTTTAAGCGAATCAACAGGTAAATTCTATATTGTTGGTGGGGATGAGAATTTTCCTTGGGGTGTGATGGCAACACAAAATAAACCATCAAACCCTAGAGGCGCTTATCATTTTCTCAATTTTTCAGACCCAAGTAATCCCACAGAAGATGCTATTTACCAGGTGCCAGAAGCTGGCTCTCACAATCTATGGATTTACGGAGATATTCTCTTGGCAGGAAATTATCAAGGAGGGCTTAGAATAGTTGATATTTCTGGTGAGCTATTAGGCGACATATATAAGCAAGGTCGCGAAATTGGTCACTTCCTTTCTTACCATAAAGACGGTAGAATACCCAACGCACCAATGGTATGGGGTGCTCAACCATATAAAGATTACGTATTCTTTACCGATATGAATTCCGGGCTATACTGCGTAACCTATAATGAAGAGTCAGGTGGCTCTGGCCCAATGGGTCGATAATAAATCAAACGGAGATTAATTATGAAAAATTTTATTACTATAACACTTTTATCATTTACTGTTTTAACTGCTCAGCCACCTAGGTCGCAAAATAAAGATCTTAAATTCGTGTTTGAGCCTGAAACGGTTTCATTAAATATAGGCGAAACAAAAAAAATGACCGTTCGCTTGGTCGACTCTAAGGGTAAGCAAGCTAAAGGCATGTTTATGGTTAGAGGCCAAAGAAAAGCACTATCTGTGGAACCAAGAGTTAGTGATTCAACTGGCGTTGCTGAGATTACTGTCAAAGCATATAAAGGAGGAAAATTAGCAATTAGAGCGTATGCCAGAGGCGTAAAAGGAGGATTTGTTTCCGGGATGTTAAACATTGACGTTCCTGACCCACCATTAGATCGCATAGTTTTTGTTGATCCAGTAGATAAAGTCTATACGAATACAAACGTCAGCTATTCAGCACAAGTATTTGATAAAGCAAATTTATTAAGAGAAGATGTTAAGGTGTCATACTCTACCAGTAATAAGCAAACTGCTGAATTTGATCGTTTCGGAAATTTAACTGTAAAAAAATCAGGAAAATTTTCTGTTATAGTAACAGCTGAAAACCTTAAAAAGACACTCAATATTCAATCAGATAAAAACCCAGTAAAAAGACTCAAGCTAGATAGCCCTTCTAATGAAATTCGAACAGGAGATGTGATCAAGTTTGATGCAAAACCTATGACTTCTCGAGGAAAATTGGTTAAAAACGTACCGGTTTCCTTTTCCTATACTGGCACAGCAGTGTACTCTGATGTATTTATAAATAATAAATCATCTGAATCAGTTGGGTTGCCCGCATCGGGATTAATTACTGAAGAAGGTAAATTTGTCGCGGAGACACCAGGCATCTATACAATTACTGCCCAGACTAGTGGTTATTCTGCGATGGCAAAAGTTAAAGTAGTGCCTAGAAATGTTAAAAAAAGAATTGAAGTAGTTGGTCATGGAACTGTTACAAATCATCATACCTCAGACCTATGGGTATGGCCGGGCGTTGGAAAGCACAAAGGCAAAGATTTTGCAGTTACTGGAACACATAGTGCTGATGGTGAAGCTTATTTTTGGGATATTACAGATCCATCTAAGATGACCATAATTGATACAATCAAAGTTGACGCGCGTACCGTAAATGATGTGAAAATAAGTGAAAATGGTCGTGTTGGAATTATTTCAAGAGAAGGCGCCTCTAATCGTAAAAATGGACTTGTTATTCTTGATGTAACAGACCCATACAATGTAACCATAACCAAGATGTACGATGATGATTTAACGGGCGGAGTCCATAATGTATTTATTTATCAAGACCATGTGTATGCGCTTAGCGCTGGCACTAGGTATGATATCATCAATATTAGCGATCCAGCAAATCCATTTAGAGTGGGCTCCTACGAGCTAGATACCCCAGGGCACAGCATTCATGATGTCTGGGTAGAAAATGGCATAGCCTACTCATCCAATTGGAGCGATGGAGTCCACATCGTTGATGTTGGAGGAATACCGCAAAAAGAACAATCAAGAGATAAGTCAAGTTTTAATCCCTTTTTAGCGCTTGCTGGAAAGGGTAGTCCCGGTAATCCAGTAAAGCTTGGAAGTAAATCAGATCCAAATGGTCATAACCATGCGACCTTTCCATTTGTGAGCCAATCATCAGATAGATTCTACATGATTAATGGCGATGAATGGGCAAAAGCCATTCCGGGATCAAGTGAAAGAATATATCAAGGTGGGTTTCATTTTGTCGACTTTACAGATGTCAACAACCCTAAAGAAACTGCAATTTATCAGGTACCCGAAGTAGGGTCACACAATCATTGGGTTGAGGGTGATATTCTCTATGCTGGTTATTATTATGGCGGTATACGAGTGCTTGATATTTCAGGAGAATTACTGGGAGACTTATATGCCCAAGGACGGGAAATAGCATTTTTTGAAGGAAGAGACCCTAACGGTAAAATCCCAAATGAGACTAATGTGTGGGGCGTCATTCCTTATAAAGGTCTAATTTATTTTGCAGATCATTATAATGGTCTTTGGGCGGTTAAGCTAGTTGACGATCAGCCTATGGGGACAAATTAATGATTAATTTTACAAAAATATTTCCAATACTATTTTCACTTATTATTGGAATAGGCAATCTAAATGGAGGGGATTATTATATTTATGTCTGCGCTGAATCCGAAGATGAAGTTGCTCTTATCCGTTTTGATGGCAAAAAAGCGCATGTTGAAAAAAGAATTCCTGTTGGGGTTTGGCCTTTAGAAATTGAAGGGCCCCATGGTATCACGGTTGCCCCAGATGGCGAACATTGGTACTTGTCGATGGCCCATGGAATGCCATATGGCCATCTATATAAATATAAAACAGGAACCGACAAATTTATAGAGCGCGTTGAACTTGGTATGTTTCCTGCTACAATGGAAATTTCAAATGCAACCGGCCTGCTTTATGTTGTCAATTTTAATTTGCATGGCGGCCATAGTAAGGCGAGCACAGTTTCAATTGTAGACCCTGATGAAATGATTGAGGTTGAAAGGGTTGAGACAGGAATCATGCCTCATGGTTCCAGAATGCTAAATAATGGTATGAAGCATTATTCTGTTGCTATGATGTCTGGAACACTTTATGAAATTGATGCCATGTCAATGGAATTAACTCGAACACTTTCCACTTCTCCACCAATGAAAAAAGGAGGCCACTCATCGCATAATATGAATTCTATGAATCATTCAAAGATGAAGAATTCCAAAAAGCCTATGGCGATGAAAATGGATCATAAAATGCCACCAGAAAAACCAACGTGGGTTTACCCGCATCCAAACGATGATTTATTATATGTTGTTAATAATGGCACCAATAATGTTGTAGAAGTAGATGTAAAAAAATGGAAGGTCCTTCGAACGTTCAAAACCGATAAGGGTCCTTATAATTGTGAGGTGAGCAAAGATGGAAAATTCCTTGTGGTAACCTATAAAAGCGCAGCTAAAACTGGTGTTTGGGATCTAAGAAAAGGCAAAGAAGTCGCCAAGTTTAACAATACTCGCAAAGTAACACATGGGGTATCTATTTCACCTGATAGCAGGTATGCTTTTGTATCAGTTGAGGGTGTAGGAAAAGAACCTGGCGCAGTTGAGATTTTTGATTTACAAAAGCTAAAAGCTGTTGCGGTAGCTGAGATCGGAAAACAAGCTGGTGGTATCGCTTTTTGGAAAATGACTAATTAGGGATTATTTGCTAAACCCTCTTTCTTTTTTTGTCATTTCGAGTACGATTTTTGTGCTTCCTTTAAAACTTACATGTTGCTCTTTTGTTGCTTTATAGTAATACCATAGAGTTAAGAAGTAAGTAATATGAAACCACCATTCTGAAATTTTACTCTCAGTATATAATTTGATAAAATAAACACCATCTATAATAACAGTTGCCATAAATAACATGGTGACCATCATAGTTGGTGGATATAACCTTCTTTTTATCGCAAACATTTTTTTATACAAATCGCTTCCAAGCTCCGGGTGTTGTTCAAGATATTCTCTTACATTAACACCGGTGCCTACGAAAAAAAACATTACAAGAGTTTGGGCAGCAATAAAGATGATGCTAACCATTAGATCAAAAGTAATGCGATGTGTTTGCCAAAAATCAAAATAGTGATTTAGCCCAATTTGGATTAACCCTATTCCTGAAATTGCTACAAGTACATAGCAGAGTATCATAAAAAACCACATTATAAATCCAATCTAAACATTAAAATGAAAAAATATACAATCGCCATCTTGAACCACATATTCTTTACCTTCAAGCTTTGCTAAGCCTGCTTCTTTTACAAGTTTTTCTGAACCCATTTTAATTAAATCATCATATTTGATTATTTCAGCTTTAATAAATCCTTTTTCAAAATCGGTATGAATTTCGGCTGCTGCTATAGGAGCCGTAGAACCCTTTTTTATTGTCCAAGCGCGCACTTCTTTTTCTCCTCCAGTAAAATAGGTCTCCAAATCTAATGATTTAAATGCTTTTCTAATTAATACATTTAATCCTGGCTCATCCAGATTATATTCACTCAAAAATTCTGCCTGCTCTGTATTATCTAATATGGATATTTCTTGTTCTACTTTTCCACACAGTTTAATTATTTCACCACCGTTTTTTTCTATATTTGTTATCAATGCATCTGAATATGAACTATTTTTATCAGACATTAATTCTTGTTCATTAATATTGGCTACATACATAATTGGCTTCGCTGTCAATAGAAATAGATCTTTAATGCATTTAAAATCTTTGTTGTTTGATATAAAATTTCTTACAGGGTTTCCATTATCGCAGAACTCTTTCAATTGCCTTACTATCTCAACATTGACCAATATGCTCTTATCAGATTTTGATAATTTTTCTAAACGAACTAAGCTTTTATCTATGGTATTTAAATCAGCAAGTAGCAATTCTGTTTCAATCAATTCTATGTCGCGTATAGGGTCAATAGTCTCTTCAACGTGAGATATGTTACCATCTTCAAAACAACGCACAATATGAATAATTGCGTCAACTTGCCTAATTTGACCTAAAAATTGATTTCCAAGACCCTCACCTGTACTTGCTCCCTTTACTAGACCTGCGATATCAGTAAATTCAACAGTAGCTGGCGTAACCACTTCTGGGTTGTAAATCTTTTCTAAGATATCTAGTCTTGAATCAGGAAGGGGGACTATTCCAACATGTGGTTCAATAGTACAAAAAGGATAGTTTTCTGCTGGAACAGATGAAGAGGTTAAAGCATTAAAAATTGTTGATTTACCTACATTTGGCAGACCAATTATTCCGCAAGTTAGAGACATATAATTTTATATTTAATATATATTAAAAGGGATCAACAGAAGGATCTTGCCCATAGTCCCAAGTAAGGCTTTCAAAAAGACCTACTTGAAGATCTTTAGCAAAATAAATTGCTTTATTTTTTACTTTTAGCACTGCATCTCCCCAAACCATGTGTGTGGGTCTAGTGATGAATTTTTTTATATCAATATGATATGTAATTTTTTTATGATAGGGACGAACCTGTCCTTTAAACTTTAAATCTTTTACACCAAGTGCACGCCCTTTTCCTTTACCACCGGTCCAAGTTAAAAAGAAACCAAGAAGTTGCCAAAAACCATCAAGACCTAAACATCCCGGCATTACAGGATCCTTTTTAAAATGACATTCAAAAAACCAAAGCGATTTATCTATGCTTAGCTCAGCTTCTATTTCACCCTTTCCATAGGCTCCCCCCTCATCAGAAATATTGATGATTTTATCCATCATTAACATTGGAGGCATTGGAAGTTTACCATCAAGATTTTCAAATAATTTTCCAATTCCACTATTTAACAAATCTTTTTTAGAAAATTGTTTTTTTCTAATCATATTTTAATCCACTTAGTTGGTTAAATTTACTTTTAAAATATATTAAAGAAGACATTGTTTTGTAATTCGTTTTTTCATCACTTTTTTCATTAAATTTTAATTTGAATAAAGGAGAAAATATGTCAGAATGGGTTTTATTGTTAGGGGGGTCTACGGGTCATGGTGCAGCAACAGCTAAACGATTAGCTAAAGATGGCTATGGAATCATTGCATTTCATTTTGATCGAGGTGAAGCAAAAAAAATAGCTGAAGAAACAATCGATGAAGTAAAAAGCTTAACGGATGGTCGTTGTCATTACTTTAATACTAATGCAGCCTCAGAAGAAGCCATGGATTCATTTATACCGCAAATAAAAGAAATAACAAATGGGTCACAACTAAAGCTTCTACTTCACTCTATTGCGTTTGGTACGACCACCAATTTTTTTGGTGATAAGCCAGTGACTCAGAGACAAATGGATATGACCGTTCATGTTATGGGTAATTCACTTTTATATTGGACTCAAAAACTTTACAATGAACAACTCTTAGGTTCTGGCTCAAGAATAATAGGCTTAACAAGCGAAGGTAATTATTTAGCAATGGAAGGCTATGGCCCTGTCAGCGTTGCTAAAGTTGCAATGGAGGCTATTATTAGACAAATCGGCTGGGAGCTTGGCCAGTTTGGTATTACAGCAAACTCTGTTCAGGCTGGAGTTACGCCTACAAGAGCATTAACAAAAATTAATGACAGGTGGGAAGAGTGGGTGGAAAACACAAAAAAAAGAAACCCAATGCGAAGAACTACTACCCCAGAGGATGTAGCAGGAACGATATCTATGTTATTAAAGCCCGATGCTGATTTTATTAATTGTTCAGTAATTTATTGTGATGGTGGAGAGCACCGATCGGGTACAATATAGATTAAGATTCAGAATTTTCTAATTCAGATCTTTGTTTTATTATATCTAATAAATCGAAATTCTCTTTAGTTGGCTGAAGCTGAAAACATTTTTCTGCTTCCTTAAGGGCATAGTCCCACCAGCCTTTTTTAGTATACATTAGCGATAAATTATAGTGCGCTTTACTTAAGGATTGATAATCCTCTCGATTGAGATTATTCAAAGA
>Ga0208764_10001294_pt1 | contig 16215 bp, 21 predicted proteins | sample ETNtaG_18_FD_185762 | JGI IMG/M metagenome (GOLD analysis project Ga0208764, IMG submission 185762) | Marine microbial and viral communities from oxygen minimum zone, Eastern Pacific Ocean - ETNP201302SV91 (SPAdes) (version 2) | ecosystem: Environmental > Aquatic > Marine > Oceanic ... | reverse complement strand
CAATTATCGCACTGGCGATGGTTCTCTGTATCCTACTAGTGCCTAACTCTAGAGATGAAAGAGAGACGCCCATGGATCCAATTGGATCGGTTCTATCGATAGGGGCACTGGGGTTAGTACTCTATGCGATTATCGAAGGCCCTAGCTTAGGTTGGGCCAGTTACGAAGTGTTAGGATTTGGAGGCATGGGGCTAATTCTAACTATTGTCTTCGTGAGATGGGAGAGGCAGGCGGAGCATCCAATGTTGCCGATGGAGTTTTTCGAAAACAAAGGGTTTTCCCTCGGCCTGATTGCCATCAGTCTAGCATTCTTCGTGATGTTTTCGTTCATGTTTACACAAATGCTCCACTTCCAATTAGTTCGAGGTCTCAGTGCGTTTGATGCGGCTTTGAAATTTCTCTGGCTGCCACTCGGCCTAATGCCTAGTGCCGCGAATAGTGACAGATTGTGCGAGAAGTTTGGCAGTAACAATGTTGTCTCGTTCGGACTAGTACTGATTGGTACGGCTATGCTAATCTTCACTACTGTCGATGGGGAGACAGGGTATTCGATTCTGGCGCTCATATTCTTCCTGATTGGGGTGGGGATGGGTCTGACCATGGCACCCTCGACCACCATGGTGATGGATTCGATACCCCATGACAAAGCAGGGGTGGGAAGCGCGACGAATGATGCAAGCAGGGAGGTTGGGGGGGCCTTTGGAATCGCAATAGTAGGTAGTGCGGTCAATGAAATATACCAGAGGGAGATGGTTGTCCCGCTAGGACTAGAAGGTCAATCTGGGGTAGTCTCTCAGTCTTTCCCGGCTGCGATTAGGATTGGTAATGAGATGGTCGCCCAAGGAAATATGCTTGGCATGGAGTTAATCGCAAACGCTCAATACGCTTTTGTGGAAGGGATGACTGGTGCTGCAGCAATCTCTTCCTTGGTAGCCATAATCAACGCAGTCCTGGTAAAGTTGTACATGCCAAAGAGCTCTGGCTCGAAGGCAGGTGACGGTGGGGCGTGAGGTTGACCCGTAGAAGAAATTGGGGCCTCGCATTTGTCCTCGATCAGAATCCTATCTGGTCTTCGTGGCCGCATTCTGGATGCGCGCAAATCACCTTGTACCTCTCTCTCTTCGGTCTCGGAATCTCCATCCTACTACCACACATTGAGCAGTGGTGTGTAAGTGTCTCTGGCTCTTTCTTTGCTATTTCCTCTGCGGCCTTTAAATCGGTTAGCTCGATCTCCGAGCCAGATGTCGTCCATCCAATTTGATCGGTGTATGTATCTGCTTCCTTTGACAGCTTCTTGGCCCTGAGGCCGAGTGTCTTGCCTTTCTTCGGCCTCCTCTTCTTTCCTATTGGGGGCTGCCCAGGCTTGCCTTTCTTCGGCCTCCTCTTCTTTCCTATTGGGGGCTGCCCAGGCTTGCCTTTCTTCGGCCTCCTCATTTTCCCCTGTGGTCTTTCCTTCTTAGGGGTAGGGCTGGGGGGTTTTTTCGATGGTTTCGTGGTCGGTAGCGGATTGGGTTTGGGAGGTTTTGGTGGTGGTTTCGCTGCAGGAGGCGGAGGTGGGGTTATTGCCGGAGATTGAGTATGCGGCGGGGGTTTCGCTGCAGGAGGCGGAGGTGGTTTGCTACCCTCGTCAGACATGATCTCGGTTGTAGGAGAGCAGGTGTCCCTTTGAAAGAATCGGGGCGGGGTTCGTCTTAGGCAGGATAGGCCATCAACGAGTGGGTTTGTAGTGGGGCAATCGCCTCTCTGGCCCCCAGGCCGTCCAATTCAATGAGGAATAGCGCGCCCAGAACGTTTGCGCCGATTTCTTCACAGAGCCTGGCACACGCAGAGATAGTTCCTCCCGTAGCAAGCAGATCGTCGATTATTACTACCTTCTGGCCTGGCTTGATTGCGTCTTCGTGGATCTCGAGGGAGTTTGAACCGTACTCAAGCGAGTACTCGACCCGCCTTGTGGGGGCTGGAAGCTTTCCTGGCTTCCTCACAGGGACGAACCCGCACCCGAGTCTATCAGCCAATAGTGGGCCAAAGATGAATCCCCGTGCCTCAGGGCCGACCACTACTTCCGGTCTCCAGCCCAATTGATTGAGGTCCTCGACGAACTGGTCGGTAATGGAAGAAACCAGGCCGGGTTCGCCGAGGACCGGTGTAATGTCCCGGAACATTACCCCCTCTATGGGAAAGTCTGGGATGGTCCTAACTGCGTTCTTGAGTTTGTGGGTCAAGTCATTGGACATGCTCACAGCTCCTATGGTTTCGAAACCGCCCGGTTTTCCGGGCTAAGTTTCGATTCTAGTATCAATCAATGGTTACGGTTCCGTAGAACAGTAGCATCGCTATTGCAAGGCCCCACATTACTATGCTGATATCCTTGTGCTTGCCTGAAGCAGCGTTAATCAGGACGTAGGTAATGATCCCCCAGGCGATCCCCGCAGCGATCGAGTACGTGAATGGCATCATTACCATGGTTACGAAGGCTGGGATCGACTTGCCGATATCGGACCAATCGATGTCTGCGGCCTGCCTCATCATCATCGCACCGATTATTACTAGGGCTGGTGCTGCTGCAAAGGTTGGGATTTGCTTGAATAAGCCCGCAAGAAGTAGGCCAGAAAGCATCAGAACACCCACCGTTACTGCTGTCAAGCCAGTCTTTCCTCCCTCTTCGACTCCGGCTGCGGATTCGATGTAGGTGGTCGTCGTGCTGGTCCCAAATGCAGCGCCGATTATCGTGGCTCCAGCATCTGACATGAAAGCCTCGTCAGAGTTGTGGAGTTCGTCGTTCTCGTCTACGTATCCTGCTTGGCGGCCGACGGAGTACAGCGTTCCTGCAGTGTCGAAGATGTCGACGAAAAGGAAGGCGACCATCACCATGAAGAAGTCGGCATACGAGACTCCGTCACCAAGATCTCCTAGGCCCGCACTCCCAAAGGCAGCTAGGAATGATTCCTCTGGGAAGTTCGCTACGTCTAACAGAGCAGAGGAGGAGAACTCAACTGATTCTACCCCGTTGTAGGGGTCGGATGCACCTAGAATCCAACCACCGAGGACGGTGGTTCCAAGGATTCCGTAAATGATTGCGCCCTTGAACCCTCTAGCCATCATAGCAGTGATTGCGATCAGGCAAATCATTGCCCAAACCTCACCATTGAGGTGGTTTGCTCCGTCCAGCTCGTGTGTTAGCTGGACCAAGGTTGCACCGTCATCCACAATCCATCCCATTTCTCTTAGGCCGATGATAGCCAGGAACATTCCGATACCGGCGCCCGTGGCGATCTTCAGGTCCGTCGGTATCGAGTTGATCATCGCGGTCCTAGCTCCAACCTGAGGTAGGGAGAGTATGAGGAACAGAATCCCCTCAATAAAGACGGCGAATAGCGCCATCTCCCATCCAATACCATTTTCCCCCAGGACTATGGTAAACGCAAAGTATGCGTTCAAACCCATGCCTGGTGCCAAGGCGAACGGTAGGTTCGCCCACAATCCCATGATTACGCAGCCCACGAAAGCGGCAATAGCCGTCGCAAACAGCGCATCATCGAAGGGGATTCCTGTTCCTTCAGGCATGAAGCCCAAGGAAAGCATGTCGGGGTTGACGAACAGAATGTACGCCATAGTGAGGAAAGTGGTAAGACCCGCCCTCAATTCTCCCTCCAAGGAACTACCCTTCTCTGTATATCCAAAGTAGTCATCCAATTGTTGTTTTACTTCCATTTTTTCACCTTTATTTCTTTTCGAGTGGTGAGCTGTCACTCACCTAGTTGCCCGTGTGACACCACGGCTTATGTATAATACGCGAGAAAAGGGAGTTTTGGATTTTCAGAATGGGATCAGCATATCTCGAGAGGGGTGTTGTTGGTTGGAATATGGACCTCAATTTCCACTGTAATATCATCTGCGAGGGCTCGCGCTGCCTGTTCGTTGGCATGGTATAGCACAACGTGAGAGGGTTTGCAGTCTGTTGCGAACTTGCATAGAGAGGGGTGATCGGCGTGGTTGGACAGATCAAACTTGTCAATCTCGAGAGGAATCCGGGTCTGCTTGCCGAAAATGGGAAGGGTCCCCCGTTCCACAAGTTGTCTTCCTCCAGAGCCCTCCGCCTGATAACCAGTAAGCAATATTGCGTTAGAGCTGTCGTGCCTCAGCCTATTCAGATACCACAGAGCGGGACCACCATCCAGCATCCCACTTGTCGTAACAATCACATCTGCTCCCATCGCTTTCTTTCTGTCTGACTTGCCTGTCACCCTCTTAGACCATCGATAAGCCGCCTCCATCGCTTGAGAATCTTGGATGAACTCTGGGCAATCGAGCCACTTCCTAGTAACCCTCGTCCCCATTCCATCATAGTGTACATCGAGAGTCGGTGCCTCCCTGTGAAGAATTCTGAGAATGTCCTGCCCTCTTCCGGAGGCGAAAGCGGGAACGAGTGCCACCCCTCCTCTGGAGACGACCTCCAGAACCCTGGAGACAAATCTGCCCTCTTCTTCTGCCCTGTCGGGGTGGGTACGGCCGCCGTATGTTCCCTCTAGGCAAAGTATGTCACATTTCACCGGGCTTGCCCTTGGGGCATTCGGGCTGTCCCGTGTGTCAATGTCCCCTGACCAGAGGATTGTTGCATCTGGTGTCTGGATCTCAATCATCGCAGCACCTGGAATATGGCCAGCGGGGTGGAGTCTACATTTCCACTCACCCACATCGAACCAGGTGTTGAATTGGTGGGGAATCCATGAGTCGAGAGCTGCCTCCATGTCTCTCTTATCCCATGCGAGGGGGTAGCCTTCTATGTCGGAGACCTTGTAGGTATCAGCCCACATTATTTCAGAAACAGCTGCAGTGAGGTCGGTACCATGGAGCATCGTGCCGTGGGAAGCTAGCCATGGGGCCATACCAATGTGGTCTATGTGTGCATGAGTCATTATTGCATGTTTGACTAGTGGAGCTTCTGATGGGTATTTCGGTGGTTTTGTCGGGGCCAATCCGTAGTCGATGAGAAGTCTGGTACCAGCGCGGTCCTCTATTACACAACCTACGTTACCAACTTCTTTTGCACCACCCAAAAAATGCAGCCTTAAACCCTTATTGGGGGGTTTTTTTGGATATGGTGAGGATGATCCTGCTGTGTAGAGCACCATGGAATTAATGAATTCGAAGAGTATCTGGAATATGAATGGAACCCACCCCTTATTTTCTTCTGGAAATTGAAGAAAAGAAAATGTACTCGACATCAATGACCCGACGCTGAGATAACAATTATAGTATCCAAGCTGAAGAACTTCAATTGGCTGTCATAACTAAAATAAAATAAACAAATATTATCGTTAATGAATTAGAATGCAGACTCTGCAGTGGAAAGATAGGGGCGGGGGGTAAGATTGAGATGCGACTGCCCGTGCCTAGGTTTATGACAAGGCGGATTAACACTGTATTCGTAGTTGATGACGATCGGTGCTTCGGCTGTGCGGCATGTGTGGGATTGTGTCCAGTCGATGCCCTCTCCCTTGATGGGTTATTGGCTATTGTAGACGAGCCAAATTGTACACACTGTGAACACTGCATACCAGCTTGCCCGGTACACGCACTTTCCCTTGTAAGTGAGCTTAAACCCGCATACCACGGTGTACTTGCATGACTCGTATCATAATCTTAGGAGCTTCTCTTGCTGCCCTAAGCGCAGCACACAAAATCCTCGACAAAACCCCCGAAGCAGACATCCAAATCATCACAGAGAGAGCCGAGATTGGACTGATGGGAGAGGTGCCGGGTCTGATCACCACATGGCCGCCATGCCCCTCACACTGGATTTCAGAAATGGCATCCCAGACTCCGAATGAGGCCTCTACCGCTGTGCGGGGTTCATGGTTCCTCAAAGCATTAGGAATCCAGCTTTCGAAAAGAGGATGCGACTTCCATCTTAGAACCCGAGTCACAAGAACCACTGAAACCCAGGTACATTTTGATGGAGCAGGACCATTGGGAAGAAGCAATATTCCGTACGACTATCTACTGAATCTTAGGCCGTCTGTTCAAGAATCGAAACAATGGTACGGATTAGTATGTCGAACTGAGAATGCACCGGAAATTCAGAAGTCTGGAAACAGAACAGATGGAACAACCGAAGTTTGGTACCGGTCTCTTCCAGGACTCAACAAGACAACTCTACAGGAGATGAGATGGACAGGGTCGGATCCTGCCACCTTCATCTCAGGGGAAATAGAATCGGGAATGCAACTAGCCCAGACCATTGTTGATAAAATAATACACCCCGTCGAACAATAGGTGAGTAATATGGGGAATGTTTGTGAGTTCATGTGTGACAGGAGCTACGGAACAAGGCACGCAATCCTCATTGATCCAGCCGATCAGACACCTGCGACTGCAGCTAACCGAGCATTGGCCGCGGCCCACGCTGGCTCCAGCATGATCTTGGTCGGGGGATCAACGGATACCGATATGGATAACGTACACTCCACTATTGTTGCAATCAAGGAGGCTCTGGAACTTGTGACTTGGGCAGCTAGCCAGCACTCAGACGTCGATGGGGTTTCCGAGCACGTTCCCGTCATACTCTTCCCCCAAGGTGCAGCTGCATTGTCCCCTGCAGCAGATGGAATTACGTTCATGATGCTCATGAATTCGACTGATCAACGATTCCTAATTGGTGAGCAGCTGAAAGGAGCCCCCTTTGTTAAGAAGGCCGGCATCGAACCAGTCCCAATGGGGTATTTGATTTGCGAGCCCGGAGGAAAGGCCGGCCAGGTTGGAAAGGCAGACCTCATTGGCCCCAAAGAAACAGAGAGGGTAGCGGCATATGCCATGACAGCCCAATTCCTTGGTTTCAGACTACTCTACCTGGAAGCAGGAAGCGGTGCTAAACACCCTGTAAGCCCTGAATTGATTAAGACAGCGAGAGACTCGTGCGAGCTCCCCATCATTGTGGGCGGGGGCATCAGGGATGCCAACGCCGCTAGCATCGCCTCAGAAGCAGGTGCTGACTGGATTATCACAGGCAATGTTACAGAGGAGTACGATGACGCCAGCGAACTTCAGGCGGCCTTGACCGAAATAATCCTAGCAATTGTCCAATGAACAATACGTAGACATCCTCATACCCCAATCCCCGTGTGGGCTATCGTGACCAGTTCTGCATGCCCCTGTTGCAACACCCAGATGGCCGCTCAGGGCGATGCCGTGGGAGGGCACATCCACCACTGTGGATACTGTTTCGGTATTCTCGCGACCGATCGTTGGTTGAATTCGAATATGAGGCAGGTGAACCTGAGAAATCTACGGAAAGGGGTCTTTGATGGCCAAAACGCAGGGTATCGATGTCCCGCTTGCGAGGGGGAAATGGTGAAGGGACCCGTCCCGACTAACCAAGGCTCAACAATCGAGGTTGATGGTTGCCTGAAGTGCGGCTCTCTATGGTTTGACAACAAAGAGATGGAACCGTTCTTCCCTCAGATTCAGGAGCTCAACCTATTCCCCGACTCAAATGCGTCTAAGGCAACGAAAAACGCCATGCACACCTTTCTAAACATCATTTCTACCAAACCGATCTCGCTAACCCTTGACGCATTCGGGCTGCTGAAAAAAAGAAAAGAGGACGACTCAGAAGAGTAGCCCGCAACTAATCCGAGGAGAGCCTATCTATCTGGGCTTCCATGTCGAGTACGAGAAGCAACAACTCCTCTTCGTTCTTCAGTAGCTTTGAATTTTCCTCTTGCAACTCCTCAAGCCTGCTCGCACCCGCTTCGGCACCTTCTCTCCTTGACCTCTCGTTCAGCAGCTGACTCTCCAATTGACGAATCCTCGAATCTGCAACTCGGACCCGCTCCTCTAGATTTCCTAGCAAGCCTCCTTCTGCGCCCATGCTCTTGCTTACAAGCTCCGTCTCCCTCACTCTTCGCCTTAGGCTGGCAACCTCCCCCTCCAACCTAATCAAGTCGTCCCATCTGGAGACCACCTCATCAACCAATCTATCACGAGGAATTTCGGCCAAACGAACGCGAAGACCCCGCGTATCGTCCTCCGCGGGGGTGTTCACTGTCATACGATCTCGGAACTTACCAAACCCACGCTCACTTGAACCTTGAGTATCTAGCCACCCGCTTTGGTTAAATCAGGACCCTATCTCGGCCGCGCCATGAAGGCATTCCGAGCACACGGATCATACAGGGCCGGCAAGAGAGACCAACAATTCTCCGTAGACCTGGTAGCGACGGATGAAGACCGCGCCGTGGAGAAGATCCTCTCTACGTTTGGAAGCAGACACCGAGTCACAAGGAGGTTTATCCTCATTGACGGAATAGAAGAGATAGACCCAGCAGAATCCACAGCCCCTGTTGTACAAGCGTACTTTGGCCCCTCAGTAACCTTCCCTTCGGCTTCCAATACTGAGGAAGAATGACTCTCAGACCATGCCCCTACGCTGACTAAATTGGGCAATTCTGAAAGGTGACCTGTCGGGAGGCCCCTCACATGAAGAAGTGGATGATGAGGCAATATTGGCGAATTCAGCAGAGCCAGGCAATTATTAGCCTGGGTTTCTGGACCGCCACAATTACCCTGCTAGTGTGGCCTTACGTTTCATGGCGTCTCGACGGAAGCGAGACCTTCTTACTTATCCCGTTGACTTATCTCGGCCTGCTTGGAATCGCGACCACTGTCCTCACCATAGTACTTCTCGCGGGGTTCTTCTATGACGTAACCTTCGGACTTTGGCGGGATCACATCACTGTAAACCAAGAGAGGAACCCATTCACGACATACAAACTGAATCCGACCTGGGGCATCGTAATCGCTCAAACAAACGAGATTTTGAGACGAGTGGCCCCCGAGGATGAAGATATTCAGAGATACTGCAGGTTTGTTGACAGGATGCTGGTGTGGAACTCCAAGGAGGAGATCTGGGCAAGAGCAATGTCTTCGTGGAAGACTCTTATGGGCGATGAAGACCCCTTCCTATTCTACTTGGACGAGGAAAACAGAAAGAATCTGGAAGAAGCAGCAGACTGTCTCGAGGACTACTAGAGGGGCGCCGATGTCTTTCGACTACCAAGAGATAGTGAGCATTGCGATTGAAGCCGGCCAAGCTATTTTGGGTGTCTATAATGCCCCAGAGGAGATTGAAGTCGAGGAAAAAGAAGACAACACTCCCCTAACAAAGGCCGATCTCGCTGCGCACCAAGCTATCATTATCGGTCTCGCTTCAGTGGATCCACATACTCCAGTTGTCTCCGAGGAGGGCAGAGTTGGCAATACTCTCGAAAGCCACAATGCTTGGCTAGTTGATCCTCTAGATGGGACAAAGGAATTCATCAAGAGGAACGGGATGTTCACAGTGAACATCGCTCACATGAGGAGAAATGGAGGCCGATGGCAACCCACATTTGGCGTCGTCCACTCCCCAGTAACCCGAACCACTTGGTTTGGTGGTGAGATAGTTCCAGCTACTAGATCCATAGATGGTGTAGAAGAGCCCATATCTGTCAACACCAGTACCTCGCCACCTATTCGTCTAGTAGCAAGCGGCAGCCATCGTTCGGAAGCAGATGAAAGGTTCGCGGAACAAATAGGCGCCCACGAACTCGTCAGAATGGGCTCATCATTGAAGGCCTGCTCGATTGCAGACGGATCCGCGGACCTTTACCCGCGGTTCGGCCCCACCTCTTGTTGGGACATAGCCGCAGCTCACGCAGTGGTCGAGGCTGCAGGGGGACTCGTTCTAGGCCCAGACTGTCAAACATTGGACTATGATTTAGTTAAAGACGTGCTAAATCCATTCTTTTTGGTTTCCTGTAGTACCGAGTGGAATGAAATTTGGTTACAGAATCAGGATTAAATGGGGTACTGGGGTCGCGGTGCCGTTCAGGTGTGTAAATTGGGTAACGATGTAGTGTGGCTCATCGGGCTGTCAGGAGCAGGGAAGACTACGATCGCAGAGGCGGCCGCAAAGAGATATGGCGCCGAACTTCTTGACGGCGACACAATCCGCGACTTCTTCTCAAACGACGACTTTTCAAGAAAAGGGAGGGAAAGACACCTTCTAGGAATTGCAAAAATGGCCTCGCTAATTTCCAAGCATACTCCAGTGATATGTTCCTTCATCACCCCTTACGAAGACGTGCGTGAGAGGATACTGGAAATCCTCCCTCAAAATTCCACTATGGTTCACGTGGCTACTTCGCTTGAAGTCTGCGAAAACAGGGATGTAAAGGGCCTATACGCTAAGGCCAGAAGTGGGGAAATTTCCAATTTCACTGGTGTTTCAGACCCATTCGACGAGCCAAAGTGCGCGCACATGACTCTAGACTCAAGCGGTGCACCGGGCCACACAGTTGACGACATGGTCGACCAACTCGCGCGTCTATTTGAGAAGCCCAAGGGGGTCCTGCTTCCAGGGCGTTGGCAACCGCTTCATGTAGGTCACGAGTGGCTAATTCAACAGGAGCTGGACAGGGGAAAGAGGGTAGTTGTTGGCATCCGGGACACCCCAGTAACTGAATCAGACCCATACCCGGCTCACCTGCGTAAGCGTATGATCGAGCACAGATACCAAAACGAGAACGTCGAGGCGTGGATTATGCCAGATATCGAGGCAGTATCCTATGGACGTAAGGTAGGATACGAGGTTAGGGAGGCCCAGGATATCCCTGCAGAGGTTTTCGCAGTATCCGCCACAGGAGTAAGAGGTGGCAATAGAGCAAACGTCTCAGAGCGAGTAATGGAGTTCATGATATCTGAAGGCATCTGGGACGGAGAGTAGTTTGCTATCAGACACAGCAAAGGGATTTGCACTAGTTTTCTGTTCAATTGCGCTACTCCCCCTCTCTCTTGATTTTATGCAGGATCACGACGATGCAGAGAATGAATTCGAGAGAGAGTGCGACCCAGTATTTCGCGCACTCACAGGAAACAACAGCGCGGTTGATGCGGAAATCTGCAGCCAGTTAGAAGAAGACAGATCCACAAAACTAATCCTCTTCACGATATCATTGGCGACTTTCGTAATCACAGGATTGATTGGGATGGCTATGGTGCTCCCCATCAATCAGAATCAGACATAACGACGTTAGCGACGACTTCATTGCACCCCCTGCATCCCGTGGTCCATGACCGACACTGAAAGGGCAGAGCTTCAGCGTTTGGCCAAACTAGTCGAAGTAAATAGAGAGAGGCTCCAGGCTCTGGAACAGCAGTTCCGAAACCTCGAGGGAATCAAGATCGAACAGGAGCATGCGATGGAAGCACTCGAAGCAATTTCAGAGGATGGGGCCAAGGGTGCGATGGTCCCCCTCGGCGCCGGGGTCCAAATAGTCGCAGACATACCCGCAGAAGCAGGAGCAGTTGTAGACATTGGAAGCAGAGTCCAAGCCGAGAAGACGAGACCGGAGGCAATAGGGATACTAAGAAAGAGGAATGAGGATCTGAGCCGAATAATTGCCTCTGTTAAGAACGAACACGCAGAACTCGAAACCCACGTAGTTTCACTTGCAAATAGGTTTAACGAGATAGCGAATGGCATTCAGGACCCCGAAAACGAAACCCTGCAGGAGACCAAGCTGAGCCAGACAGACCAGCCAAAGCGAAGGCCAAGGAGAAAGAGGGGCAGAGAGCTCACTATGGATGATTGAGGACTTCCTATGGGGCTTTTCGATCGCTTTCGCAAGAAGGTCAAGCAGGTTGATGGCGACTCGACTATGATGTCGGAAGAAGGATCTGAGAAGGCAAAGCAAGCAATCGCCAATAGAGAGGAAGCCCTCAGAAGAATGAAAAAAATAGAGAAACCCCAAATGGAGCTGCCAGAAACCGCAAGCGAGTGGGACGACCTCGGCGATGAAATAGTAGACCCATTCTCTGGCCCTACTAGTCCCAAGGAAAGGAAGCGTGCCGCGCGTGACCAAGCTACAAGGAAGTCTAAGAAACCCTACGAGAAAACGACAAATAGAGACCCAATGGCCTCGACTACGGGCAGAACTCTGGTTGAGGCTGATTTGGGATTCCAAATCGACCTGTCCGAGTACCGTGCTAGCATTGGAGGGATGGTAATCAGTGGGGGCCCGGTATTGGATGGGATTTTGGAGGAGTTAGAGGACGAGCTCCTTTCTTCAGACATGGGTCACGCCGCTGTATCGGAACTGATAACCAGCCTTCGCAACCATCTAATCGGCTCTAGGGTCAGCCGGAAGGCTCCACTTAGCCAAGTGGTGGAAAGAGCCCTAAGAGAGGCCCTCTTGACACTTCTCAGAGCAGGCTACTGGGATTTCGACAGGACAATTAGGAATCTCGTAGCAGATGACACGCCAGTTGTCATAATGATGGTCGGCGTTAATGGGACAGGAAAGACTACCACTTCAGCAAAGATAGCCAAGAGATTGGACGACCAAGGATACGGAGTGGTGCTTGCTGCTGCAGACACCTTCAGGGCAGGAGCGATAGATCAGTTGGCATCGCACGCCGACCGATTGGGAATCAGGTGCATCAAGAGCCAGCGCGGAGGGGATTCCGCTGCTGTTGCTAAGGACGCGATCGAGAGCGCCAAGGCAAAGGGTGAAGAAATAGCCATCATCGACACATCAGGTAGAATGCAAAATAAGTCAAACTTGATGGAGGAACTGCAGAAGGTGCATAGGGTCACCAATCCACATCTCGTGATTTTCGTAGCAGACGCACTTGCCGGGAACGACGCAGTCTCCCAAGCAATAGAGTTCCAGCGAAGGCTGACATTCGATGGAGCCGCACTTTGCAAGCTCGACACCGGTGCAAGGGGGGGAGCAGCGCTGTCGATATCGCATGCCACCGGCAGACCAATCATACTTGCCGGGACCGGTCAGGGCTACGACGACCTAGAGCCGTTCGATCCAATCTGGCTTGTAGACCATCTACTTTCATGAGCCAACAACCCACCCCCTTCTTGAGCCCCATCCTCTGTGGCAGTACTAGATGACGTCTGAACCCAAGCCGACAGCCCTCATCGTCCATGAGAACCGAATTACTGCAAGTAGGCTGAAGTCGATAATGAGCCAGAGAGGATGGACCTCCCAAATTTGCGACGATGGAGACATGGCGGTCGACGAGTACGTAAGAATGAAGCCAGACATGGTATTCATGGGTCTCAACCTTCCGACGATGGACGGACATGTGGCAGCACTCGAGATCCGCGAGAGCGACGCAACAGCCCGCATAGTCTTCGTAGTCAGCAAGTCCCGTTTGAACAAGGCTAACGACGCAGCCTACTCTGCTGGGGCCGTCTCCGTTTTGGTGACCCCCCTTACGAGAGCGGACATAGATCAGAATTGGGTCTTGATGAACGGACCGATTCCCGATGCACCCGGCCTAGCCGACTTGGACGACCTCTATCCCGAACTTGAGGAACCTCCAGCTCTTCCACCCCTTCCGACCCTCCCGAACCCAGAAGCACCAGGCGATGCCGAAGCCCCCCTATCTCAGATGATGCAACTGCCCGACCCTCCCGAACCAAAGAGAAAGAAGCGGATTATCCCACTGATGGCTCTGCTGGTTGTTGTTTCGATTACCGTCGGCTCGGCATTCTACCTGGGGTTAATCGAACTCTAGCTCCTATTGTCTTCCACGAACTCTGCCACTACCCCACCAACCATTCTACTGCCACGGGGTGCATCCGTAATGACCTCCACAGACACCCCATCATCGTACAACAAGCTCTCATCCAATGATGACAGCCTTAGACCAACCCTCCATCTCTTCAACCCCTCGAAAATAACGTACGAAAACAAACCGAATAGAACCAGTGCCGAGCAGCTCCAAGCTACCATGCCCTCGGCAGCCATCCTATCGCTCCAGCAACGCTCCCCATGATGACGAAGCGTACTCCCGTGCCGCCTTGCTCGGATCATCTGACTTGTGGATACCCGAGCCGACAATGATTGCATCAGAACCAGATCGAACAGCTTCGGCGGGATGCCCATATCTCTGCCCTAGGGGCCCTTCCTCAGCACTGAGATTTATTCCCGGGGTCCAAATCATCTGACCCTCTCCAACTTTGGAACGCAGGTCCCTCAATTCTGCTCCGGAACTACCGTTTCCGATATACCCGATCACATGAGGTGATGCCCGACCAATATCCAAGGTGCTTTCTGTGAATGAATCATCCAATAGGTTCCCGGAGCTGGACATCTGTGCTAGAAGAAGAACCCCCCCAACTCTTTCGACATCGTCCCAAGCTGCGGCAATACCGTCGACGACGTCAGGCCCACTCAAACTATGAGAAGTGACTAAGTCAGCCCAAGACCGAATGTCGTACAAACCCCCCATCTGAGTCTTCGCCACCCTTCCAATGTCTGCGAACTTCCTGTCTTCGAACAGCATCATCCCCCTAGAGCGAGCTGCGTCCAGAACTCTTGCCCAATCGGCCATGTCGAAACCTTCGACCATGTCGACATGCGTCTTCACCGCACAGACGTGATCCCCAACATCCTCGATTAGATGAACTATCCCATCGACTGTCGGCAAGTCTGCGGCTAGGACAACCAAAGACTCCTTCTCGCACGCTATCCGCATGAACTCGTGTGACAGAGGGTGCGCGCAGTTGACCCATCTGGACCCCCAAGCATCCTCGGCTTTCATCCTGCAGCCCTATACTCGCCTCTTTGTCAAGTCTTCCCCCTTCTCAGAAATATGAAGCCCCGCCTGTACCCGCCAGCACCATGCATCCGGCGGCACTAGTCGGTCTGGGAGGGGCGATCGGGTCGATAGCACGTTGGGGGGTTTCGGAGGCGATGCCCGTTGGAACAGGAACTGAGGTGCCTTGGGCCACAATAGCAGTGAACCTCCTAGGAGCCCTCATTCTAGGAGCCCTCATGGCCGCCTCAGTGCAAACCGACACACTGCTATTCCTCGGAACAGGACTATTGGGGGGCTTTACCACCATGTCCACATTCGGATTTGAGACAGTTAGACTTATCCAGGCCGATAGCAACACAGCAGCAGCAGTATACGTTTCTCTGAATCTCTTGGCACCGCTAGCCGCATGGCTCGGATGGCAATTGAGTGAGGCCTTTCTGGCTTAGGGTGACAGTATGTCTTCTGAAACGCATATCAGACTCTTCGAAGTCACGACCAAGGATCTAGATGGCCTACCCGATTCGCGTGGTGAGAGCGTACGATCTATGCTCAAAGCAGACCACGGGATTGAGGTTAAATCGGTCCGAGTTATAATGGGATACCAAGTCAAGTCCGATATTTCCGATTCGGATGCAGAGGCCCTAATCTACGACCTGTTTGCCGATCCTGTAATTGAGATCGGATCAAAGGACTCGAGGATGTTGGATGACTTCCCAATCCACCCAGAGGCAGCAATACAAGTGGGATTCAAGCCGGGAGTTACGGACAACTCAGGACAGGCCGGACTAGATGGACTGAAAACCCTGTTTCCAAACCAATCCTCAGCCAAAGTTGCTACATTCACGACATATGCTTTCTGGGGGGTCCCAGAGGGAATTTCCCCATCTGAACTTGCAGCCACCCTCCACAATCCGATGATTGAGAGGGCGGCAGTGGCGGGTAGTGACGTCTGTGGAATCGGAGATTGGCCCCTTCTTGAATTCCCCGAGGTGCCTCCCGCAATCTTCCAAGAGCCCGCAATCGTTGATTTGGAGGTCAGTGACGAAGAACTAATCGAAATCAGTGAGAAGGGACTACTTGCCCTTAATCTAGAGGAGATGAGGGCGATACAAGCACACTATCGAGACCCCCTCATCAGGTCCGTCAGGAAAGAGATTGGACTCCCCTCAGAGAGTCCCACAGACGCAGAGCTGGAGTGCCTCGCACAGACGTGGTCAGAGCATTGCTCGCACAAGATTTTCGCAGCTAGAATTAGGCACACTGACAGGGTGACGGGTGAGGATTCGACAATCGACTCACTGTTCAAGACCCACATAATGCAACCCACCCTCGACATCCAGTCAGATGTAGATTGGCTGCTCAGCATCTTTCATGACAATTCAGGAGTCATCTCATGGAACGATGACTGGAGCGTCTGCATCAAGGCGGAGACTCACAACAGCCCAAGCGCGCTAGATCCCTATGGAGGGGCTATCACCGGAATAGTTGGGGTGAACCGAGACATCCTCGGCACCGGTCTGGGAGCTAGACCGATTGCCAACACCGATGTATTCTGCTTCGGTCCACCAGACTACTCAGGAGAAATCCCTCCCGGCCTATTCCACCCCTCGAGAG
>Ga0208764_10001290_pt1 | contig 16271 bp, 11 predicted proteins | sample ETNtaG_18_FD_185762 | JGI IMG/M metagenome (GOLD analysis project Ga0208764, IMG submission 185762) | Marine microbial and viral communities from oxygen minimum zone, Eastern Pacific Ocean - ETNP201302SV91 (SPAdes) (version 2) | ecosystem: Environmental > Aquatic > Marine > Oceanic ... | reverse complement strand
AAGACCCATCTGACACATATAATGGCGCGGATTATTCTGGGTATTGGAATGATTATCTTTTCCAGGCTTATAAAAGTGCGTACGCTGATAATGTAGGGTATGATGTAACGGGAGTTGATCAAAGTAAATCTAAACTTATACAAGATCGCAACAAGGCACGAACACCTATTATCATGGCTGGATACTTTCAAGATAAGTTTGAAACAGACGATCTTATTTTAAATATTGGACTTCGGTATGATTATATTGATCCTGCCAACCAGATTTTTAACCCATTAACAGGCGGAAATAGCAACATTGTAATTAATAGCGATGGCTATTTATCAGAACAAGTATATTTCAACGATAGAGATGGAGATGGTGTTGCGTCCCCATCAGAATACACGTCTGCTATTCCAACAGACGATGATGCAAGCGGACTTCCTCATCAGGTTGATGTTACTCCTTCTAAGCAAATTAGCCCTCGAATTGGGATTGGTTTTCCTATTACGGATCGGACAGCGTTTCATGCGACATATGGAAAATATTTACAACCAGCGCGCTGGGACAACCTGTATATTAGTTGGAATCGTTTCTTATCTAATATCCAGCAGGGGAACTATACCCGCTCTAATAATCCAGAACTTCAACCAACAAAAACCACAGAGTATGAAATTGGGTTTAAGCAATTGGTAACGAATGATATTAGTATTGATATCACCATGTTCTATACAGAGAAAAAAGATTTCATTCAAATCAGGAACGTTGCGGCGTCTCCTTCAGGGTATGCGCTATATAGCAATGGGGATTTTTCAACCAACAAAGGAATGGCGTTTTCTTTACGAACTCGTCGTTTAGGAAATATGAAAGTTGATGCAAACTATACCTTAAGTTATGCCGGTGGAACTGGATCAAATGCAGATACTGGATATCGTATTGCTTGGTTGGGGGGAAATGATCCAACATTTACATCTCCATTAACTTTCGATCAGAGACATACAGCAAGCTTCGTTCTTGATTATAGAACAGGGAACAAAGGTCTTCTGAAGCTGTTTGGGGCAAACATGTTGTTTCGTTATGGAAGTGGGATGAAGTATACTCCTTCAAAACCAAGAACAGCAGTATTTGGTGGGCAGTTATCAGACCAGCCTATTGCGGCTCTTAACTCAGGTGTAATGCCAGCCACGTTTAATGCTGATTTACGATTAGATAAAACATTTATGTTAAATAATGTTGCAGTTGGAGTGTTCTGTGTTATTAATAATGTATTTAATAATCAGATGGTAACGGATGTATATAATTATTCTGGATTACCTGATAACGATGGGTATCTAACAACTCAGGCTGGACAAAACTGGCTTAATGACTATGCAATAGGAAGCGAGACCTTTGGTGAGCAGCTTTATAGTTCTCGCATTGCCTATCCAACTAATTATGCAAGCGCGCGCCACGTTCAAATTGGTGTGCGGGTTGATTTCTAAGAAAAAATTAGGATAGATAATTCCAAATAAAGGAGAGATTTTTATAATGAAATACTATCAACAATTACTTATCGCAATAATAGCAGTAGCTGTGTTATGGTCTGCGGAGCCTATGGGAAAAGAAATTCACACTTCTTCTCATGACCACCAGGCGAGATCAGCAGCAGCAGCAGCTGTAGAACATGTAATCTGGGATGGAAACCAAATAAGTACGATTCATGGAAACCATGGAGACGTAGTTAGTTATCATATAAGTGGAAACTCTGGGTTAGAGTGGCCTAAAGGAAGTGGAAAGCTTGCTGTTTTCCAATCTGGTATATGGCTTGCAAGTGGTCGCAGCAAGGCCCCTGGCGCTGATTGGGTTGATGAGATCCGTACAGCTGCAGCAGAGTATACTGTCGAGTTTGTTCCTGGATCAATTGGGTCATCTGATGCGAATTCTGGCCATATATATGAGATACACAAGAAAGAAGTAGAGGCGTTTTTAGAAAACGATTGGGCTACGTTTCAGGCAATGTCTTTGGAGCTTCCTATAACTTCTGTGGAGGGTTCTAGCGCATTTACTGAGCCAATTGCAAAAACATTACCAACTGATGATTTTATGAACTGGCCTGTTCATGATGGCGCACCATGGAAAGACGCTAATGGAGATGGGGTTTATAGCCCTGCGGATGGAGACTATCCAGATATTTTAGGAGATGTATTCCATTGGTATGTTATGAATGATGGAAATGCTGCAACGCATACTCCTCTTTGGGGAACAGCTCCAATGAATGTTGATGTACAAACCTCTGTTTTTGGATTCGACCAAGCAGGGCCAATGGGAAATATTCTTTTTGTTCGTTGGGTGTTGATCAATAAAGGATCAGATGAATTAGATAGTGTTTATGTATCTATGTGGCATGATGATGATGTTGGGGATGCCACAGATGATTTGGTGGGTTGTAATACAGATTTAAGCGTTGGTTATACGTATAATGATGCAGATGGGGATAATACATATGGAGTAGAGGCTCCAGCGGCTGGTGCAGACTTTTTCCAGGGACCTTTGGTTGAGTCTTTAGGAGATTCAGCAACAATTTTTACTTGGTCAAAAGAAAATGGTTATCATTTAAGAACTTTTCAGGATATGAAAAAATTGGGGATGACCTCATTTGTTAAATATATTAATGGTAATCCTATTTTTTCTGATCCTGAAACGGCAGATGAAACTTATAATTATATGAATGGATTAGTGGGGACCACTGGAGATCCATATGTGAACCCAATAACTGGTGAAGAGTCGATTTTTGTTCATGATGGCGATCCTACCACGGGTTCAGGTTGGATTGATGATGTACCTGGAGACAGAAGATATTTGATGACATCGGGCCCATTTTATTTTGCTCCCGGAGATACGCAGGAGGTAGTTGGTGCATTAATTATTGCTGCAGGTTCCAATTGGGCGAAGTCAATAACGAAAATGTTATATTTTGATAATTTTGCTCAAGGAGCATTTGATGCAAACTTTAATGTATGTTCACCTCCTACTCCATCTGTAGAAGTTGCACAGCTTGACCGCAAAGTTGTTCTTTCTTTTGAAGAAGGAACAGATGCAATTGAAGGGTATGAATGTGGAAGTTATGGATTTCAAGGATACAATGTATACCAGGGCGCTTCTCAAAATGGTCCATGGGAGCGTATCGCTACTTATGATATTGTCGATGGAACAAAAATTATTCTTGATCTGGAGCTAGATGAAAACACAGGAGAGTTATTAGAGCTCCCTTCTCAGTTCGGATCGGATTCAGGCTTAAGGCATTTTATGGAAGTAACATATGATAAGCTAGGTAGTCGTGATTTAATCAATAATAGAAAGTATTATTTTGCAGTTACTGCGTACGCGTATGATCCAAGTGCAGCAAAACGTGTTATCGAAAGCCCAATTAATGCTATTGCGGTAGTTCCAGGTGCTCCTGGGGTTGGTGCTTCTCTGGCTAATACGGCTAAAGACACATTAGCGACTACGCACACTTCAGGGCTTTCTGATGCGTCTTTTGATGCGATAGTTGTGGATCCATACTTATTAACAGGTGAATCTTATACCGTGACATTTGATGTAGTTGATTCAAGCACACACTGGTTTGTAAAGAATGCTGCTGGAGATGTGCTGGGAACAGATATGTTATTACCGGCAACTGAAGATTATTATGCCGGTTTACCATTTGATAAGGTTCCTTTTTGGTCTATTACAAATAGTATAACGGATGGTTTTATTGTTAGCGCAAGAGACGCAACATTTGATCCTCCTACGGCTGCATCAAGCGCATACGCAACGGAGGATGCTAATGATTCAACATCCGTTGTTTATGGAGGTCTTTCACCTGCGGGCGATGGCACGTGGGCTGGGTTTTTAGAGACTACGCCTCTAACTCAAGCAACGAGTAGACCGGGCGCAGATGATTTACAGTTGGATTTGGAGTTTCGTTTTACAGCAAACGGTTCAAACGGTACATATATTAATGGGAGCGCGACTGTAATTGATGACGTAACTTTTCCATTTGAATTATGGTCTGTTGAAGAAAATAAACAGATTAATGTTGCTATGTACCATATTGGTGGTAGTTATGCAAATGGCCTTTATTCAGAAGACCCAGATAATTCTGGAAGTTATAAATTCAATGTCAATTTTTTGATAATACCTATTTATGAAGATTATACTGGCGCAAGATTGGAAGACTATCATTCAAACACGAATATGGGTTGGGGGTTAAAGTTAGATAAGTCCACCACATCGTTTGAGCCTGGTAATAAATTTCGTATAGAATTTGTTAATCCATTATTTCCTGGCGTTGATGTATATACAATTGATGCAGCAGGCGAGGGCACAACAAGCGGTGATGCATTAGCGTCGCAGGTAGAATCAGTCAATGTTTTTCCAAACCCATATTTTGGACAGAACCCAGAAGAGCGCAATCAGTTAAATCGATTTGTATACTTTACTAATCTAGGTGTTGGTAAAACAACAGTTCGGATATTTACTATTTCTGGTGATCAAATTAGGGTTATCGATAAGTCGATAAGCTCTGAAAACAATGCCGATAGACGCCTTCAATGGGATTTAAGAAATTCATTCAATATTCCTGTTGCTAGTGGAATGTATGTTGCTCATGTTTCTATAGAAGATGCTAATGGCAACTCAGTTGGAGAAAAAGTTATGAAATTAGCCGTATTCATGCCTGAAGAACGGCTTGATGTTTATTAATCTTGTTGGAGATAAAAATGATAAGACAAAAAAATATACAGATTGTTTTAGCGGTTACTTTGCTGCTTAGTTTTGCAGTAAATATAGTTGAAGCAGGTAGTAAAAAAAGAAGAGGTACAGCAGGGGCTCAAGAGCTTTTAATTCCTACTGGTTCTCGTGGTACAGCAATGGCAGGGGCGTATGTTTCTGGTATTTCTGGCCTAGAAGCTGTTGAGTGGAATATGGCTGGTTTAGCTGGGATGACTAAAAGTGGGCAAGCATTGTCTTCCTACTCAAGTTGGATTGCAGATATTGGTGTTACCTCGGCCGCGATAGCTTATAAATTTGGTGGGAATAATGTATTTGGCGTTTCATTAAAATCGCTCGATTTTGGTGATATTCCAGTAACTACTGCGTTGCTGCCGGATGGTACAGGAGAATTATACTCTCCAAGTTATTTAACCTTTGGGTTTCTTTACTCTAGGAAAATGACAGATCGAATATTCTTTGGTACAACAATGAAGCTAGTTAGTGAGTCAATTATGAGAGAAAGCGCTCGAGGGTTTGCTTTAGATGCTGGTGTTCAATATAAATCCGAAACTGGTTTTAGTTTAGGTGCGTCAATGAGAAACTTGGGGCTAAATATGCTTTTTAATGGCCCAGATTTAGAGGAGTTTCACACTCCAGAGGATACAGAGCCTGGTACAAATACCGAACCACGCAGAATACATCTTCAGGAATTTGAGCTTCCTACTACATTAGAGCTCGGTGTTTCTTATAATGTGACTCTTGGTCCCGCTACAGGAGTAGTAGCTGCATCGTTTTTAAATAATAATTTTTCTTTTGATGAATATCGTTTCGGAGCGGAATTTCTTTTTGCAGAAATGCTATCATTAAGAGGTGGATTAAGTATGGGATATGATCCAGAGCCGTATGGAGCGGATGGGATAGAAAACACTGCCGATGATGCCGATGATGCGGATGGTCTTGAATCCGGAAGTGAAGAGTTTATTTGGGGTCCAACCTTTGGTGTTGGATTAGATTTATCAAAATTAACAGGTTTAGGTGTTACGGTAGACTATGCGTACCGTACAGCAAAATTTTTCGATGGAGTTAGTTGGCTTACGTTAACGGTGGCCTTCTAAGTATTCGAAAAAACGTAAAGACGATAGCAACGGCTTTATTTTTACCGTTGTCGTCTTTCTTGCAAGAAAGAGAAAAGTAAGGAGTAATTATGAGTAACAAGTTAATATCAATTGGCCTGATGCTCGTCCTTATGTGGCCATTGTCTGCTGGAGATAAAAGCTCTGCAGAACAATATAATGGTTCACGAAAGGACTTAACTACACTTCGTTCCATCAATGGTGTTGGACCGAACTTGTATGTTATAGGATCAGATGCTGATTATGATGCTGTTCTCACTCAAAATAATGCTATGACTGCATCAACGTATTTTGGCGTTGGTCGTGGAACTGCAGATACACTACAATATGTACCTGCAGATGGCGGCTGGAATGGGCAGTTTATTCAAAGCCCTGGCGATGCTATGTTGGTTATGTATCAAATGCCAGCAGACGGTATTATTAAAGGTGTAAATGTTCCTGTGTATGAATGGGGAACTGGAGATCAGCAAATGACTATTTCTGTGCACGCGGTATCATATCCGATGACTTCAGATGGAACTGCTTATCCAACAAGCGCTGTAGATGGCGCAGGTTGGATCGGTGGTTATGATATGGACGCTACTGGTGCAATGACAGTTTCAGGAACAACGTATTCAGTTGGCGGTACTGCATCAGTATGTCAAGATGAAGGCGCTGTTGTAGCTGGAGCTATGGATCCATTGGGAACAGAAGATGGAACTGGCCCTGCTGGTGTACCAGCAAAAGGTCTCATTTGGCCTGATGGTTTTTCAGCAGCAGTTTTAACCCCTGATGCAAACCCTGCCGGAGGAGACAATTGGATGGCTACAGCTGATTTAGGTTCTGAACCTACAGTTGCAGCTGGCGATTGGGTTGGAATTCTATTTGAATTCACTGGTGCTGGTGGTGGCGATGATGAAGCTACTGGTTTCTATTATGAAGCTGGTGACGATGTTGTTGACCCATGGGTTTTTGCAAAATTCTACGCTGGTTGTGGTGGTACTTCAGGTAATGGTGGATGGCATATCCGTCATTGGATGATTCATACACAACTTGCTGTTGAATTAACAGGAGATCGTGGTCCAGTTTTTGGAGCAGTAACTTCTCTTCCAACAACTTTATCACAAGATGCCCGTACAGTTGAGGCGCATGTAACAGATGATAACCCTAGCGGTGAAGCTGCTGGTGTAAGCACTGTAACAATATCCTATCAGCTTGATTCATTAACTGCTACAGTAAATAGCGTTTCTTTATCATTAGCTGATGGATCAAATGAAGATGGTACTTGGTCTGGTGACATTCCTGGTGCTGCTTCAGGCCAAACTGTTTACTGGTCATTGACAGCATATGATAATAATGGCAATGCAACTTCAACGGCTACGAAGTCTTATTTTATCTTCCAGTCTACAGCAGGTGCACCATTATTATTTGACAATTCAGATGCTCTATATGGAGTAGCTGTGTACTCACCATATCTTTATTATGGATGGGGTCAAAACCCTTTTGACTATTGGTCAAAAGATTATGGTAACATCACTGCAGAATTGCTTGATAACTACAGTGTAGTTTTCGATCGTTCAGCTGATGGTGCTTATTTTGATACAGATGCTGTTGCTAATCCATGGTATCAAAGTGGAGATAAAGTATATGTTGCAGAAGGTGATGAATGGTTAGGCTCACGTTATGGTTGGCCATCAGAACCAATGACAATGGTATCAGGAAGTTTTGCACGACATCTAGGTGTTGATGTATATCATCCTGACATTAATGGTTCCAGTACTGCTATTTCCAGGTTTGTTCCAAACCCTGATGATGCTTTAGGTGCTGTAATGGCTGACTACCTTGATTCCAATGTAGTTACTATGTATGTAGATTCAACTTCAGCTGATACATCAGCTTGGGATACAACCTATAGCTATGCATCTTCCGTATTGGATTATGATCCTCAATATGACCCAGGTCATTCAAACTGGCTAGATGGGGTTGACCCACACGCTGGTGCACATGGCGCTTACTGGGCATATCCAGGAGCTATTGATTCTCTAGGAAATCATCCAGCTGATGCTGTTCTACAACCTGTTGCTGTTTATGCACAACATGGTAGTGGTAGCAGAGGAGGATTGGTTGCATTTGATCAGATGGGTCTTTATGCACGTGTATATAATGATACAGGCGCAACTACTTATTCACATTGGGTAGGACCAGAAGATTATTATTCTGACCTTCCTGGTGGATTAGTAAAAGGAATAATGGATTGGGCTGCTGCAACAGTTAGTGTTGATGAAGTTATTGCAGCTCCAGAAACATTCAGCCTAAAAGGCAATTATCCTAACCCTTTCAACCCAAGTACAAAGATTATGTTTACTTTGGGAATGGAAAATGATGTAACTGTTTCAGTTTATTCAATATTGGGTGAAGAGATCGCTACTTTACATAGTGGCAGAATGATTCCTGGTGCACATTCTATTCGTTGGAACGGTTTAACCGATAATGGTTATAGCGTTGCTTCTGGTGTTTATTTCTATCAAGTTAATGTTGCTGGTCAAGTTAAGACTGGTAAAATGATGTTGTTGAAATAATTACCTAAAACAATACTGTAAAAAGGGCGACATTATTAATTTATTGTCGCCCTTTTTTATTCTACTATGAAAAATCAATTTATTTTATTTAATATAATTATTCTTACAATTTTCTTTCCTAGTTGTAGCAATAATACTAATAATGAGATTCTTGCTTTATATGATAATGGTCAGTTAACGAAAACAGAATTAATTGCCCGAATAGGAAAGAAAAATTTCAATAATATTTCTGATTCCAATAGTATGTTAAATACGATTCAGAAACATGCATTTAAAAAAATAGTTTTTGATTACAGTATAGATCTATTTCAAAATAAATCATTTTCTGATGAAGTAATAAAAATTTCAAATGATCAAAAATTAAAATTAGCACTAGATCATTTAATAAAAAGATTTTCATTAAATGATAGTATTATAAACTTTGTTTCTAGTTCAGAATTAATAAAATATACAATTCAAGATATTGTAGTCACGCACCGGCTATCGTATTCACAAAATAAAGACCGTTCACCAGAAGAAGCCTATAGTATAGCTAAAATAATTTATGACCGTATAAGCAGTAATAAAATTTCATTTGATGAGGCAGTAAGTATATACGCTGAACATCCTTCTGTTAAACTAAAGAATGGAATAATGGGACCCTTACCATATGGAAAGCTACCTAAAAAATTTAATGATGCAATTTGGCGATCCGAACCAAAAGAAATAATTGGTCCAATAGAGACAAAATTTGGATACCATATATTTCAAACTATTAAAAAGGAAAGCAGTGCGAACCCACAAGAGCAGAATAATAAGAAAATAATGAGAGAAATTAAAAATGGAAGATATGGCTATTTAGATGAATATACCGATGAATATGCTCATCAATTATTACTCCAACTTGGTGGAGAAATCTATATAAATAATATTGATACCTTATGGATAATTGCTGATTCTCTTGATCTGTTTGTCATTCCAGATGGGGTTTCAATTCAAAGTCTTATTAAAACAAATTATATGAAACCTCTAGCAAAAATAAACGACCAAAATTTATCTATAAATTGGTTTATTGAGCAGGCAAATCAACAGGGGTCATATAGCAAATCAAATTTTGTTAAATCATATTTTTTATATAATACTCTAAGAGATATATTGCATCGGTATTGTACAATTTTATGGTTTGATGAAAATTCTGAAAAATTTAAGCCAATAAAAACACAGAACAATATCAGAATTAATCAAGAAAATTTTTTATTTGATAAATATTTAAATCAAGAAATGCTTAGCGATTCATCTTTAACTGAAAGCATCATACTAAACAGATTAGCGGTAAAATATAATTTAGAAATAAAATAGTTATTCTATAAAGTCTGGCGGGCTAATCATCAACAAATAGGTTACTCAAAAACAGAGATAGATTTTCATATTCTTCTCCTTGACCAAGATAATATTCACTGGAGCTGTTTTGTAAAATTAATTCCCAGTGCAAATGCGCTCCAGTTTTTTTCTTAAGAGTGCTGTCCTTTGTACCGGAATTCCCTGACTTCCCTATTTCTTGCCCTCGGTTAATTCTTGTGCCAATCGTTATGTTTGAATTTATATGTGACAAATGTGCATATATACTAACGGCACGATATCCAGAAATAAGATCGAAACCATGATCAATATACACTGCTTGACCAAGTAATAAATGTTCAAAAATATCTGATGGTGTTCTACCAAGAATTTTAGTATCGTTTAAAACTTCTAATCTAAAATCTGGCCCCATTTCTTGATATCCATGCTCAGCCCGGATAACAACACCATCCGCAACAGAACGTACAGATGTCCCCCAGTTTACATAAAAATCAATACCTCGATGTACACCATGCCTATATGCTCTAGGCGCATTAGGTAGAAGTAGCTGTTTATTGGGAACCTTAGAATTCGCACAAGGAATAAGCAGTTTTATATTATTTAGTTCTAAAATATTAGGAGGGTCATTGGAAATAGAGAATAATGGTGAGATAGGAATCATTTCTGTAGAATTATATTTATTTAATATTTTATATATTGTGGACTCTATTTGGTTTCTATCTAACTCAAGATTTATAATGCTTGAATTATCTGTAGTTGAAAAGTTTTTGATTCGATAGCGCAAAGCATCATCTGCTAGCGAGCTTATAATAACATCCTTTATTTCTGAAGCGATACTTTTTTCAACTGTACCATATAAATATTGATCTATTACTATGGTATTATCATGTTTCATTAGCTGATGTAATGCTTGTTCAAAAGAATTGGGTCCACTTGGAATAGTAATAGTAGCAGAAAACTTATCTTCTGAAAATGTTAAGATAGATATTTTGTTTGTTGTTGATGAAGACGAAATTGATGGAGAAGTTGAACAACTAATAAAGAATAGTATAATTAAGAGATATAATAATTTGTGAAGCTTGATCATTCAGATAAATGATTAATAAGCAAGTCTAATGCATTATTAAATATAGACAGCGGGTGACCACATAAAGATTCAATACAAATTGAACTAAGAATAGATGAGTCTTTATTTCCTTCAAACTCGTATTCAGGAGTTAAGAAGACTTCATAAATTGGTAATGATACAGCGTTGAGACATTCTTTTAATGAATATTCATATCGTGACCATGCCATTGGGGCAATAATAATTCCGTCAGCCCAATTTCTATTACGATGTATTGATGTCATTGTTTTTTCAATTTTATGTGATTGTAGAATTTTTAATGTTATTTCTTCAGGTCTTTTATTCGCTTGTTTTCGCAATCCCTTATTAACCTTATCCAAAGTCACTTGTTCACCAATTTTAATTGATTGTAAGCCTATAAGATTAAGATTAGGACCCTGTATAATTAAAATATTCATAATTATTAATATAGTGGAATCAGATTTCCCATTATATATCCTATTATTATTCCAACAAGTATTGCAACGGTTAAAACTCGAGACTTTACTAACTCTTTCGAGTATCCTTTTTTAATTGCGACAATGCTTACCCCGTGTCCAAGAGCATTGATTAACCAAAAGAAAGGAATAGTCACTATTTTGACTAAAAATGGGCCAATAATTGGGACCATAGCAATTAAGGCCCCAAGACCAGCAAAAACTTGAGTGAACACACCTAGTATTACTGTTGATAGAACCACTATTTTTTGATCTATTCCATAATGTAAAGACACAATAATTCCTGTTGCGATAACCAACCAAAGTACAAGATGAAACTTATACTGTTTGAAAAATCTTTTATTTTTATTCATTAACTATAATTGCCTCAATAGGAAAACCATATACCTCAACTGATGCTTTGATAATACGCTTATTATTATTTTTTTCCACCCAAATTTGGCGAACGCTATTATAATCAATAATATTTTTCATAAAATAATCAGAGTTTTCAATGCCACACTGTTCTTGATCAACTTTTATCAGATCTAAGCGATAATGATCACATAAAACATCTTCATTTGCTATACGAACGCTAATAGTGTCTGACCAAAGAAACCTACCTTTATATGTACACGACTCATGATCAACTTGAAACCATTTTGTGTCTAAATAATCCTTTGTTTCTAATGAAACTCTTGCCAATAATGTAAATATTGTTTGTATGGAATCAGCTCTAGAGACTTTGGTGTCATTAAGAACTAACGCGCTGTCATTAATATTATAAACCCAAGTCAGTTCTTGCGTAAAATCACCCTGTTGAATGCTTTTTGAGTATTTTCTTAGACCAAAGTTGTCTGTATTGTAAAACGTTGAATAGCTATTTTTATGTGGCCATATATAATTTATTAATCCAGTAGACTTAGTATTAAAATGAATTTCACCTTCTTCATTAATTAATTCTACATATGCTATAGGAATCGTCCATAAAGATATATTATAGTTCTCAGAAAATAGAAATGAGCAAAAAAGGCTTATAAATATATATAATTTGGACAAATACATTTATTTATTCTTTCCACTGAAACCAACCCAATAGCCCAAGTATACCTGTTAATGGTATATATATTGGCTGGAGAATGCTCCAAGTAACAAAATGGATCTTTTTAAAAGATACATTTAATTTTATTGATCCAGTATAGAGGACCAAAGCATCACTAATAATTTTTATAAAAAATAAGAATAATAAGATGGAAAGCAGTTCCTTGTTCCATAATGCAACGATTAAAATATTATTAGATATAAATGCTACTATCAAAAAAAATAGAAAAAAAAGATTCGTTTCCCATAAAGAACGTGAGTTAGAAGCCCACCGTACACGTTGATTAATAAATGCTTTAATTGATGGAACGGGAGCTGTATAAACAAAACTTTTTTGATCTATGTTAAAATGAATATCATAATATTTTGATATGGATTGCACCAAATACATATCATCTCCAGAAATAGCTTTTGCTACAGGTTCAAAGCCGCCTATTTTTTCAAATGCCTTTCTTGTGTATGCTATATTCTGACCTGAACCAGACCAACCTTTTTTCCAACCGACAACACCAGCATTTGCAGCCATAATACCAAGAAAATCAAGAGATTGATATTGATTAAAAAATGATTTATTTGATGTGTTAATAGAAGATCTTCCCACAACGATTCCTGTATTATCATCAAAACAATCTACCATACTACGCACCCACCCTTTAGGAACTATGCAGTCACCATCTGTAGATAATATTATTTCACCACTTGTTTTTTTTATTCCACATGTTAATGAATGTTTTTTTGGAGTCATGTCCTCATTCTTTTGATCTAATTGTATCCCTTTTACAAAAGGATATAATTTTGAGAAATTATCAATTATTTGCCAACTACCATCAGTGGATCTATCGCTTACAATCATGATCTCTATTTTTTCTTTTGGATAATCCTGTTCAGTAAGGCTTTTTAGTAGAGGCTGTAGATTTGCTTCTTCATTGCGAGCAGCAACAACAATTGAAACTGTAGGTAGATATTCCCTTGTTTTATATATCTTTAATCGATGCAACCCTATAGTGAAATATATTGTAAACAGGAAATACAAACATAAGCTACCGAATAAAAAGTAGATTAATAGCACTTTAAACAGTTAGAAAAATATTTGCTATTCCTAAATATAGCGACACCCCAAGAATGTCAATGCTCGTTGTTACAAAAGGACCTGTGGCAATAGCAGGGTCAACATCAAGCCGCTGCAATAATAGAGGGACAAAAGAGCCAAATGCGGTAGCTATAAGCATAGATCCTGCTATACCAAGCCCAACAACTAAACCAAGATATGGTGAAATTTCTACAAACTGTATTATTGCAAATAATCCTAATAATAATCCGTATAAAAGGCCAAGAATAATTCCCACGCGAACTTCTTTTAAAATTATTGATAAATTATTTCCAACATTAATACGACCGGTTGCAAGCCCCCTAACAACTAATGTTGATGTTTGCGTTCCAATATTACCACCCATTCCAATGATCACAGGTATAAACGCAGCAAGAGCAAGAGTGTCTTGTAATGTATTATCAAAAAAACCAATTACAAAGGCTGCACAAACACCACCAACCCAACTTGCAAACAACCAAGGGAATCTACTGCTGGCATTATCCCACGATGATTTCATTAGTATTTCTCTGTCTTTACCAGCTCCGGCCATCTGAAAGAAATCTTCTGTTGCCTCTTCTCTAATAACATCAACAATTTCATCCACAGTTACAATACCCAATAGTTGACCCTCTTTATCAACAACAGGTACTGCTAAATAATTATATTGAGAAACAATTCTCGCCACCTCTTCTTGATCTGTTTCAGGGCGTACAGATTGCAAGGAACGAATCATCATATCTTTTAATCTTGTATTCTGAGGCGTTGTTACCAGGTCTCGTAAAGATATAACCCCAACAAGAATATTATCATCATCAATAACATATAAATAAAATACCATCTCAGAAGACTCATGGTCTTGAAGAGCATTAATAGCATCTTTTGCTATCGTGTTTTCGTGAAGAGTAAACACATCTGTATACATTAATGAACCAGCGCTATCATCAGGATAGCCCATGATCTCCTCAAGCTCTTCCTGTTCTTCGCTTTTTAATAAATCTAAAATTGCTTGCGAAGATTCTTCATTAAGGATATTTAAAATAGATGTTTTATCATTTGAAGTGGTGAATTGAATTAATTCAGCAGCATGCTCTGCTGTTTCATTTTCTATAAGCCTCTTTATAATTGATTCATCTAGCTCACCCAGGAATTCACCAGTATGATCGCCAGGTTGCATAATTGAGAATAGTTTATCTTGTTCTATTTCATTGAAAAATCTAAAAAGTAAAGCCAAATCAGCAGGGTGGGTTTTATCTATGAGTTTACCAAGATTTGTATTTGCTTTTCTTCTTATTAATCGTCGAATAGTATCCCGTAGAATATTAATCTCATTACTTATCATTTTTTGACGCATTATTATACCTCAGTCGATTTATTTAAATTATAAAAACCAAATGATAAGCTACAAATTGCTAAAAAAAGAATTAATGGTGATACATGATTATTCCAAAGATAATATGGATTAATTGAATCCGAATAATTTGTTAATATTAATGCGGCCCCATTATTTAAACTGTGAAGCACTAAGCTTGTTACAATTGAGCCAGTTTTCCAGGCAAGATAGCCAAGAATAACTCCTAATAAATAAATTTGTATTATCCAAATAGGGTTCATGTGTATAAAAGCAAAAAACAAACTTGTTACTAATACAGCCCTAGTAATATCTTGCCAGGACTCTTCCAATTTTTTCTGTAAAAACCCACGAAATAGAATTTCCTCACCTAATGGGGCTAATACTACAATGGTAGTAGATAGAAGTAATCCTATTAACGAATAATCAATAATTAGTATATCAGTTAATTGAGCTAATTCTTTTTCTGTCCCAAAAATAAATGATAAAATTCGATCCATTTCATCTACAATTGGTATTAACCCAATTGATATACATATTGCGCTTATAAATATAGGAGCAGATATAAATTTTAGTCGTAGGCTATCTATAATAGGTTCTTTTCTGCTAATTAAAAATAACAGAAGAGGAACTATCATAAATCCTTGCCCTACAAAGAGAGCAATATAGTTATATGTATTTTGGCTATGTTCGTTAGGCTGTACGGTTCCTGCTGCCGCAATAATAGATGCTATTACGAGCGAAGAGAGTACAGAAAAAATGACCACTCCAAATGCTAGTTTGACTGAAACTGTTTGGTTCATATATCAATTCAGGCCCAGGTTTATCCTGTTTTTGAACTTTCATTAATAAAAATTACGGTTATTGGCTTTTAAACGAAAGAAGTTCAGTTTATTTATAATTAACTAGTTGATGAATTAAAACTCCACCAGCAACAGCTGCGTTTAATGAATTTCCAGATCCCCTTGATGGGATAGATAAAAAATATTCAATATGCTTCTTGTTGTTTTCTGAGATTCCATGGCCTTCGCTTCCTATAACCAAAGCCCATTTTTCTTTAACAGCATCAAAACCATCTACAGGGGACCCATTTTGATCACCACCAATAATACAATATTTATTCTTTTTGAACTCCAATAGATCTATGCCCATAAAAATGTTTAATAAAAAATGTGCCCCCATAGCACTACGTACAACTTTAGGGTTAAAGGGATCTGCGCACTCAGCAGATAAAGCAATATTGTTAACTCCAAACCATGCTGCTGTTCGTAATAACGTACCTATGTTTCCAGGATCTGAAACTCTATCCAAGTAAACCCAATTATCTTCCAGGGACTCTTGTATTTTAATATCCTTTGGTAGATGACAAGTTGCTACGATTCCAGCCGGATGAACGGTTTGACAAATTTTATTAATTATTTTTTCATCTAAAAATTCTGTACAAATAT
>Ga0208764_10001289_pt1 | contig 16285 bp, 11 predicted proteins | sample ETNtaG_18_FD_185762 | JGI IMG/M metagenome (GOLD analysis project Ga0208764, IMG submission 185762) | Marine microbial and viral communities from oxygen minimum zone, Eastern Pacific Ocean - ETNP201302SV91 (SPAdes) (version 2) | ecosystem: Environmental > Aquatic > Marine > Oceanic ... | reverse complement strand
ATTATATCAATGAATATGCTCTTACTACTGCATATGATGTTTCAACAGCTTCTTATTCAGGTAATAGTGAAAGATTTTATGTAGGATCTCAAGCTACTAAGCCTAGAGATGTACAATTTAACTTAGATGGAACTAGAATGTTTGTAGTGGATGGCACCGGCGATGATATTAACGAGTATAAATTAACTACAGGTTTTGATGTCTCTACAGCAGCTTTTGTAGATAGTTTTAGCGTATCATCTCAAGATGGAAACCCTTTCAGCATGACTTTTAACCATGATGGAACCAAGATGTTTATGATGGGTTATAATTCGGATAAAGTTCATGAGTATTCATTAGTTAGTCCATTTAATTTGATTGATGTTACAGGGGAGCATGACGGTGATGTTTTAGGAGATGATTCTGATTCTGATAGCGATACTTTAACAGTTGCTTCATTTAGAACAGGTGCTTCTGAAGGTAGTGGTACCGCAGGCACTTTGGGTTCCGCATTAACAGGAACTTATGGTCAATTAACATTAAATGCTAATGGATCTTATACTTATGTAGCAAATCAAAGTGCAGCGGATGATTTAGATGCAGGTGATATTGTAACAGACTCTTTTAATTATACTGTTTCAGATGGAAACGGTGGAACAGATACAGCAACTATAGTTATTACAGTAGTAGGAGTTAACGATAATCCAGCAGCAGTAGATGATACGGACTCGGTTGATGCAAACGAAACAACTACAGCTACTAATGGATCTTCAAAAGATCTTTTAACTGATGACACAGATGCAGATGATGATGATTCCATGGAAATTACAGCTATTCAACCAAGTGGAGGATCTTCTTCAGACGTTTCAAGAGGAAGCTCGTATAATAGTAGTGGTACAGAAGTTACAGGAACATATGGTACTTTAACTATTGGAGCAGATGGATCTTATACTTATGTAGCAGATCAAGATGCAGCAGATAATATAAGTGCCGGATCTAGTGAAACAGATGTTTTTACATATACAATTTGGGATGGAGCAGCAACTGACACAGGAACATTAACCATTACCGTTTCATCAGAAGAAGAAGATACTACGACCGTTGAAAATAAAGAAACCAAAAAAGAAAAAAAAGAACTTAAAAAAGAAAAAAAAGAATTAAAAAAACAAAGGAAAAAAATTAAAAAAACAAAAAGACTTATTCTAAAAGAATTTAAACTATCCAAATCATTAATAAAAAGAAGCGCTGAATTTAACCAAGGTTTAAAACTTGTAGACTTAGTTGCTGAAAGTGGATCTATAGAAATTAAAGAAGATATAAATAAACTTAAAACTAAATTTACTGACAAGAGCTTAAAAGTTAAATTTAAAGTTTTTAACGACGAAGGTAAAGAGGTTCAAAAATACTATGGAGAAATGTTAGATGGAACTAAGTTACCAGAATGGATTGAAGTTGATCCAAAAACAGGAAAAACCAAAACAAATATCCCAAAAGGTGAAAAGTTAGTTGAATTTAAAATTATTGCTGTGGATGTAGACAATAATAAAAAACAGGTTACTGTTGTTATTGATCCTGAGAAAATTGCAAAAGATAAAGAAATATTAAAAGAATCAAGAAAAACAGCAAAAGCAAAAATCATGATTAACAAAGATGGATCGATAAAATTAAAATCTGTTAATAAAGATGGATCTGTAAACAAAACAACTACCGACGCAATTAATGAAAATAAAGATTTTCAAGATATTGTGAAAAAAGTTAAGCCTAACGAATTTTTAAAATTAGAGCCAAGCTTGAGAAACAATGACTTTGTAGTTGAACTGTCAGAAGAAATTAAAGTAAACATTGAAAATCTTAAAGTAGTTTTGAAAGATGGTAAAGCAATACCAAACTGGATTAAATTTAATTCAGTTAGTGGTGAAATTATTGCTAATCCTCCGGAAAATGTAGAAAAAATAGAACTTAAAATTATTATTGAAAATGAAAATGGAGAAATAACAGTTAAAGATGTTGAAATTGATTTTTCAGATGCAAATCAAAAAACAACGGAAAAATTATTAGATAACGATACAAAGTTTATGCCTTTAAGTGATCAATTATTAAAAGAACAAGCCAATTTAGATAATTACGGTTCTCAAATAATAAATAATTTATAAGATATAATTTTTTTAAAACGTGAGAACTTTACTTATTATAATATTATTTATTTTTGCAAAATCTGCTTTTGCTGACACTACCGAAGTAGAAGTAAGAGAAGCACGAACATTGGTTACTGCAACGGAAAAAGTTTCTATTTCAAGCGAAATAGCTGCGCGTGTTGAAAAAATAAATTTTTTAATGGGAGATGCATTTAAAAAGGGAGATGTATTAATTAGTTTTGACTGCAAGTTATACAAAGCTCAATTAGATGTAATTAAAGCTGATCACAAAAGTGCAAAAATACAATTAAAAAACGATAAAGAACTTTTAGACATGAGATCAATTGGTGAACTTCAATATCAATTATCAGAGTCTGGATTTAAAAAAGCAGAAGCAGAATTGTCAATTGCAAAACTTAATGTTGAAAGATGTAATATCCTTGCACCATATAATGGCAAGGTAATGGATGTTTATACAAATGTTTTTACAAGCATTGAACAAAGACAACCATTGATGGACATAGTAGGCGATGGATTATTAGAAGCAGCCGTTGTTGTTCCAAGTAAATGGTTGAAGTGGTTAAAGAAAGGTCATCCTGTGAAAATTATTATTGATGAAACAGGAGAAGTTCTTGATGCAAAAGTAATTAGTTTAGGTGCTGCAGTAGATGCGGTAAGTCAAACAATAGAATTAAAAGCTCAGTTTAATGAAAAATATGAGAGTTTAATTCCTGGAATGAGTGGGATTGTTAAATTTTGAGCGAAGATAAAAACATAAAAATAGCAAGATTAATAGGACTTGAAAAGAAAGCTAGAGAAGCCAGAGACAAAGACGAATTAAATTTTTTAGTAGTTAATGAAACAAGAGAAATCATTAATTATACAAACTCTTTTTTATTTCTTAAATCTCCAACTGACAAATACCATGTAAATGCAATTTCTGACCTTGCAACAGTTGATAGAACAGCACCACTTGTAACTTTTGTTGAAGATGTAATGAATGACAAATCTTTTAAAGATTTAAAAGAAATTGAATTAATTGATTTAGAACAATTTACAAAAGCTATGGAAAGAAAAAAACCAAATAATATTCCCCAATATTTGTTATGTGTTCCAATTTTTTCTCCACAAAAAGGTCTACAAGGATATTTAATTTTATCTAGAAATGATCCATTTAAAGAAAATGAAAATGAATTACTAAGGCATTTATCAAGAACTTATGGGCATGCCTATAATACATTTTTATCTAATTATTCAATTAAGAATTTCTTAAACAAAAATTTTTCAGGCAGAAAACGATGGATCGTAATTGGTATAGTAACTTTAATATTTATTTTCCCAATTCGAATGACGAGTACAGCGCCAGTTGAAGTTGTTGCTAAAAATCCTTACCTAGTAACTTCTCCTTTCGATGGTGTTGTTAAAAAAATTATTGCAAGCAATAACGATAAAGTAAAATCAGGAGATTTATTGGTTATTTTAGAAGATGCTGATTTATTAAATGATTTTAATCTAGCAAAACAATCATTACGTCTTGCAGAGACAGAGTTACTTAGAAGTAGACAGTCTTCTTTTACAGACAATGAAGAAAAGTCAAGATTAGCTGAACTTGTTGCACGAGTAGATTTAAAAAAAGCAGAACTTCAATCAGCACAACAAAAATTGAAAAATTCGAAAATTTATTCAGAACAAAAGGGAGTAGCAATCGTTGATAGAAAATTAGATTGGCAAGGAAGGCCAGTTGCCGTAGGTGAAAAAATATTAACTATTGCAGATCCAAAAGAAATTGAATTTTTAATTTGGTTACCCGTTAAAGACTCTATAGTTATAAAAGAACAATCTAAAGTAAGAGCTTTTTTAGATGTTAATCCTATTAGCCCATATAAAGGAAAACTTTTAAGATCAACTTATGAACCAGAATTATCTCCAGAAGAAGTTTTATCTTATAAATTAGTTTCAAGTTTTGAAGGAAATAAAAAAATACCAAGAATTGGTCTTAGAGGAACTGCAAAAGTATATGGTTCTAGAGTAATGCTATTTTATTATTTATTTAGAAAACCCATCACATTTGTTCGACAACTTATTGGCATATGATCATTCCGTACTTAAGAGAAGATTTAGAAATATTTAGAGGCAATAGTAGGGAAGACGGATCTCCAGCCTGGTTGCTGTATGATGCCTTAAGGAATAAATATTTTACTTTAGGTCTTACTGCTTTTCGATTGATAAAAAATTGGAGGGCAGGTGAAGACATCAAGTCATTCGAGAAAAAAATTAATCAAGAAGGAATTGAAACAAACAGTGAAGAAATCAAAAGTTTTGTAAATTTTCTTCAGCTAAATAATTTAATTGTTCAACCAAGAGGTCAAAGTACAAATTTACTTTTACAACAGAAAAATTCTCAAAAAAAAAATTGGCTATATTTTTTAATTCACAGTTACTTATTTTTCAAAATTCCATTAATTAAACCAGATGAATGGTTAGGAAGAACGCTCAAGTATGTAAGAGCGCTTGGGTCAAGAAAATATAGAAACATTATTTATATTTTAGGTTTTGTTGGAATTTGTCTTGTTATTCAGCAATTTGAAACTTTTTTAAATACATTTATGTATTTTTTCTCTTTTAAGGGTTTAATGCTTTATCTTGTTACTTTAATTTTTGTAAAATCATTACATGAACTAGGACACGGTTATATTGCAAAATATTTTGGTTGTAGAGTTTCTGCAATTGGAATTGCATTTTTAGTATTTTTTCCATTTTTATATACAGACACAACCGATGCATGGCGTCTTAGAAATCATAGAGAAAGATTAATTATAAATTTTGCAGGTATCTTAACTGAACTTCATTTAGCTTTGATTGCGACTTTCCTTTGGGCAATATTGCCTGATGGTAGTTTAAAAAGTGTTACCTTTTTTATTGCTACGACAAGTTGGATTTCTTCTTTAGCAATTAACGTAAGTCCATTTATGAGATTTGATGGTTATTATGTTTTTGCTGATTGGTTAAAAGCAGAAAACTTACAGCCAAGATCTTTTGCTCTTGCAAGATGGCAGCTAAGAGAAATATTATTTGGATTAAATCATGCACCACCAGAAGAATTAAATCCTTCAAGGCGTTGGACTTTTATTTTGTACGCTTGGCTTACATGGATCTATAGATTTTTTATATTTTTAGGAATTGCATTTCTAGTTTATCATCTAGCTTTTAAAGTTTTAGGAATTCTATTATTTGTAATTGAAATATACTGGTTTATTTTAAAACCTATCATTAATGAAATAAAAAATTGGTCTAACTTAAGATCTGAAATTAAATTAAATAAACAAACAAAAAGACTTTATATTATTTTAACAGTTTTAATCTTGGGTTTGTTATTACCATGGAAATCATCACTAAAGATTCCAGCAGTTTATGTTTCGGAACAATATTCAAAAATTTATTCGCCTTATCCTGCGCAAGTTAAAGAAATTTTTGTAAAAAAAGATGAAATAGTTAAAAAAAATCAAGAATTAGTAAAATTATACTCACCAGAATTAGATTTAAATATCAGCAGCATTAGAAGAAAAATTCAATTAACTAAAACAAAAATAAAAGGTCTAAGCAGATCAGCAGGTAACTTAGATCAATACATGACACTGCAACAAAGTTTAATTGTATTACAGACAGAGCTTGATGGATTAAATAAAGTCCAGTCCAGATTGTTAATCAAGTCCCCTGTTGATGGAAAGATTAAAAATTTTGGTAACTTATCAATTAATCAATGGGTCAGTAATTTGGATGAATTGATGGGAATTGTAAAATATGGAACTGGAAGTGTAGTTGGCTTTGTAAAGGAAGGTCAAATAGACAGATTTAAGATAAAAGAATACGCGGTATTTATCCCTTTTGATGGCCAGCATTCTAAAGTTAAATTGATTTCACAAGACCTTGATCTTTCATCTATATCAGTCCTTCCTTATCCTGCATTATCTTCAAATTATGGCGGACCTATTGCAACTAGAGCCTTTGTGTCTGGTGAATATGAAAATAGACCAGAAACGGCATACTATCAGGCAACGTTTAAATTAAGTGAAAAAAATTCATCAATTAAGTGGCAACTACCAGGATATGTTCATGTTAAAGGATATCGATATAGTCCTTTCATTAAATTTATTAAAAATGTATTTTCTTTATTAATTAGAGAAAGCAGCATTTAAAAAAATGTTTTTTAAATCAAAAAACCCAGAACCAGTAAAAGAAGATTCAAGAATACAAGATTTAAAAATAATTACTCAAATGAATCAGGATTTGGCAACAACTCTTGATTTAAATGAAACGCTTCAAAATGCTTTAGAGGTAATCATTAAAAGAATAAACGCTCAAGCAGCAAACATTTTTTTAATTGAAGAAAAAAAACAAGTATTCCAATGCATAGCTTCAAAGCACCAAGCTTACCTTGATGAATATGAAATACCTTTGACACAAGGCGTGATGGGTAAAGCAGTATTACAAAAAAAATGTATTAGGGTAGGAGATGTTAGAAAAGATGTAAGAGAAATTGCTGAGTTTTATTTTGATTTGGACAATAAAACAAATTTTACTACATACTCTGTTTTGTGTGCACCTCTTATTGCAGCTAATGAATGCATTGGAGTTATCCATTGTCTAAATAAAAAAACAACTAACAAACTCTTTGAAGAAAGTGACAGAAAGCTTTTAGAAACTCTTTCAGCACCGGCTGCACTTGCAATTAGAAATGCGCGTATGGCTAAAGAACTTGTTGATAAAAATAGAATGCAAAAAGAAATAGAAATAGTTGGTGAAATTCAAAAAACTTTGCTTTCACAAAATAAAAAAGATCCTTTTCCTATTTCAGGAATTAATATTCCAGCAAAGGTAGTGTCCGGAGACTTTTATAATTTTTCAGACCTAGGTGATGGAAGATTTGGTTTTGGAGTTGCAGATGTATCGGGAAAAGGAATTAAGTCATCTTTACTTATGTCAAAAGCTTCTAGTCTTTATAGATGTTTAAGTAAAACAATGTTTTCTGCGGCAGAATTATTAAACCTATTGAATACTGAAATATGTGAAACAGCTGCACGAGGAATGTTTGTTACAATGCTTATTGGGATCTACGATAGTAATAAAAAAGAATTACTACTTGCAAACGCTGGACATGAACCACCATTAATTTATTCAAGAGATGGAAATTTTTCTAATTATTCTGAAGCTGGCCCACCATTAGGTATAATGTCAAAAATAAAATATAAAGAAACGACAATACCCTTTAAAGAAAGTTCGATGTATATTTTTACAGATGGAATAACTGAAATTAAAGATCCGAATGGAGAAATGCTTGGCGCTGAAGGTTTTCAAAACTATATTAAAAAATTTCAATCAACACCTAACAATGAAAGACTTAAAGCAATTGTTGAAGATATAGTTAAATCTGGAAAAATTCAGAAAGATGATTTAACAATTGTGGTAATTGACGGAAAATAAAATGGATAGCATCCCAAAGATAATGATTTTTTTTGCAATTATAATAAGTTGTATTCTTTATTGGACATCCGCAAATGTTTGTAAATATAATTTTGCTGTGGAAAAAAGAACTGAAGTTTTAAATATTGTAACTGAAGAGATTGATCCATCACTAGGCAATGCCAAATATTATTTTTATAAAGAATTGAATTGTAACAATGTTAATTTAGATTGGGACATAGAAAGAGTTATAGAAAATTTAAGAACTTTATCTGTGTTGGCGTACCAAGAACTTAATACAGATATAAAAGGAAATCCAAATTAATAAAAAAACATAAATTTTTTCAAAATTTATTAATATAAAGTCCCATTAAACCAAATTAGGTTAAAAGGTTGATTCTACCTAATATAGGTTGTACTATAACCAATACAGGGAAAAATTTACCTACTATGAGTAATAATAAAACTAAAGTGAGCGACATAAACAAAGTAATTTCATTTGAAAAAATTTCAAATGAAACAGCAAAGGGAGAGCCAATTTTCTCTAAAGGACTTTATCATTGGATAATGTTCGTTATTGATTTCTATTCTAGAGTTAGAAGCACATTAAAAATGGACATAGAATCATTTGTAATACTTCAAGTAGTGGTTAGCCATAATCTTTATGAACTAAATAAAACAGGTTCAAAAACTTATTCCGAAGTTGAATATGAAATAACAAATATAAGAGAAAATCATAAAAATAGAAAATTAACATTTGCAAGTATTGCTGAAGTTCTTCAGCTTCCTAGGGAAACAGTAAGAAGGAAAGTGTTACAGTTATGTAAAATAAAAATTTTACAATTTAATTCAACAGAGGGAATTAAATTAGGTCCGGACTATAAAACAATTTATAAAGAATTTGTTACTCAAACAACTACAGACATTAGTATTTTAATTAAAAAGTGGAAAAATAGTGGTGCATTACAAAAATTATTGGAAATGGATAAAAAATAATGAATAAATTATTTTATGCGTTGTATGATTTGGCAAACTCAGCCTACAGCATAATTATAATTACATTTATTACTTCAGCGTACTTTGCAAAACAAATAGTAGGTGATCCACAAATAGGCGCAGCTTACTGGCAATGGACAGCAGGTGCGTGTGGAATTGCAGTTGCATTATCAGGACCATATCTTGGCGCAATGGCAGATAAAAAACCTAAAGGCAAAATAAATTATTTAGAAAGATTTACTATTCTTTGCATCGTAACAACTTGTTTGTTCTGGTTTGCAAAACCAAACTCAAATTATATTTTTTATACTTTATTTATTTTTTTTATTTCAAATTATTTCTATGAAGCTGCATCAATTTTTTATAATTCTTTATTAAAAAAATGTTCCGATGAAAATAATATTGGAAAAACATCAGGCTTTAGTTTTGCTTTAGGTTACATTGGTTGTGTGCCAATGATTTTAATTTCTTTATATTTATTTGTATTGCCAGAACAAGTTCCTTTCGGATTAGATAAAAGTAATTTTGAAAATATAAGATTCATTCCTTTCATTGTTGCAATTTGGTTTTTAATTTTTTCATTACCAATGATATATTATTTTAAAAATAAAATTTCTTATGAGGATAATGTAGATGAAACCCCCACATCAAAAAAAATTATTGAAATTATTTGGAAAAATAAATTTACTACTACAGGTAAATTTCTTTTAGCAAGAATGATATACTCCGATGCGCTAATTGTTTTAATTGCTGGTGGTGGTGTTTACGCTTCTGGAGTTTTTAATTATACTTCAGGTGAATTATTAAAACTTGCAATAGTTGCTAACATAGTTGCGTTCATCGGAGTAATGATAGGTGGATACTTAAATGATAAATATTCTTCTAAAAATATTATTTTAGTTTGTATTGCTGTATTAACTCTAACTGTTTTTTATGGATCAATGATTGCTCAAACAAAAAGTGAATTTTTTTATAACGTTATGGTAATTTCATTGTTTATAGGATCTATACAAAGCGCTAGTCGTGTTATGATGACAAAATTATTAGAAACAAATGATTTAGGAAAAGGTTTTGGCCTTTTTAGTTTCTCTGGTCGTATCACTGCTTTTGCCGGACCATTGTTAGTTGGAACTATGACATATATGTTTTCACAAAGAGTTGGTCTGTTATCTATCTCAATATTTTTTTTTATTGGTTTTTTATTAATGATGTCTGTAAAAAATGTTTAACTATGTAAAAAAAGTTTTTTTATTTAAAATTCTATTAAAAATTGTAAAATTATAAAAAAATAGGTAAGAATTTGGAAAATTTCAGTACAACCAATGGTTTTTTTAAAATTTTAATAAATAAATTTGTAATTTAAATTTATATAAAAAAAAAATTTAGCATTAATTAGATACTCTAACACAAAAAATATTTACTCTAACACAAAAATAAATTTTAAATTGAAAAATAAAAAAACGTTGATTTTATTAGCTTTTTTAGTTTTTTAATTTTTTTATTTACTCTAACACAAATTAAATAATTGAATTGTGTTAGAGTTTTTCTTATTTGTGTTAGAGTTTAGAAAAAATTTTAATTATTTTGTTTTTTTTTTACAATTTCGCTAAATTGAAATAAGTATTGATTTTATTGACTTTTTTACAATTTTTATTTATTTTGACCCAATGTGAGCACACAACTATAGATTATGTGTTAGACTTTTTTTGAATTTGTGTTAGAGATTCGTATGTTTGTGTTAGAGAAATAAAAAAATATATTTATGAGTGATGAAGATAATAAAGAAATAAATAAAGAGGAAGATTCTAAAACGGGAGAAAATCAATCGGAGGGTGTAAATACACCTGCTGACGATGCTCCTGTTGATGACAATGCTCAACAAAATCAGAATCAGGATGAAAAACAACCTGAAAGTGAAAATATTCAAGCTAATGATGTAGCTTCAACATCTTCCGAACAGCCCAGTACAGAAACTTCTGAAAATTCGGAAACTAAAACAGAAGATAAGAAAGAACACGAGGTAATTCATAAAAAAGATGGAAGATTACACATATATGTAAGGCAGGATAAGTATAAAGGGGAATTAAAATCAAAAAATTGGGTAGGAAGACTTTATATTGATGGAAAACAAAAAATTTCATCATCAGGAACACCTAATCTTGAAGAAGCAATACCTATTTTAGAAAAATGGTTTGATGATGTTCAGTCAAATAAAGGAAAAGAAGAAACTGTACCAGAAGAAACTCAAGTTAGTACAAGTGAACAATCGTCTGTTTCACAAGAACAAGTTACACCTCAGGTAACTTCGACTCCTCCAGTAGCAGAAGCAACATCAATTGAAAAAACATCTGAGCCAGTTGCAGTAAAAACCGTAACCGCACCAATAGAAGAAACTAAAACTGAAGAGCCAAAAAATGTAATGGGTGGAATGCTCAATAAACTAAAAGCTTTTAAATTTAAAAAACCATCATTTGGCGGTGGAGATAAAGCAGCAAACATATCTGCAAAAGGCAAAATTGATTTTAAAGGTAAGCTAGAAGGGTTTTTTAAATCAAGATTAGGAAAATCAACTGCACAAGGAGAAGAAATTGTAGGAGTAGAAATTACAAACAAAGAAATAAGACTGTCACAAATTTCAAGCAACAAAGCAAACCAATGGGTTTTAGAAAACTTTTTTATACACAAAGTAGATTTGCCTGAAGATGCAACAGTATTGGATAATGCAGATAAATTAGGGGGAGAGTTATCAGTTGCTTTGCAAAAAGCAAAAATTAAAACACCTAATGCTGCAATCGCAATTCCAGTAACTAGTGCAATTATAAGAGTGGTAACAGCTCCTTTGATGAAAGAAGAAGAGTTACAAAAAGCAATAGAAACAAATTCTCTTTGGGAAAACTTAGTTCAATTAACAGATAATCTTGATGATTATTCAATATTTCACCAAGTAATAAACAGAAACCAAAAAGAAAATACTATGGATATATTATTTGTTGCTTCAAAACTTTCAGATATCAATAGTTATACTTCAATAATTAAATCTGGCGGACTTAATCCAGTCATTATAGATGTAAAATGCTTTGCATTAAAATCTGCCGTAGATCAAATTAATCAAATCTCAAGAAAAACAGAAGATGCAAATTTAACTGCTGTGTTAGAGTTTGGATTGGATGAAAATTATTTGATGATTTTATATGATAATAATCCAATAATTACTGATATTTTTTTAAGAGGCCAGGACAGAAAAATACTATTCGATTCACAGAACCAAGAAGAGATGGAAAGCTTAGTTAGAAGGTACACTACTCAAGTAAAACAAGCAGTTCAAGATTTTGAAACTAAATATGAAAAAAGAATAAGAAATATTAAAGTTGTATCTGATTTAAATAATTTAGATAATTATTTATCTCATTTTAGAAAAAATCTTGTTAATATTGGTTTTACGCCTTTTGATCCTGTCGATGGACTAAAAATTCCACAACAAATTGAAGAGAGGATAAATATGCCTAATAAATCATACCTTTCTACAGTTGTTGGACTTGCCTTTAGAAAGCTCGATGTATTCGGTTATTACAAATTTGTTACCGCAGTAAAAAATATAAACTTACTACCTGATAGACAGGGAATGTTTAAGAAAAAGAAAATGAAAGCAATTTCAAATTTTGCATTTAAAGGAGTAGCTGGAGGAATAGCTGCAATATATCTGATTTTGTTTGGCTTATCTTTTTGGAATATTCATTCATACAATAAAAAATTAGAAAACTATGCACAGGTAAAATTACTTAACGAAACAAAAGGTAAAGAATTCAAAATAAAAGCTAAAGAATTAAAATTAATAACTACCGCTTTAAAACTAAGCAACAGCCTTACTTCTAATAAAGATTTAAGCTATAGAATTCTGGCACAAATAGCATCAAGCGTGCCAAAAAGAGTTAAATTTAATTCTGTAGATTATAACGGAAAAAGAAATGTTGTTATTCAAGGCATTGCAGCAAGCGACCAAGACATATTAAGATTTATTGAAAATTTAGGAAATCAAAAGTTAATTGAACAAGCTTCTTTGTCTTCAATGAAATTGCCATCTTATAAATCAGGCCAAGTAACAATGAAAGGTTTTAGGGTTTTTGTAAAAATAGATCCTAATGCAAAAGGATAAAAAATGGATTTAAAAAATTTAAAAATTGAAGATTTAAAACCTTTGATAATGCAATATGCTGATAAGAAAACTTTAATTAAAATAGGAATATCAGCAGGTGCAGTAATATTTTTTTTAATTATTTATTACGCAATTTTAAATCCAATAGTTAACAAAAAAAAATTACAGTTAACAAAAATGAATGAAATGACAGCAGAAACTACAGAATTTGAAAATAATATTGCTACTATAAAAGTAAAAATTAAACAACTTACTCCAAAATATAAAAATTACTCAACTTTATTCCATTCAAGAGCAGAAGTAGAAGGTCTATATGAAACATTGAGCTACTATGCCGGAATAAATGGATTAGTGATTTCAAAAATAGAAAAGAAAGACATTAAGGAAGTTAGCAAGACCGCTGCATTGGCTAAGGCAGAAGGAAAAAAGGCAGAAGCATCCAAAGCCAAGGTAAAGAAAAAACAGGATGTAGCCTACTACACAATACCAGTAACTTTCGAGATAAATGGCAATTTTTTAGGCTATATAAAGTTTAAGAGAGCGTTATCTCTATCACAAAAAATGTTAAACTTTGACAAGGAGTCTATCAAGGTGGTACAAGGAGATTCAACTGGGGCGATAAAAGTCAGTGGAATACTAACTATAGTGGGGCTTACAGATGAATTTTTTTAAAAGAACATTAATATTACTATTATCTTTTTTATTATTAAGTAACGTATATGCGGACAATCACGATAATACGGAAAAAAATATTCTCGAAAAAGCTAAAGAGATAAATCAGAAAGTTAAAGAAAAGCAATTAGGTAAAACTAAAGCATCACCAGAAGAGCCACTTCCGCTTAATGATCCTTTTGCGGGAGATGAGTCTTTAGGACAAGGAGGTGCATCAGTGTCTCTGGTTACTGGATCTAGTGAAGATGTAAAAAAAGCTAGTTTATATAATTTTAAACTTATCGGAATTATGACAGGCGAATATGAAAGCTATGTATCATTAATAAATTCATCAGGGGAAATTATTTCATTACAAATGAATGAAGAGTTAAGCCCAGGTATTAAACTTATAGCTTTACAACCAGATAAAGCTGTATTTGAAAAGGGAATAGATTCATACCTGCATATTAATTTTAAAAATCAAATCAAAGAAACATCGGATCCATTTTAATGAAATTTCAATCTATTAAATTATTAGCGCTATTTCCTTTGCTACTTTTATTATTAAGTGGTTGTGAAACATTTAAAGTTGGAAAAAAAACAATAAAAACATTTAAGCATAATACACCTTTAATTAAGCAAGATGTAAAAACTTTAGGAAAAAAAGAACTAGAAAAAAGTGCAGAAATGGGGCCAACACCAATAGAAGGTGATGTAAAAAAATTAAAAAAGAGAAAACAAATATCTTCAGTTAAAGAAAAAAATTATTTGTTGATACCTGAAGAATATATGCTTCTAAAACAAAAAGTTACATTTAAATTCCAAAATCTAGATTATAGAGAAGCCATGGGTTTGATGGCTAAAATAGGAGACGTAAATATTTTAGTTGGTGAAGAAGTTGCGGGATCAATAACAGCAGAACTTTCAGATGTACCTTGGGATAAAGCATTTAATGCATTATTAGATATGAAAAATTTTGCTGCAGACATTGATGTTGGAAGTAATATAATAAGAGTGCATTCCCCATCTACTTTGACTTCGCAAGAGAGTTATAAATCTGCAAGAGCTTCTGCAGTTAGAAAAAAAGTAGAACTTGAAAACTCGGTTGAACCTATTATTTCAGAAATATTTAGATTATACTATATTACACCAGCCGAGGCAAAAGCCACTATTACTGAATTATTTACAGCAATAGGTGAAGGAACATCTTTTTCACCAATACAAGTTACAGAAGAAAAAACAACAAGATCTGTTATTGTTAGAGGAAAAGCAAAAGATTTAGACGTAGTAGATAAAGTTATTAGAGAAATTGATGTTAGAACAAAACAAGTTTTAATCGAAGCATTTATTGTTGAAGCATCTTCCACATTTGAAAAAGCCTTAGGAAGTAAACTTGGTGGCGCTTATACAAGAAGAGGAACAAGAGCAGGCGGTACAATTGGAGGAAGCTCAGTTGGAGCACCTACAGGTACTGGAGCCAGCATAGACTCATCTACTGCAGCCATAAGTTCAGCTGGCAGTGGTGGAACAGACAGTCTTTATAGCTTTAATGCAGTTGGAGCAACAAGTGGTATTGGAGTGTTAAGGAAAACAGGATCAGCCGTATTAAAGGTTCAATTAGAAGCTTTAGAGTCTGAAGGACTTGGAAAAACAATTTCTAATCCAAAATTATTTACTCTAGATAATCAAATGGCTTCTATTACCCAAGGGGTACAAATACCTGTAGCAGGAAGTGGTGATACTCCTCCATCGTTTGTGGATGCAGCTCTTAAGTTAACAGTTACACCAAGTATTATTGGTGATGGAAATGTACTTTTACAGGTTCAGGTGAACAACGATACTCCAGACAGAACAAATCCAGGAGCAGTTGGAATTAATAAAATGGAGATAAACACTAAACTTTTAATAGCAGATGGAGATATAGTAGTTATTGGTGGTATTAAAAGTAATGCAATAAGTAATTCAAGACAAGGTGTACCTGGGGCCAGCAAATTACCATTTGTAGGAAAGCTCTTTGAAGGAACACAAAATTCAGATACAATGAATGAACTTTTAGTGTTTATTGCACCAAGGATTTTGTAATGCTTAAAATTAGTAGAGAAAGTGAAATAAACCTTATTAATGTATTGATTGATCATGACATTATATCAGGAAAAGATTTACCAAATATAAAGAAATTAAGTAGTGAAGGCAAAAAATCTCAGATAGATGCTGTTTTTGAACTTAAGTTAACTGATGAAAATAAAATTTTAGATGTTTTAGTTAAAGAACAAAATCTAGAAGTTGTAGATTTAACAAAAGTTCAAATTAGCGATGAAATAAAAACAGTACTTCCTTCAAATTACATAAATATGAATTTTGTTGCACCATTCAAAGTAGATGGCAAAACTCTTCATATTGCAATTTCAGATAGTTCAAAACTTGGTTTAATGAGAAATTTAAAAGCTATTACAAAAAAAAATATTGAATTACACGCTGCTAAAGTTTCACAAATTTCTGATTTTATTGAAAAACTATTAAGTCAAAGTGGAGATATAACTACTGCAAAAATTAGAGAAGAAAATGTAGCAAAAGAAAAAACTAAAACTTTTGATTCTGATTTGGGTGATGCAGGAGAGGTTCTTGAAAAACCACCCGAAGAAGATATTGAAGCGTTAGAAAATGAGTCCGAAGTTATAAAGTTCAGTACAGCTGTTGTAGCTGATGCAATTAAATCAGGTGTTAGTGATATTCATATTGAACCATATAGATTTAGTTCAAGAGTTCGTTATCGTCTAGATGGTATGTTGACAGAACAAGAGCAGTATAGGAAATTTCTTCATGATAATTATGGAGCAGTAGTAACTCGATTTAAGATAATGGGTAAATTAGATATTGCCGAAAGAAGACTACCTCAAGATGGAGCAATAAA
>Ga0208764_10001287_pt1 | contig 16295 bp, 21 predicted proteins | sample ETNtaG_18_FD_185762 | JGI IMG/M metagenome (GOLD analysis project Ga0208764, IMG submission 185762) | Marine microbial and viral communities from oxygen minimum zone, Eastern Pacific Ocean - ETNP201302SV91 (SPAdes) (version 2) | ecosystem: Environmental > Aquatic > Marine > Oceanic ... | reverse complement strand
AAATATTTAAGGGAATCATTTCCTGTCGCTTTGACTATTTCCTCTAATACTGCAGTACCCTTGCCTTGGCTTCTTCCAACTAATCCAATGCTGTACCCCAATTTTGCTAACTCAAATGCAGTTTGTTTGCCTATGCCATCAGTTGCGCCAGTAATTATGCAATTTTTATTCATCAAGGATTCTGTCCATTGTTAAATAAAAAACCCCACAAAAGTGGGGTTTTTTCTAATAATTAACATTATTATTTAAATCAAACCTTAACTAATCCTCTATTTACTAGATCATTTAAGCAATCATTAAATACTTTTTTACTCTCCGCTGGTTCAAATCCATCTAATGCATCATCTAATTTTTTTGAACATTTAAGTTTCACATCAAGCATCTCTCCAGTTTCCTCATCCTGAAGTTTGTAATTCTTTGTTTGACTAATAACTGTCTCCCCTTTACCAAACTTCCCACTTGATAACTTTTTTTCGAGTGATAGCATATCATATATGTAGAAATCGTATTTTTCTCCATTTGTAATAGTTTTTCTTTTAGTCAGTTTTATGTCATCATATATCTCATCGTCAAACATGCTTTTATCTTCCTCATTTATTGCTTCTAATAATAGATCGAATCGATAAAAATAAACCAACAATTAAACAAAAAAAATAGAAATTTGCATTTATATGGAAAAAAAGTTGGTTTTTGAATCAATCAAATCATTTATTTTAATTCTATCTTAATTTGAAAATAATATTTAAACATGTTTTAACCCATCGTTTTCACGATCAATAATATAGCGACCACTATCAAGATCGATCCAATTGAACGGTCAATCACAACTCCATTCATTCTGATTTTTTCTATCAAAGAAGTACCTGCTAGCATCAAAGCCACCAATACATACCAAGTAGTGTCAATGATTCCAGCCATGATAGCGATGATTAAACGATCAGCAATGCTCATGTCAGTTTTGATAAATTGACTAAATATTGCTACAAAGAAGATCAGGATCTTTGGATTGAAGAATGCGATCATGAACCCTTCTATAAATCCCCTACCACCACTACCTTCATAATCTTCAGATGTTTTTGCAGGTTTATGAACGATCATATTATAGGCAAGCCATATAAGGACTAATGCACCAGTGACCTGTATGGTTTGAAAATAGTTTTCATTACTAAGAATTATAGAGGACAAACCCATTACAGCAATAAAGGCATAAATACTTAAGCCAATCCCATGACCTATTCCGGTCATGACTCCTTGTAATCGTCCACCAGAAATAGTGTTTCTAATTACTACAACTAAACTAGGACCAGGTGATATTGCTCCCATCGCACAAACAAAGGACAAAACTATAAGTGATTTGATATCCATTTAATTCAGTTTTATCATCATGCTCAATTTGTAAAAAGTCGTCCAGTTTGAATATTCCAAAGTTTTAAATAATAACTATTTGGATCAGCGATGAGTTCATCATGCTCCCCCTCTTCAATGATCTTACCTTGATTTAATACAAAAATATTCTTGCAATTCCTTATTGTAGATAGTCTATGTGCAATGATTATTGATGTTCTTTCTTTTATGATCTCAAATATCGCTCTCTGTATCAATTGCTCTGTTTTATTATCAACAGAAGAAGTAGCCTCATCAAAAATGATGATATCTGGTTTTCTCATTAATGTTCGAGCGATGGATATTCTTTGTCTTTGACCTCCAGATAAGATCTGTCCACGCTCTCCTACAATGGTCTCTAATCCCTGCGGCAATTTTTCAATAAACTCTTTACATTGACTTTGTTCAATTGTTTTCTCTATGTCCTCCACCCTAGCATCTTCGACACCATAGGTAATATTGTCAATTATGCTTGCATTAAAAAGAAACGATTCTTGGCTAACAATTCCTACTTTCTCCCTTAAAAACTTGATATCTAAATCAGATATAGAATGGTCACCAATATAAATATCACCTCCATTTGGTTCATATAATCTGAGAAGTAGTTTTGCAATAGTTGTTTTCCCAGAACCTGTATCTCCAACTAAACCGATGGATGAACCATACGGTATGCTCAAATTTAATTTTTCAAACAATGGGGTGGCTGGATCATAGCCAAAAGACATGTCTTTGAACCGTATGTCATAATCCATGGACTTTGGGCTAATGGAGTTGGGTTTATTTTTTATTCTTATTTGAGACTCTAGCATTGTAAATATTCTATTGCATGACGCCATCGACCGTTCAAAATCATCTATTAATACAGACAAAGATGTAAATGGCCATAGAAATCGTTGAGTTAAAAATACAAGGACACTGTAAGAGCCCACTTCTAAGGTTCCATTCAAGGCCATGTAACTACCTATCAACATCGTACCAAGAAACCCTGCCAGCACACCCATTCTTATTAGTGGGTTGAAAGCACTACTTATGGCAATGGCATTAATATTTTCTTGTTGATATTCTTTGCTTCTTTCACCCAGATTAACCTTTTCTATCTCAAAGGTCATAAAACTTTTTATAACCTTAATACCCATGAGATTATTTACTATGATAGAATTAAGAATACCTACCTTCTCTCTGATGTTTTTGTATTTTGGTGATAATTTTTTCTGAAAAAACAAACTGATCAAAAAGATTATTGGTACCGGTATTATGGCTATGGTTGCGATCAATGGAGATATATAAAAAAAGATGAGTCCAATGATTATCGTTGATACACTTATTTGAATAATCTGATTAACTCCATTATTCAGAAACCGCTCTAACTGATTAATATCATCATTTAAGATTGCAGTAATGTTTCCTATTGATTGCTTTTCATGCCAATCTAGATCCAAACGCTGTGCGTGGTCGTATGTTCTAACTCTAAGATCGTGCTCGACACTTTGAGCAAGACCTCTCCACTCGATCATATACAAGTATTCAAATAATGACTCCAAGGCCCATATGAGGAATGTAATACCTCCAATGAAAGCGACCTGTGAATCAATGGATTGAAACCCTAGAGATGCTACAAAACTATCATTTTTCTTTACAACCAGATCTACTGCTACTCCTATAAGCACCTCTGGTGCAATATCAAATATCTTATTTATTGCCGAGTAAAGAGAAGCAAAAAGGACCCTTCCTTTCCAAACCTTAATATAAACTAATAGATATTTCATTGGTCTTTAATTTTATTATCTGAACCTATCATGTCACTATAATTCCATCCATTATCACATAAACAAAAACCCCATCGATGTGGGGTTTTGATCCAATTCTTAGATCAACTTTATTTTTGGACAACCAAAACTGGGCAAGAAACTAAATTAGTAATTCCCTCATCAATGGAGTCCATGAAACTTGATTTGAATTTGCTCATTTTCCTATGACCAACAATTAATAGATCACAGTCTATAGTATGTTTCTCAATTGATCTGGAAATGCTACCACTCTCATCAATAATAATATCAATCCTTTCAGACGACCCATCATCGTCTAGATAATCAGATAACTGTTTTTGTATGGCTTCACGGTCGATCGCTTTTGGGCTGTCCATCATCATGCTCATTCCACCAGCATTTACATCATTTACATGAATCGCCACCAAAGGGCATTCAAGATCTTTTGATAATTGAAGTGCATGTTCCACTACTTCTTTTTCTGTTCCATCGCCAACTAATGCAACCATTATTTTTTTATATTTTTTTGACATAATTATTATCCAATTATATTGTTTGTTTGGAATCCATGATTATTAAATATTCTCTTATTCTTAAATCTACCCATCATCCCACAAACAAAAAACCCCACTGATGTGGGATTTTTCAATCAAAATATTTTTGCAGAATTAGAATTTAATCGATATTCATAAAAGTCATTTTTTGATAGAACAATGTTTGATGTGTCAAGTTCTATACCTTTTTCTAATGCTAAGTGACTCTTCCAGTTCTTTGCTTGTTTTTCAGATAATTCTAGTTTGATGAACTTGCCCTCTGCAATAACATTTTTTCCTTTTGCTGATAGCGGGAACACAATTTCACCGTCTGTAACTTTAATCCGCATACTTACATTTGAATGATCATCTTTAACCTGTATCCAACAGCCTCGCATTGGGCAAACTTCAGTGATAATGCCAGTTGCTAAAAGATCTTTTCCTAAATTTTCATCAGCAGATAACAATAATTCATCGATACCATGGATCGATCCGTCCGATAAAGTTCTTCCATAAAAACCAATTGGATCGATCTTATTTAATAGGTCTTTTTCAGATTCTTTCCTAGAACATCCAGTCTGAATAATTAATAGAATGAATAAAATATATTTATATCTCATTAATAACACCAATCAATGTGAATGGTCTATAACAATTCCATGAAATCTGTTAATATATTTTTTACTGATTCTAATTTGAATTCATTGTTTTTATTTATCATTATTGTTCTTGGATAAACAATAGTGCCCATATGCTCTAATTGCACCCTAAATGTAGATAAAAACCTAGAACCTGCACCTCCACTGTGTGTCGCAATTAATGCTTTTTTATTTGAGAATGCACTACTCCAATGGTCTGTAGTAACAGACAGCCAAGTAATTGCATTAGTTAAAATTGGAGGAGACCCACCATTATATTCCGGTGCACAGAATATTAAACCATCGGAAATGATAAACTTTTCACATAGAGACTTAAAGATTGGATCATCGCTGTTTTGAACTTTTGGAGTATATAAGGGCATGGGAAAATCTTCTAGGGTGATTATTTCATTTTCTAGATCTAACAGATCACCAATTTTATTCGCAAGAATAAGATTGCTTCCAGTTGTCGCTGAAATAATTAACACTCTACTCATATGTGAATTTACCTATCATTCAAAAAGGAGAACACACCACAGGCTTGGAATATCATGTATAAAATACCGTGCTATTATTTATTAATTCTTAAAAACCAAAAAATGAATGGTAAACAAATAAAATACATCAATATACCGTAAACACCAGATGGTATGCTTAAAACTGACAATCCAGTTTCTGGATTCATAATAAGATTTCCAATTGTGATTCCTACTGTAGCATTTTGAATACCAGATTCAATGGACACAGTTACCGCTTGCTGGTTACTCATTTTAAACCATTGTGAACTTTTAAAACCAATGGTAATCATGATAATCATTAGAAGGATTATTGCAGGACCTAACTTTATTATATTATTAATAAAAGTATCCCATTCACTTGCTAATGCTCCTAGGATAATAATGATAAATAAAATGGTCGAGATCTTTGTTGCAATAATTTCAAATGAAGTTGCAAAATTCTTTTTTTTGGAGCGAACCAACAAACCAATACCCACAGGTAATGCAGTGATCAAAAACATGGTGAGTCCTAATGAAAACAGATCTAACGGCGGGGATTCTGCTCCCATGAAATGGTTCATGGAGAACCCAGTTATGATAGGAAGAGTTATAATAGTCAGAATACTAATAACTGCAGTATAAGATATTGATAGTGCTGTATCACCTTTAGCGAGTTTAGTGATCATGTTCGAGGTAACACCACCCGGGCATGATGCTAGTATCATCATCCCAACAGCCATTTCTTTTGTAAGTCCCATTAATGATACAATAATAAATGCAGTAATAGGCAATAATAACATTTGATTCATTATGCCAACGATAAATGCTTTTGGCATGTGAATCAAGTTGATGAAGTCATTCAATGTTAATCCCAAACCAAGTGTAAACATGATAAATATCAAGGATAGTGGTAAAAATATATCAATGATCATGGAATTAATTTTTCCTTGGAACTGGTCTTGTAAATACTTTTAGTGATGTAGGCTTACCCATGGCCAAATCTAATCATCATCATATAAACAAAAAACCCCACTAATGTGGGGTTTACCGATAAAAGGACTATTGATACAGGGCTAGGATTTTAAACATTTACTTGCTTCCACGCTTCCATGATCTCTTTTTGGAGAGGATATTCCAAATATATTTTCTTCATTCTTTTATCCATTGCATCTGCTTTTTTTTGAAGTTGGTCATGGACAATTTTCAGGTAGGTTACATCTCCAAATAGCTTGTATAATTGATAGTTGATATAAAATTCGATATTATTAGTTTTTTTAATGAGTTTTTGAATTTGGCTTAAATCAAAACTTTTGCCAAGCTTCTTATAGGAATGATAAAGATAAGAATAGGTTTCTAATTCTAACCATTTCACCCCCAATTCATTTTGTGCCTTAAGAGAGTTTTCTAGATACTCCTTTGATTTCTCATAATCACCTTTGAGGTTATTAACAATCCCAATATTACATAGACATATTGCCAGTCCATATTTATCTCCTATTTCCTCCTGTATCTCAAGTGATCTTTGATAGTAATCCAGGCCTTCTTCATAATCTCCTTTATTATGGGATACAACCCCATTGTTATTAAGGCTTATTGCCTTTCTATATTTATCATTAAGGTCATCTGCTATCGCTATTGATCTATTTGAGCATTCAAGGGCCTTATCAAAATCACCTTTATGAAAATAAATAGCTCCAATTGAATTAAAACTATCTCCCATGCCATGTTTATCTCCCAATTCCTCAGCTTGCTTTAGGCTGGCAGTGAAAATATCCATTGCTTTATCATAGTCTCCCATTTCTCTAATGGTATTCCCCATAAGAACCTTGGCAGATATGAGATTATCATCTAATTCCAAAGCTTTATTGATTAGCCCTTTAGCAATTTCAGTATCTTCCATCGTTGCACGTTTTTCATATTTGTGTTTGGCTTTAAGATAAAACTCATATGCTTCAGGGTTTGTTGTATCTTCCTTCTTTTCAACTTTTGGTTTTGTATCCAAAGCCTTAAGCAATCCATCAGAAAGGTTGTTTTTAATTTTAGGTAGGTTTTCCCATTGCTCTTGCCAACGATCAGACCAAACTACCCTGGACTCTTTTGTATCATAAAGTTCAATAGACATTTGGAACATGTCACCCATTTTCCAGAGAGAACCTTGTGCAATATAACGAATGAATAGTTTCTTAGAAATTTCGGTACTATCTAAATTCTGATAATCCAATTTTTCAATATCCATTAGACTTGCAACACGTATGAGACCTGCGCTAGTTACATAAGATATAAGATCTGAAGAAATACCATAGGCATAAAATATGTCCTCAGATGCACCTTTATTATCAAAAGGTATAATGGCAATGGATGGGACTTCTTCATCTGTATGTTTCTCAACTTCGGTTTCCTTAAATTTTGTTGGATCTGGTTCTTTGAGTTTTTCACCTTGAAGAGCATAAACTTCAACCAGTCTCCCAACTCCTTTCAGGCTTTGTAATCCAAGTGAAGTTCCCATGAATTCTTTCTTATTTTCTAATTCATCAAAGACGCTCTTTGATACACATATACCTCCTACCGGAGAAATGGATTCTAATCTACTGGCGATATTAACCCCTTCACCAAATACATCTTTATCATCAAAAACTATATCACCAATATGCAACCCAACTCTAATATTAAGATGAGTATCATCAAATGTTTGCTCCTGAAGTTTTACAGCACAGGTGGAAGCATCAATAGCAGAATTAAAATAAGAAAGAGTACCATCACCAATTTCTTTGACAAAAACACCATTATTTTCTATTATGAGTGGCTGAATGATGGAGCGTTTTTTCTTAACAGCCTGGATTGCTGTTTCTTCATCAGATGACATTGATTCTGTATAGCCTGCAATATCAGTAAACATAATTGCGGCTAACTTTCGGGTTTGTTCTGTCGTCATGTAATAAATCTACCCATCATCCTGATAACAAAAAACCCCACGAATGTGGAGTTAATCTTTTTTTATGATTTTAATCCAACCAAAATAATGATTGATACCTCTAAGAATAAGAACCAATAAGATAGGTAATAATAATTCACCCATGAGGAGATCAGGCGCTATGTAACCTAATATCCAGATTAAAACATAAAAAAATAAAATTGGTAAAAAAGCCTCATGCTTCTTAATAGATTTTTTCTCGTTAAAATCAACACCCTTATCTTCAGCCTTTGTTTTGGCTGCTTTAACAAAGGATAAAATAATTTTTCTATATATATTTTTCATTTTTAGTTCTAAGAATCATCCCATAAATAATAAACCTCATAAATAATGGACTAATCTTTCCAATATCTTGTACAATCATCGGTCCTAAATAAATATTTTTTTGAGATTAATTCTCTTCTTAATAACGGTATATCATTAAAAACATGATGTCGCATAATAATCTTATTAACCTCTTTTTCTGAATACTCTATCCCAGAAGCAAACTTTTCAGATAAATATTTAATAATATATTCTTTATCAGAACGTTTCTTGGGCCATCTGGTAATTTCTTCGAACTCATTTACTAATCCACTCACATTCAAATCTACCCATCATCCTACAAACAGAAAAATCATAGTTGTTTATTAAATTATATAAAAATTTTGGAGGACAAACTTATGTTATATGGAAATTTCAAGAATTGTACATATACACAAACCACAACCAATTTTAATGCAGGAGTAGGTTTTTTTATTGCTCTATTAATTACAAAGTATAACCCGATACTAATTACATATGAATGGTATGCATTCGCTATTGGCCTAGTGCTTTTTATGATACCTGGCTTAATATCAACATATGTACAACTAAAGGCTGGTGTTTCGCTTGAAACAATCGAGTTGAATAAAAGACCATTCAGAACCTTCTAAAATTCTCACAAATAAAAAACCACGACTGTGAGGTGTCGAGTTTATAATTTATAAATTATTTTCTTAAAGAATGTATAAACGGCTAGAACCATGTCATTCCTAACTAAAAAACGACTACCACAACTTGGGCAATTAGATAAAAAGGTGAAATATTCTATTATTTTGGTTCTTTTCCAATTATGCGAGCAGGATAAACATTTCATATCCAAATCTACCCATCGTCCAGCAAATAAAGCCAATGACATAGTTAGTGACTAAACTAACCCAATTCAGTCATTTCTTTCACTAAAGGTCCAATCATGATTAAACAAATTAGAAAGCTACTTTTTTAAAGACTTCTTTCTTTTGTAAACTACAATATGAAATATTCATACTCAAAAGACATAGAATCAGGTTTTGAAGAAACTGAGAAAAAAATTCGCAAAGTATTAATGGATGTTGGTTTTGGTGTTTTAACTGAGATAAACATAAAAAAAGCCTTTAAAGAAAAACTCAATTTAGAATATAAAAATTATATGATCTTAGGTGCCTGTAATCCGACATTAGCTCACAAAGGATTAGAAAATGAAAGTTTTCTTGGAATATTGATGCCGTGTAATATTTTATTAATAGACAATGATGATGGTCTATCTACTAAAATAGTTTTTCCTTATGCTAAAAGTCTTTTAGAAGTAACAGAAAATGAATCGATTTCCGACCTTGCAAATGAAGTTGATGATTTATTAAGGTCAGCCTTTGATGCTATAAAATAATATCATCCCACAAATGGTTATTCATAGAAAACATTTTCAATGGATTATTATAAAATTCCCATACAAAAACAACACGAAAATGGACTTTGATAACATCTAATCCTTTTTTGGCCAAAATGCTTCAATAAGATTTCCAAGCATGTATCCATAAAGGACTGTTAACATCATTGCTGATAAACCGCCCTCCCAATTACTTCCTAAATCTTCTGGAGTTGCTGCTAGCATTAATATCAAGCCAATTATGAATCCCACCCAACCTCCTAAGATCAAATCATTTTTTAACACAAATCCAAGTTCATGAAATTTGTATTTATCTTTTTTCATATATGTTAGTCCACCAAATGCAATCACAACCAAAAAAGATGGTATACTGAGAAAGTGAGCGAAACTACCTGCAGCACCTTCTATAAATAATGCATAAGCAATAGCACTAATCACTAAAATATTTAATCCAAAAAAACCAATCAACTTAGTTTGCATATTATACCTCTAATAATTAATCAAATCTAATTTGTATCTTCTCACAAACAAAACCTATGACAGGTCCTGGGAATTCAGATATTTTTTCCACTTTGCAGACCTAAAATAGACCGACCCCACGAATGTGAACTTTAATGCTTAAAAATAATTTTATTTTAACAATATCATTTTCTTTGTATGCCTGGATTCCCCTGTTTCAATGCTATAAATGTATACCCCTGCTGATACAGATATGCCTTTTTGATTCTTCCCATGCCAATTGGCCGCATGGTTTCCAACGCTCTTATATTCATTAACTAATACCTTTATTATAACACCACTAAGGTCATATATTTTTAGACTTATGTAATCTTCGTTTAATATCTCATATGGAATCTCAGTTGATGAATTAAAGGGATTAGGATAATTATTATGTAATGTATAATCAATGTTTGATTGTGATCTTTGTTCATCTACATCTAGGGTATTCCATGTCTTTTTATAGATCCAAGCATTATTTGTCGATGTATGGCCATTTGGATCGAAACCACCAAAATACATTGCACTTTCATTTTCAAATGGTGATTCCACATAACATCTAACAGAGACTAGGGGATTATCATCAAAATCAATTGCACCATTAATTTCTTGGAGTGCATATTGACCATTACTGTCTCTTAAAACAATAATTCCACCACTATAAAAACCATTCCATGATGGATAAACATTTTCTTGGAGTAACGATTCAATGCCTATGATATTATAATCAATATTAGTAGTGGGGTCCGTGAATAAATAAAATTCATTATATGCTCCCAATAAATAATCAACAGTTTCTCCGATTAAATAATCCTCTACAAGCAATGAAATTTTCGTTTCATAAACTCTGTCAAATTCCTGTGGTTCAACAGGGTCAAGTCGAAATATTGTTCCTTTAGATTGACCATCAGGACACCACATTAATAGCATTGATTCATCAGATCCTGATGGATTGGGAATTGTTGAAAGACCTCTTATGCCACCAACAGCAGGATTTATATATGAACTTAGATCATTAAAATTATGTACAACATCATAACTTGGATCGTATCCATCATTTCTTTTGAATATTTTATTTCCTGAAGAGAAATATAGATGATTATTAGCAATAGTAATTCCTAATGGACGAATCCCTAAGGGCCCAATCTCTGGAATTGATCCTATCTCAATTTTACCATCTACATTTGGATTATATTTTCCAGAAAAAATTCCCTGAGTACCCACAGAAATAATCAAATTTTCAATGCCAGTTACCTGATCAGCATATATTTCAATATCACGCATTGAATAACTTTCACTCGAAGAAAATTCACCTTCATAGACTAATGTTTGATCCCAGGAGCCATCTACATCATCTCTTATAAATATCTTAGCAGCGACTGTTCCTAATATGTAATTCGGCGAATAAGCACCAACTATGAGCAAAGTATCAGCGACATCCAATGGAATACCATTATAATCTTTAGTAAAAATAACCTGCTTTAGAATTTCTGGTCGTAGATAATTATAACCCAAATCAAAATCAACCTTCCAACTATCATTCTCATTTTCCAAACATATTAATTGAGACCATCCAATATTTAGATCATTACCACCATACCAAATATTATTCTCGTCTTGCCAGTACCCAATTGAAGCAAAGAGTTTATTTTTATGAGGAACTAGATGTAAAACCTCCGACCCTCCCATGAATACCCCATTCACATCAAAACTGCCAGCAATAAAGGATTGTTCCCATTCCTGTGCAATTAATAATGGGTATGACATAACCACTAAAATAAAAATACTTATTCTCACTTTCAAAACTACGCCTCAACTTAGAAACAAAAAAACCACTGATGTGGAATTGATAGTACTAAAAAATTTAATCGGTCTTGATGCCCTCAATAAAACCAATATATGGATCACCAAAATTTGGTGTTAAATAATATATTTGAAAAAAGATTGAATCTTCCTGAAAATATCCATCTGTTTCAAGTATCTCATACCCCGATACTACCTGATAGGGTATTAATATTGAATCTCCGATGATATCAGCACTCACATCCAAACTAGATACATTTGCATAATTATTAATTTTTAATCCCATCGAATCACAAGAATCTCTTACTATGGAAATATTGTATTCGTCATGCCACCACTCGAAAACCCAATCCATTGTTGAATCTATAACAGCATAATCCCCTAATCGATTGGCATTTATGAATATACAAGAACCATCATCTTCATTTGCATCATCATCAAAATTAATAGCATTGCAATTAGTACATCCGCTTAAAGATTCTACCGCAGATTCAGTGCAACCAGCCCAAATTAGGATCACATGTAATAATACAATTAGTTCTTTAAGTTTCACTTACAAATCTACCCATCATCCTACAAACAAATAACCCCACGAATGAGAGTCTTACTATGTATTATTGCAATCATCATGTAAGTCAGATTTCAAAGGTTTAAAATGGATATGTTCCTTTGGTATATAAAAACTGGCCAATATTTCAATAAAAATAAATACAAATGCAATAGATGCAGTTATATAAGCACCTTCTGCTATTGCTGATAATACTTCAATGAAATGGCTTATTCCATGAAGCCTCAGCCCCCATCTTAATATTTCAAGAAAATGTTTTTTTATCATATGTTTTAATTGTTTATGGTAAATCAATCTTAATAGTCAAATCTACCTATCATCCCACAAGCAAAACTAGTGGCAGCTCCGTTGATTCCAGTCCAATTCAGCCCTTTTTTGCACTATCTAGACCAATCTTAGACCTAGGTCTTATTCTCCTTTGTAGTATCCATAAATGGAAAAAAGTAAATTTAATATTACCATGGCCCAGAACGGTAAAGGTGGACCAGTAGCTGTAAAAGAAGAAAATTGGTTAAATAATGCACCTAAAAGGATACAAACCATCATTCCAATTTCACCTAACAATATATATTTTTTTGATTTATAGTCATTAAATGAACTGGAAATAATCAATAAGATGCCTAATCCTAGGTTCATTGAAGCCACAACTGTCATTGGGGTTTTGAACCATATCATAATTTCATTAGAAGGTACACCAAATATGTTAGAAGCAATATCGTTTGGCATCAAAATCAAAATGAATAATAGAATTCCAATAAAAATATGTAAAACCCCAATTATTCTAAGTATTAATGCAATTTTCATGATTATTGTGTTATTCTAAATCCAAAATGGTCATTCCCTTTAAATTGCTCATCTTCTGCTCTTGCTGAAGACTTTAGTGGTGATTGATGATAATTCCAAGAGCCCCCTCTTCTAACCTTAAGCCCTGAATAGTCAGTATTGATAGGATCTGTAGAATTATCAGAATTATTGTAAAATTCTGCATCATACCAATCTTCAATCCACTCCCAAACATTCCCTCCCATATTATACAACCCATAAGGATTAGGTTCATTTATCTTCACATTTAAGACATGACCAGTAGAAGGGTTCTCTTCTAAATAATTCCAATTAGCACTAGTACCATCACCATAAACATTACCATCTGATGTAGAATATATAAAATCCTCACTTCCTTTTGCGGCATATTCCCATTGTGCTTCTGAAGGTAAATAAATATCATAAAACAATGTAAAGGCTTTTGCACCATACCATTTTATGAAGGATGCTGGCCAGTAACCAACCTCTAATAATGTTGGTAAATTATTCGGATAATCTTCTAATTCTTCCCAATTATAATAATCATTTAATAATACAGTTGTGTCATACTGGTGCGATATATGAGTGTAATCATAATAATTTGTTAATTCCATCCAATTGAAATGTGCAGGGTTTCGAGGATTTTTTACATAAAACCATTGATTCTCCGTATTTAATTCATCATAACCTATATATGCAATATTCAGAGGGTTTTCTGGCTCTATAACACCAGTGAATGGGTCATTATCACCATCAGCATCATCGTGGTCTTTCATCACTCTAGTACCACTTAGGTTATAGATAGCCATTCCGGCATACTCACTGGGAGCTGTAGCGGTACCAAATACAAGCAGATCACCCATATTGGGTCCAGGATTGGTTTCAACATGCACTTCCAAGAATTCAGCATAAAATGCTCCATTCAAAAAATGAGCAAATTGAATATTAGTAACCTCTGTCTCACTTATTTGGAAAGGACTTAATGTGACAGTATGTAAATAAGCATCATAACTATTTGGCGGCCCTTCGTAATTACTTTCACTTTCCCCCATTGTAAAAGTGCCTCCTGGGATAGTTTTAAAAACTATGCTACTATGTAGATCAAATAAATCTTCTTCTTGCCAACAATCAAAATAAATACAATCTACAGTTACAAAAATATCAAATATGTTTATGTATCCATCGCTATTAATATCACATTGGGTTCCATCATAGCAGTTTAACATAATACAATTAACTTCATCTATAATATCTAAAGAATCGAGTTGGCCATCATTATTAAAATCACACTGCCCCCAAACCAACCCAATAAATAGTAGTAATGTAAAATATCTTAGCATATTCAAATCTACTTTTGATCCCACAAGCAAAAAACCCAACAAATTTGGGACATAGTCTTAAAGTACTTTTACCACGAAAATTGAATTAGATTTTAATTACTCTTTTATTTTTTACAAGAGTGAATATTCCATGCCAATCTCATTTGAATCTTCTAAATTAAGCTCTTTAATTATTTCTTCGGACTCCATGAAACCAAAATTCTTATAAAACCCTCCAGCACTATTCTCTTTAGGGACATAAGATGTTTTAATCTCATGAAATACTTCAAGTGATTTAACATGATCAATTACTAGAGTTAATGCAATTTTACCATATCCCTTACCTTGATGTTTTTTATCAATCATAAAACGCCATAAAAAACATTTATTTTCTTCCATGATTAAATCTAACATCACAAACCCAACAGCGACATCATCATTAAAGATTCCCTTGAACCATGCTGACTTTGAGTAATGACCTTGGGCAATAGATACTGAATTGGGAGCAACTTGATCCTTTTGATCATCTCCTACATCCAAATCAATAATTGAAATCAAGTTCGCCGGTTTTATATCTCTCAAATTAATCATTACATTTATACTCCTAATCACCTCACAAACAAACAAAACCACGAATATGGGTTGATAATTGCCTTAAATAATTTCCTTTGGACCAATATATATTTTCTTAATCAATTTAATTGGTAAAACAAATAACACTTCGAACATAAAATTTAATTGACAAGTATTGTTATCAATAATTTCAATTAGATTGAATATGAAACCATCGCCATCCTTACTGTTCTTAGGTCTAACTTCAAACTTAATTGGGCCAATGGTCCTAATAAGATTTCTAATTGTTTTATAATTGCTGTCGCCTTTTTTAGGCATGAGAATTGTATTACTATCATTATCATTAATCAGTTTGATTAGCAAATTCACTTTTTCCCTAAAAATGACCTTTTCCCATTTGATGGAACCCTTATTAAAACGAAAAGATGCATCTTTGGCCATTAAAGGATGAGGATGAGCCATCCTTATTGCTTCGATAAGGGAAAGAAAATGATTTTTGCCACCTAATGATGTGGCATTTTTGATAAGTTGTTTTTTTAAAACCTGCCTTTTATCATTATCGATTGAGTCATAATTGGTCATGTTATTTTCATATCTAAGAATCATCCCATAAAGAAAAAACCCCACGAATGTGGGGCTTGTTTAAATTTACATAATCAACCTTTCTACTTGGCTTATTTTAATCTTTCGCATGGTGTATTTGCTAAAAGTCCTGAAAATGGCATTGTAAGAATATTGATTTTATTTCGAGTTAAACCAAAACCAAAATTTTGGTGGCTTGGGTGGTCTATTCCCACAATTACATCCTGGAGTATGTTTTTTTCCTTTCTTTTCTTTTACTTGCTCCTTACCCTTTTTAACATTGGCTGCAATAGGTGCTACAGTACCACATAAAAGAACTAATGAAATAATCCATGCCATTTTATTTTTCATTTTACCTTCCCTTTTAAAACAATATGATATTAAAATATTTATTCATAATAATCTTCAGTCACTAAATCTAACCCCTACATTATAAATAAAGCCAGTCACATCTCCAGTGAATTCAGTCTATTTAAGGCCTCTTTTACATTAAACAGACCAATGCACCACGAATGTGGAGTTAGAAAAGGATACTTTATTTCTTTATATGATGTAGATAAAAACCATAGAATGTAAGTGGCGCACCAGCAAATAAAAATAATTTGCCAATACTTTGAGATGATTCAGGTAAGATTTCAATATCTATCAAAACTTGAATTAAAAAGAAAACTGAGACAATTACACTTCCTATCTTTGT
>Ga0208764_10001286_pt1 | contig 16312 bp, 20 predicted proteins | sample ETNtaG_18_FD_185762 | JGI IMG/M metagenome (GOLD analysis project Ga0208764, IMG submission 185762) | Marine microbial and viral communities from oxygen minimum zone, Eastern Pacific Ocean - ETNP201302SV91 (SPAdes) (version 2) | ecosystem: Environmental > Aquatic > Marine > Oceanic ... | reverse complement strand
GCCATTTCCAAGTTCTGCAGACATCCCTGCCGCTGCGGCAGCAGGAATACCTAGCGCTTCCAAATACCATAATCCTGCAATCCCCGCCCCATCTTTACCTATACAGCCATCATGAGCGATAACTGCCCGAGGGCGATGCGGGGCCATAAGTCGTGCCGGCAAAACACCTAAATACGAAGAAGGGACCACCACGTCCCTAGTCGTATTTCTTCCGTCGACATATCGTGCTGAATCCATAGCCACAACTCTTCCCTTAGAGTTCTCAAATACCACATCGTGGGGGTGGTCTGATTCTTCATTTAACAGAGGGGCTTCTTCAACCATGTTTTCTCCCACTTATATGGTTTAATCTTTTTTTTCTAACTAGATTTCCTTATTTGAGTTTCCCGTTTGAAAACAACAGGGTATTTTCCAAAATACGGCCGCGTAGTTGAATCATCCATTTCCGGAGGATTATCAGGGTCGGGACTGCATCCGTTAAGAAACAAAGTTTGAACAGCAACTGGAACTAGGCCAAATAAGTGATCTTCTTCCGTAGAGTCGGCGTCAAATATAAGCCCGGCTGCTAGGTCTTGGCCTATGCATGCGTGCATGCCTTGCCCGAAACTTAACCCCCAAGGCTGAACCCCTTGTGGCAGTTCTCGTTTCGGATTGAAATCTTCTGCGTCATCACCAAAAGAGGCCTTGTCTCTGTTGACAGTCTCTAGGTCAATAATCACTTTGTCACCCTTTGAAATTTTTATACCGGATGTAAGCTCTACATCTTCGTTTGCCCAACGAGCTGAAGTCGGTGACGAGGGTTGAAGACGGATTGTTTCATGAGTTGCTCTTTGCAGAAAAACCTTATCGCTGTATGCCTTTTCTTTGTCTTCAGGATGTTTCTCTAGCCATTTGAAAATATTGTGGATAACCCGTGTTAAAGCAGTTGCGGAAGTATGCGCTCCGGCCAATAAATAGAATGCTATTTCCCGACGAAGAGATTCTCTATTCATGGGAACTTTATCTTGGTTACGCAAAAGAACTAAGAGAACGTCACGCGGCAGTTCTTCTTCCGTTATTTCACCTTTCTCAAATTTTTCAAGCATTTCTTCACGAAGAATTATTCCTGGTTCAAGAAATTCTCTATCAAAAGCTTCAAGTTTTTCTTGAACTTCCTGACGTTTAGCTTCAACATCGCCAGTATGAAAAGCCAACGTGGCACCTTCAATGAAAGTCGTAAGGTAATCGTAAAGCCTACTCGTCTCTTCATATGTTCCTAACGGACGATCAACGCCCGCTGTTAGCGCAGCTAAATTCATCATTAATTGATGTCCAAAGTCAACTAATTCCGCTCCTCCTTTTTCAATGTACGGATTGACTGTCTCTTGAATTATCTGAGGAAACATTTCCCTTTCGTATTGATAAAAGGTATCTCGTCGAAATAGTCGATTCTCTAAACGGCGTCTTTGTCGATGGTCATCGCCATGAAGATTGATTAGCACATCCTCCATTACAACCTCACCTGCATCATATAAAGCCTGTCTAAGTTGTTTATGCCTGTATACCTCACGTGCATCTGCTGGAGTAGTTATTAAGATTTCAGCCATTTACTTCCCTTTGTATGTCTAATAACTTTATAAATACTCAGATGTTTGTCAATTCATGAATAACACTGGGTAGCTACTAAAGTGTTTCCTTTCAGAATTTGGGTCCAACAATGGTGGCCGATCTGGATTTTTCTGCCCACCTGCAGATAGGAGTGCATGAACCATTATCGCCACGGTTCCGTATAAAGCCTGATCGTTCGGTCTATCTTCGTCAATTTCCAGCCCTCCATCTAGTTCCGCTCCGACACATGCATGAGTCCCGGCACCAAAACTCATTCCCCATCGAGCTATTCCTTCGGATACATGCCTGTGAGGATCATATATTTTGGCTGAGTCACCAAATGCAGTTTCATCTTGATTTGCGGCTAAAAGGTCTAGCGTTACCTCTGAACCCGAAGGTAGCAAAGTTCCATCGGATAATTCAATGTCGGCTAGTGGAGTTCTCATCGCTACTGGACTCGCTGGATGAAGCCTTAGTGATTCATGCATGCATCGCTGAACAAATGCAAGGCTATGTCGAGCTAACTCTAAATCTTCTGGGTTGCGCTCCCCCCAGGTAAAAAGATCATCAACAGTATGCGTAAAGGCATTCGCTGTTGAATGAGCTCCCGCTTGAAGGTAGAAGCATATTTCTCGAAATGTAACTTCCTCAGGTAACGCTAAACGGTCGGCATTTCGCAGTAGCGTCGTCAATACATCTTTGGGTAGATCTTTTTCTTCAATGTTCTCCGAGTCAAATTGATTAATGAGTTCAACTCTTTTGCTCTTGCTCGGATTGTAAAAATCTTCCCTAAAGGTATTCATGGCTTCTTTTACTTCCTGCCGTACTTCCTCTTTGTCTCGAGTTGAATGAAGTAAAGTTGCCCCTTCACTAAATTTTTTAACTATGGCATACAGACGTTCCGTTTGATCAGCGTCTCTTGGATCTTGATCAATCCCCGCAATTGTTGCTGTTAAGTTCATAGCGCAGCGGTAACCAATTACTGAAAGGTCACCTGAGCCTTCAGCAATAAAAGGCCCCAAGGTGGCGTCAATAGTACGTCCAAGGATTTCATGTTCCCAATAACTAAAAATTTCTCGCCTAAATAACCTGTTCTCTAAGCGCCTCCTTTCCCTATGTTCTATTCCATGCAGATCTAGTAACGTTCCCGCCATTACGACTGCACCTTCGCTGTAACCAGCTTGACGCAATTCTTTCGAACGAAATGCTTCACGTACCTGCTGCCAACTTGTTAGGCGAATTTTTTCTAAATTATCGTTGGGCATTTCATTTCCTCCATATTTCAGGATAGGTTCCAATTTATGATCAAACCAGCTGAAATTATTGAGGTTTTCTTCGAAGCTCTCTCTTCACGAGATTTGGAAAGAATCCTTTCGTTCTTTGATGACCGTTCATCTTGGCAGAATGTCCCCCATCCTCCTGCTAACGGAATCGCCGAAATATCTGAAATGTTCAGAACCATCGTAGAGCGAAGTTCAAAAATCCAATGGGACATAGTCGCAGCCGCTTTCGAAGATGATCGGGCATGGCTAGAAAGAGTTGACCGATTCTGGATAGACGAAGTTGAGTACGCTGTGCGTTGTAACGGGGTTTTTGATTTTGACACTAAAAGTTCAACTATCATTTCGGTTCGAGATTATGTAGACCTTGGCGAATGGAGAGAACGGCTTGGAACGGCAAACCTATAGATTTTTAATTGAATTTTCAATCGTACGCTTTATCCCAAGTCAATATCTCTCCAGCCCAATTTCCGACTTTCCACCCCGGTATGGAGTCGTGTTCGGGCCATGATTCTTCCATATTCACTCTTTGCCCTCGGGAAATTATTGACTCTAGTTTGGCCTTATCATTAAGGATAGAAATGTCATGAATTGGATCTCCATCCACTATTAGAAGATCTGCTAAATTTCCGACTTCGAGCGTTCCGAGTTGATCATCCATTTGCATTGCCCAAGCCCCATTCTTGGTCGCAGTTTCTATAGCTTGCACTGCACTCAAGCCAAGAACTTCAACAAACACTTGTAATTCTCTTGCATGCCAGTGCCCATACGGGGTTAGAGCAAAGCCACTTTCTGATCCGGATACTATTCTCACTCCATTGTCATAGGCTTTACGAATCATTTTTGCTGTTTGTTCAATCTCTCCCCTAAAAATATCTTCCATACCAGGGCTCGCTCCGACTTTCCCGCCAAAATCAGCAAGGTTTGCGAGGAAGGTAAAGGTGGGACAGATTGATGTTCCATTTTCTAAAACAGCTTCAAGGCCTTGTTCGTCCATAAATGAAGCATGCAAAATTAGGTCTACCCCTTCTTCTGCGCAGACGCGGACACTTTCCGCACCTCGGCAATGAGCCATTACAGGTATGGAAAGCTCGTGTGCTGTTTCACATGCAGCTCTTAATTCTTCCCTATTCCAAACCAGCAATTCCCCAGGTTTTCCCGGAATCGATCCAGTTGCGTGAATCTTGATCCAATCGGCTCCGTACTTTATGTGACGTCTTGTCCATTTAATTATTTCATCTTTTGAATTAACCACTTGTGCGTATCCAACAGTTCCATCGTCAGGAATCAATCGGCCAGCTGTTCCGCCTACTGCTGTCAATAAGGCTTGGACTCCGGTTTTCATTCGGGGTCCTTCTATAACATTTGCATTGATTGCATCGCGTAACGCTGGCCCTATACCATGCGCTGTGTCTGGATCAACGAACGAGGTTACACCAGAACGCAATATTTTTTTTAAATTCTGTGCTGCAACGAGAGCAACCATTATTGGGTCACGATGAAAAAAAAGTTCATCATTTGATTGGACATCATCAAAAGAACAGTGGAGATGTGAGTCTATTAGCCCAGGCATGACTGACTTTCCTTCTGCATTTATTGTGATGAGTTCCTCTGGAGGGATATCTTCATGCGTGCAGAATTCATTTGCTGTTTTTGCTGCATTCTCGCCCAGAGCAATAATTTCACCTTTACTAATAAAGATATGCTGATTCGGTTTAGGGTCTGAACCGGTTCCATCAATAAGTGTTCCGCCAGAAATCAGCAAGTTTTCCGTCATAGGACTAGGTTAGAGGAGAACAAGGGTAAACGGAAGGGATACGATGATACGACATTGTGTTTTGTTGAAATTTTCACCAGAAACATCTGCTCAAGAACGAGAGAATGCGATTAAAGGGATTAGAGAATTACCAGATCATATTCCTGAAATAGCCTCCTACACAATGGGCTTTGATGCGAATTTGCGAGATGACAACTTTGATTTAGCTGTTGTCGGCGACTTTAATTCTTCTGAAGACTACCTTGTTTATGCTTCTCATCCGAAACATCTGGAAGTAATCTCTAAGTTACTTGCTCCGTTCTTAGAAAATCGAAGCGCCGTCCAGTATTACTTGTGAGGTCTAATGAGTTTCCGATTAGAAATAGAGAGCGATGATTGCATGAGCTCAGGGAAATGTGTTGCTGATTACCCGAATACTTTTGAGTTTGATGATGAGGAATTAGCAAAGCTCACTTCCGAGGGACTGCTGTCAGACGACGAAATTATTCGAGTTGCTCGAAATTGTCCTAGTAGGGCAATACTGGTCTTTGACGAAAATGGAGATAGCGTCCAAACTTAAAATATGGAGGTGACATGAAATCTTTAATCGTTACAGGTGGAGGAACTGGTTTAGGCAGAACAATTGCAGAGCAAGCGAGTTCAGTTGGTTATCGTGTCGGAATTCTGGATGTAAATGAGGAATTGGCAGTTGAAGCGTCGAGTTCAATAGACAACTCTGTACCTTTGGTCGCTTCAGTTACCTCGTACGATCAGATTTCGGCTGCATTAGCAACGTTCGGAGAATCTCCAGATGTCTGGGTAAATAATGCCGGCGTGGTTCGATTTGCTCCGCTTCTGGATTTATCAATTTCTGATTGGAAAAGTGTTGTAGATGTCAATCTGACAGGAACTTTCCTCTGTTCTTCATTAGCTGCAAAAGCAATGATCGATAGAGGCTGCGGTTCTATCGTGAACATCACCTCAATAAACGGAATTTCAGCTGGAATAAATTCTGGCGCATACGGTTCAACTAAATCAGCGATATCTCTTCTCACGCAGCAAATGTCACTTGAATGGGGTCAATACGGTATTCGAGTGAATGCAGTGGCGCCCGGCTTAATTGATGGTGGAATGTCTGCCCCGATATATGCAGACCCTCAATTCCGGAAGTTACGAACAGAGAAAGTTCCCGTGGGAAGACTCGGTAGTGAAATAGATGTTGCTAATGCTGTTCTCTTTCTGGCGTCCGATGATGCTAGTTACATTACCGGACATGAACTTGTAGTTGATGGTGGGATTATCAATTCAATTATCGCTAATCTTCCAAGGCCTTCTAGCGTCGATACTGTTGGAATAGATGAAACCTGATTTTGAAATAGGCATAAAAGTTGCTCCACATCATATTGATTGGGAGACGTTTATTTGGGCTGCCGAATATGCTGATAGTGTTCCGCTATATTCCGACTTCTGGAATTTTGACCATTTCTATCCAATCTACGGAGACACTTCAGGGCCGTGCTTTGAATCTTGGGTGACACTATCTGCTGTCGCTCAAGCAACTTCAAGGATTCGAATTGGTTGTATGGTAAATGGAGTTCATTACCGTCACCCTGCGGTTGTCGCGAACATGGCTTCAACCATAGATATTGTCAGCAATGGCCGTTTCGAACTTGGGTTAGGTGCTGGTTGGAATGAAGAAGAATCCAACGCATATGGTATTGAGCTAGGTACTTTGACAGAGAGATTTGATCGTTTTGATGAAGCAATTGAAGTTATTCGCTCTCTCATTACCAGTGAAATCACATCGTTTAACGGTGATTACTTCACCATTACCGAAGCTAGGAATAATCCGAAAGGGCCGCAAAAAGTGATCCCTATTTGTATAGGTGGAACTGGAGAAAAGCGAACGTTACGAACTGTTGCCAAGTACGCTTCACACTGGAACCTTCCAGCTTTTGATGAAACCGTATTCAAACACAAGTTTGCTGTCCTCGCTGATCATTGCTCTAAGGAGGGCAGAGACATCGACAGCATAAAGGTATCCACCCACGTTTTCATAACATCTGAGACGGAATCCGACACAGTCTCAGAGGAAATAAAGAGACAAGTTAATTCTGGGATTAACCAATCGATTCTCTACTTCCAACCTCCAGTCTCAATTGAGCAGATTAAGAGAATAACCGATCACCTTATTTCTTATTTTGCTACAGAGTAAATTTTGCTTTAAGTAAGGAAGATTATCTCTTTGGAGCTAAGGCTTCCAGAGTTTCCCATTCGGGAATCTTGTAATTTCCATCATGGCTTATCGGCTGAATACAAACATGGTTTGCACCAGCTTTTTCATGTTCGGCAATTCTATTCTCTATATCTTGAATTGATCCCCAAGCGACGACAGAGTCCATGAATCTCGCTGTTGGCGTATCAATATCTTCATCCGTGAACCCTAAGCGTTTCCAGTTATTTCTATAATTCGGGAGCGTTGCATAGATTCGCAAAGCTTTTTCCGTCGCGACATGTGCAGTTTCCCGATCTTCTGTGAGGACAACTTTTTGCTCAACACAAAGAAGTTTCTCTTGACCAATGATTTCTCTTGCCATTTGCGTATGTTCCGGGGTCGTCCAGTATGGATGTGCACCATCAGATAAATCAGCTGAAAGTTCAAGCATTTTAGGACCTAAAGCAGCTACCAAACACAGGGGTTCTTTATCAGGCGGAATTGATGAGTATGGAGATGACTTCATCGAGGTTAAATATGATCGCATAGTTTCAATAGGTCTTTCATATTTCATCTGACGCAAACCCTCAACAAGAGGAGCATGAGAAACTCCTACACCCAGAACAAACCGATTATTTGACTGTTCAGCCAATGTTGTTGCAGCCTGCCACGTCACACCTGGATGGCGATGATATATATTTGCAATTCCAGTTGCAAAAGCCAATTCCGAGGTTTGCGAAGAAAGAAAGGCAATATGAGAGAACGGGTCCCTACCCGTTGTCTCTGGAAGCCACAGTAAGGAGTAGCCAAATGATTCAATACGTTGAGCGAATTCTGCAGATTCTGCACTGGTCATGGCATCAGTTGGGTGCCAAACTCCGCGTCGGCGAATTTGTTTATTACTTCGCATGCAATAAGTGTAAGTCCGCTATGTGACAGTTCACAAACTAGAGTTCCTGTCAAGGAACCTTACTGAAGTTCTAAGCCTAATTGAGTCCAGATTTCTTCTTTTTGTGCTTCAAAAGTTTCTTCGTCAATTTCACCATTAGCTCTGGCAGCGCTAAGTTCCGCGAATTGTTTATAGAGTTCTTCTTCAGGCGGGCCTTCTACCGAAGGTTCTTCATCCGATGACCTTCTTTCAGCCTTTTCAGCCCTTTTAGCTTCCTGCCGTTCCCTCTTTGTCTGTTCTCGCTGGCGTTTACCCCAGCTTTCGCGTCCCTTGCTAGCCATACTAACTACTTTATACTGCTCGTACGTTTAGGGCCTCGTCCCCTTTACGTCCAGGGCCGACTTCAAATTCGACTTCCTGACCTTCTTCGAGGTTCTTAAATCCATCACCATCAATATTTGAGTAATGGACAAATACATCATCGCCGTCTTCACGCTCGATGAACCCATATCCTTTTTGTGTGTTAAAGAACTTAACTGTTCCCTTAGTCATACTTACTTACTTCCTTCTCTTTACAGCGGGGATGCTGCTTGAACCACGTTACGGCAAATCCCGCCGTATTCCTCTCATGGGACGAATTTCCTTACGATTACTTTACGCTTTTAGTACCCACTCTTTAACACGCTAAGAACTTCATCCACGAGTTCTGAGTGGCATATCACTAAACCTCGGACTACTGGCGCTTTTTTGTTGAATTCGAAGTCGCTCCCATCCAATTGGCAGGCAGAAAGTCCAGCTGCTCGAGCAACCGCTACAGGTGCACAAACATCCCATTCATATAACCCAGAATTATGTATATATACGTCAGCGTCTTCGCCGATTACTAGTGATGCTTTGATTCCCGCAGATCCGCAACTTGCTAAACGTGCTCCTATTGCTTCTGCCACGTAAGCAGCCTGATAGGAATTCCATCTGTTAGAGACAACTATTCTTTCTTCTCGGATTTCCCGTTCACTGGGATAGTTCATTCCAGTTGAATAATGCCTATTTAGAGAGGGGCAAGAGACCGCTCCTGCTTTTAAATCCCCATTTTCTATGAGCGCAACATGCACTGCCCATTCTTCACTTCCGCTATAGGGATAATCCTGTGATCCGTCTAAGGGGTCAATGATCCAGACACGGTCTGCCCCAAGGCGTTTGAGGTCGTCGCTCCCCTCTTCTGACAAAACAGCGTCTTCTGGTCGGTATTTAGAGAGTTGTTGCATTAGTAGGTTGTGAGAAATTAGATCACCTTTGTCGCGCAACACCCAAGAGTTAATTCCTGCTCGAATTCCCTCTTCCCGGAAATCTAGAAGTTTGGAACCTGCTAATTCAGCTAGATACCCAGCCAATTGATGGTCATCCATTGAACTCGCAATCAGGAGAGGAAGTCTGCTATTCGATCTTTGGGTCTACCAATAATTGCTTTCGTGCCTTTGACAATTACTGGTCGTTGAAGAAGTTGTTTGTGTTTCACTAGAATTTCAACAACTTTTTCAGGAGCATCAACATAGTCATCGGCGTCAAGTTCGAGTTTCTTGAACATTGAATCTTTCCTAACCAAATCTTCCACAGGGTCTTCTAGTCCGTTGACAATAGTCTTTAGTGTTTTCTCATCTGGTGGTTCTTTGATGTATAACACGACTTCGTAATCTACTCCGATTTCCTCAGCGACCGCTAAGGCATTTTTTGATGACCCTCAATGGGGGTTGTGGTAAATAGTAACGGCAGCCATGTAAACTCCTTAAAAATTCAAACTGTAACACTCTAGCGATCTATTCTAGCTCAGTCTATGATTCAGCTGAAACTAGACTCCAACTTCAAGCCAACATGTGATTTCTTCCCAAGCTTTTTCCACGTTCATTTTAAGATCTGCGAGCGAGCTGTTATTTTCTATGACGAAATCTGCTACTTCTCTTCTCTCCCCATCACTTGCTTGGGAATTGACGCGGGAAATAATTTCTTCTTCGCCTAGGCCTCTTTTCAATAGTCTAGGAAGGCGAACTTTGATATCGCATTCAACAACTATTACTTTTTTGTAGAGAGGCTTACCGGAAATCTTCGCTAATGGCTTTTCAACCAACACTGCCATATCAAAGATAATGATTGGGGCACGCTCTTCTTCAAGCACTCTACAAAGTTCTTTATTGATACTTGGGTGTGTGATCGCTTCCAATTGTCTTAATTTATGTTCACATTCAAAAACGATTTTTCCAAGAGTTGACCTATCTATTTCTCCATCATTTGAGAGTATTCCTTCTCCAAAAGTGTCCACGATTTCTTGATACTCATTTCCCCCTGATGCAAGTAAGGAATGGCCGACCTCATCAACATTTACTATGGCAGCACCTTTACTTGAAAAAATATCAGCGACGGTTGATTTCCCTACGCCAATTCCTCCAGTAAGTGCTACGCAGAAGGAGGGCATGATGGTTCAAATCCTATGTGCAACTCTCGTAATGCCCTAAGGCAAAAATTCTGGTGGTGGGTGAAGTCGTTTGCTCCTTCTATAAACCACATTTCATCAATCCGTTCAATCAGTGCTTTGAAACTGAGTAATATCTCTCGGCGTGCAAGAGGTGCCCCCATGCAATAATGTGTTCCAAAGCCAAATGCTAAATGCTGACGCGCATTTGGGCGTTCTAGGTTTAGTAGTTCTGGTTTTTCAAATATGTTCTCATCTAAATTCGCCGAAGCGTATCGAACATTTATCACAGAACCTTCAGGAATTAGAATTCCATGAAGCGTAACATCCTCCGCTGTTTCCCGAAATAAGCCCTGGACTGGGCCTTCTAGGCGAAGAATCTCCTCTACGAGGACCGGAAGGTACTTATCTGGATCTTCTTTAAGTAACTTCCATTGCTCGGGTTGTTGGATGAGTAGCATCACTCCCGCAGAGATAGCATTGGTGCTCGTTTCTGATCCGCCTACGAATGTATCCGCCATCATCTCAGCGTGGAGTTCCTCGTTAGTAAGGGTACGTCCCCATTCTGGTATCTCTGTGTTAACAAGATCACTAAGTAAACTTTCATCTGGGGTTTCACGGAGTCGATCGAAAATCGGTTGAAAATAATGCTGGGCTTCGATTTCCATTTCTGTTGACCAAATCGCTTCTTCCTCAGTTTGCATCATCCCTAAACGTTGCACCCATGCATCGGTCCATTCTTTTATCTTCCAGATATCGGTTTCTGGCACCCCTACCTGGTGACCTATGACAATTAACGGTAGGGGAATTGCGAATTCGCGGACCCAATCACATGTGCCAGTATCAATAAAGTCGTCAATAAGTCGGTGGGCTAGATTATCAACGAATGGATCCATTTCTTTTATCTTTTGTGGTCGAAACGCATGAGCGAATAGCTTCCTCATTTCTTTGTGCTCTGGGTCGTCTCTTCCAGCAAGAGTAGGTGCTGGTACCCAGCCTTTTTCTTTATAGATCTCGCGTAACATTTGGGATTTCTTGTCTATCTTGCTTTTGTTTCTACTATTTCGAAAACGAAGCGTATCCTTTAGCACGGTTTGGACATCTTCGTATCTTGTAATGATAAACATTCCGGTATTTGGGTCTTGCCAAACAGGCGCTCCCTCGCGCAGGGTCTTGTAGGCGCCGTAAGGGCATTCTGATATTTCAGGAGTGAAGAAGTTCACCTCAGAAGGGTTCACTTTTGATTCATTTGCCATGTTTAATTTTTATTGAATGTATATGATTTCCAATATTTGGTGAATTAGCGGCAGTTGAGAATTGATCCGCCTCAGTTTCCATAGCGAGGTATGCAGCGATCTCTTCCCATTCGTCATCTATACGAATTCCCGAACTGTCAGCAGCGATGTTTAAACTTCTAAAAACTGCTGTTGTTAGCGCTGCATCGATCATCCCTTTTTCACCAACGGCAGCAATAAGATTTTCTCTAACTGTTGGAAGCGTCTCATCTAACCTATGGGCGGCTTCTGTGAAAGCGATTAACTGTTGAGAGTGAAGAACTCCCACATCTGCGCCATTTCCATTAACTGCATTACGCACATCAATGGATTCATCTAGTGCTGCGCTGCTCGAACTGAGCAACATAGTATGAGCACTCGTTCAATAGAAGCACTCATTCAGAGCTGAGGTTCTTGCAGCAACAAGTTCAATTTGGGGACGTGAAAGGTTCCTATGTTCCCAAATCATTTCATCAAATGTGGAACCAGAATACATAGCTCGGACTAACAACATGCGCCTTGCATTATCTGCCTGTGCCAAGCTAAGCGAGACAGCGACATGCGGGAGTTTGTCTGCTGCAAATGTTGGGAGGAAGGCTACCCCAGTAACCAATTCACCAGGGCGCTCTAATGTAGGCTTACCTTCCTTGGAGATTGGTAGTTTTTCTCGCCCTATTCCCAATGCGTCGCATAGTTGGTCTATGGCGACAATTTGAGAAACCACAGCAGCGAGTTCAGCGTATCCGCCTTCCCCAATAGAAGCTATTACCTGATCGTAGACTTGCTGGTCAATTTTTGATGTTTCGTTGGCAACCATCCGAACGACTGCTTTGACATACGGTGAAAGAATTTCATCTCCATCTTTCGCGTAGTCCTCCAACCTACCTACATTTTCCCATAGCTTTCGGGGGTTGGATTTTCTTACTTCGCTCGCAATTGCTATTCGCTGCTCCCCTGTCCACCAACTTCCCGGTAGACCTAAGTGATCCCATACGATTTCGAATGACTCAATTATCTCTGGGTCTATTCTTTTTCCTAGGGATTGAAACGGTTTCACTATTACTACACCTACACTCGTGGTTCTTTAGGGAGTCCAAGCACCATTTCTCCAAGAATATTTCTCTGAATTTGAGAAGTCCCGGCGTAAATTGTTCCGGCTCGAGCGTTATAGAAGGCCCCTATCCATGAACCACTTTCATTGGGAGCTCCCGGATTATCTGAATGGAAAGAAGTCGCTGGGTGAGCCCCATTGAGAACTAGCGCTTCAGTTCCTAAGATGTCTAGTGATAATTCTGTTACCCGTTTGTGATATTCAGACCAGTAGAGCTTAAACATGCTTTCTTGGGGTCCTGGCTGCTTGCCATTTAAAAATCCGGTTAGCGTACGCATTCCCAATAATCTCATAATCTCCACCTCTATGTACGATTGGGCTAATCGTTGACGCGACCTTTCGTCTTTGTTCTTATTTTTAACCTTTGCTAGCTCAATAAGTTTGTCCATTTCGTTTCGGAACATTATTGGCATTGTCGCTGCGCTTTCCCCTCTTTCATAACCGAGTAAGGTCATGGCAACGGCCCAACCTCCATTTATTTCTCCTACAACATTCTCTTTCGCTGTTCTGGCATTCGTGAAGAAAGTCTCGTTGAAGTCAGATTCGCCTGAAAGCATTTCGATAGGGCGCAATTCAACTCCCGGTTGATCAATTGGGCACAGCATGAACGAAATTCCTTTATGTTTAGATGCGTCTTTGTCTGTACGGCATAGGACAAAAATCCAATTGGCGAATTGGCCGGCAGATGTCCATATTTTCTGCCCATTTATGATCCATTCATCACCGTCAAGAATGGCGGCGCATCCTAAACCTGCGAGATCTGATCCAGCATCAGGTTCCGAGTAGCCTTGGCACCAGATGTGTTCGCCAGAAATAATCTTTGGCAAGAAAAATGCCTTCTGTTCGGGTGTTCCCCAATGAAGAATGGTGTTGCCTACCATTTGGATGCTGAATGCATCATTTGAACCGCCGGCAGGAACTCCTGCTCGCATGAATTCTTCGGCAAGAATGACTTGCTCGAGTTCGCTTAATCCTCCTCCACCGAACTCTGCTGGCCATGCAGGTGCTAGGAAACCTTTTTCTGCTAGGAGCGGTCGCCAAACATTATTAGTAAAATCATAGGCCTTCTCAGCGCTGAGGGCGCCAATGCCTTTCCATCCTTCAGGTAAATTCACTGCTAGGAATTTTTTTACTTCTTCTCGAAATTCTTCTGCTTCTATTGAGTATGCAGGTAACAAAGGTCACTCCAATCAATTGCTATATAGATCATAAGATCTTAATAGGCGGTACTGGGAATCCAAATAATTTGATTTAACCAATAGCTCCTGTTTCCTTAAGTTGATTTATTTCTTCACTCGAATATCCAAGTCCAAGAAGTGTCTCTTCATTGTGTTGTCCCCGATGCGCTGCTGCATATTTCGGTTCGGCTGGTGTGGCCGAGAATCGTGCTGCAGGTTTAGGTTGCCTAACGATCCCTGCATCAGGGTGTTCCCACTCTACGAGAGTTCCATTATGAATGATCTGTGGATCCGATATCGCTTCTTCACCAGTAAGAACAGGGCCACTAGGTACGTCTGCTTCTATCAGCGCTTCAATTGCTTCATCGCAGGTCATTAATAGAAACGCATCAGCAAGCATTTCTCCTAGGATTACAAAGTTCTGTGGGTTAGCGGCTAAAGCTGCCATTGAAGAGAATCTTTCATCTTCTGCCCATTCAGGATGGCCGACAGCTGCACATACGCCGGTTCTTTGCCCGTCAGAGGCAGCAAAGTAAACGATTTTCCCATCGCTGCACTCAGTTAGGTTATAGACCGTTGATAGAAGGATCCCGCCATTTGCATCTTCGTCAACCATAGTAAGGTCCATCATCGCGTCTGGCCAGAAAAAATACATGCAAGCGTCAACCATCGGGATTTCCACAAATTGACCATTTCCAGTTCGTTCTCTAGCTAACAACGCAGCTGTTGTAGCTTGTGCAACAGTTAACGCAGTTGATTTATCGGCAAATAGGTTTCGTATCAGATCTGGGAATGGAATTTGCGGGTTTAGTTGACGGCTTATCACTCCGCATACCCCTTGTATCACTGGGTCAAGAACTGGGCGCCCAGAATAGGGTCCTGTCGGGCCGAAACCACTAATTGAGATATAGATAAGATTGGGATTGATAGCTACAAGATCTTCGTATCCTAAACCAAGTCTTTCGATTGCCCCTGGACGAAAGTTCTGTACGAAAACATCCGTTTCCTGAATTAATCGCTTAATTACTTCACGACCCGCATCTTGGGAAAGATCTAGGGAGATAGATTGCTTCCCACGATTGTTATTCATGTAGAAAGCACCGATTCCGCCTTTGTCAAAGGATGGGAGGCGCGTTATATCCCCTAAACCTGAAACTGGTTCTACTTTAATTACGTCTGCACCTTGGTCAGCAAGAAGCATTGTTGCGAAAGGACCTGACACAACTTGTGTTAAGTCTAAGATTTTATAACCGTCTAAAGGACCTGCCATACCGTTTCACCTCACAGTATCGTCGTTGATGCAGATTATTTCCATACTGAGCTTCTCGCAAAATCTAGACTCGCAATTTTCACTACTTTTCTAAAGCAAGTAATGTTTGATTCGGGGAAAGTAATGATATTTGTTGTTGTTAAGTTCAAGACGAAGCCTGAGTGGACGGACAGGTGGTTGGACTTAGTCAATGATTTTACAGAAGCGACTAGATCAGAATCTGGAAACCTTTGGTTTGAATGGTCACAAAGTTGCGATGACCCTTCTGTTTTTGTCCTTATCGAAGCTTTCACGGACAATGGTGCAGAACCGCATGTAAACAGCGGCCATTTCAAAAAGGCTATGTCTCAAATGCCTGCAGCACTCGCCGAAACACCGAAAATTATTAACACCACGATTGAAAGTATGGCCGATTGGTCCCTAATGGGCGAATTATCGGTAGATACATGATTTAAAGGAGAAATTATGACTGCATCGTACAACCCAGATTATGACCCAGACGGTATTGAAGGAGGCATCGACACGAATGTAATGCCATGGATTGAGATTAAACAAGCTCCCGGCATGCGGTTTAAGCCCTTGAGAGCAAGTCAAGAATCTGGTTGGTTCTCACTTATCGTACAAATAGAAGCTGGCGTTGAACTCCCACCTATGGTTTACCTTGGCGGTGGAGACATGATGCTTCTTTCTGGTCTTCTTTCCTATACAAAAGGGGATCTAGCAGCAACAATTGGTCCGGGAATCTGGGGTTACATACCTGCGAACTCTCGAATTGAAAGTCTCGTCGTTACAGAAACAGCAGAGTTTCAAGCAAATTTTTTCGGATCGCTTGCATTTCTCGCTGAAGATGGTCGAAGCGTAGAAAGTCTTCTTACTTCTCTTGATGTTCTTTCTGCAGCTAGAACTAACGGATTAACGTTGGTACCTAATAGCTTGGCGGAATGCATGCAACCTCGTCCTGCGCCATATCATGGCGAACCTGAACCTCTTGCAATCGCTGGAGATGAGAATACCCTTGTCAATTCCGCTGTAGGGCTTGAAGATGAAGAGAAATTCACTCACCCGCATTGGGTAGATACAAGAACAATCCCATGGATATACACAATTGAAGGTATGGAAGATATGGGTTTAAAAATACTCCGTGTTAGTGAAGAAACAGGGATCGTTTCTTTACTCGTTCTTCATAATGGAGTCGCTGGACCCCACTATCATCTCGGCGCAGCTGATTTCCTTATCCTCAGCGGTCATCTAGGGTTTCGTGCTGGGCCTACAGAAGGGTACGGGCCTG